>Ga0126314_10001756_pt1 | contig 10555 bp, 7 predicted proteins | sample Plot105B_FD_92535 | JGI IMG/M metagenome (GOLD analysis project Ga0126314, IMG submission 92535) | Serpentine soil microbial communities from UC McLaughlin Reserve, CA, USA - Plot105B | ecosystem: Environmental > Terrestrial > Soil > Grasslands | place: USA: UC McLaughlin Reserve, Lake County... | reverse complement strand
TACGCTTGAGGATTGTAAAACAGTCTGTAAAGCAGTGGATCAAGCACAAATCTACTATTACAAACAAATCTTTTGCTTACAGCGCTCCGCAGTTGCGGCCTGTTTGCTCTGGCTGTGGGGTATACCCGCGGAGTTGATCATCGCCGCTCGCATGATCCCGTTTCAAAGTCATGCCTGGGTTGAAGTCGGCGGAGAGGTTGTCAACGATCGCCCGAGCGTGCGAGTCCGTTACGATTGCGTAATAGAACGTATTGGAGCGAATCAAGCGGGAAGACAGTCAACCCTCTCTAAAAGTTCGGTAATTCAGGCAAACAACTGTAACTAACGTGAACGGCGATTGGGTCATTCACAAAGACTCAGCCCGATCTGAAGAGTCCACTGAATAACTTTCAAGCTTATGAGCGGAATAGCAGGCATTCTCAATTTTCTACAACCACCGGTTGATGCGGATGACTTAAGCGCATTGGCCGACGGATTGACTGTCTTCGGACCAGACGGCAGTCGAATGGTGAAAGCAGGAACTATTGGAGCAGTGTATTCCGGGTTTCACACGAATCGTGAGTCTCGAAAAGAAAACCAACCGCTCGTTTGGCCTGCCGGGCAAATACTTACCTGGAATGGCAGGCTCGATAATCGCGAAGACCTGCTTTCCCAACTTCATTTTACCAGTGGTCGTAACAAAATCACCGACGCCACACTCGTAATGAGTGCGTATCAGAAATGGGGAATTGATTTTTTGGCGAAGCTGATCGGCGATTTTGTTTTGTCATTATGGGATCAGCGTAGTAAGAGATTGCTGTTGGCGCGCGATCCGTTTGGAGCCCGACAGTTATTTTTTACTCACAATCCGGATCGAATTATGTGGTCCTCGTGCCTTGAGTCCCTTCTTGGAATCGCCAAAACATCGCTTCACATTGATGATGAGTATGTGGCTGATTATCTCTCCATGTACCAGGAGCCTGGGCGTACACCTTACCAGGGCTTTTACGCAGTTGAGCCCGGACATGCAGTAGTGGTCTCAGACAGCGCCGGCATTAACATACAGAGATTTTGGGCACCCGATCCGGAGATCAAAATCAGATACACAAGTGATCACGACTACGAAGAGCACTTTCGATGCTTGTTCCGTGAGGCTGTGCGTTGCCGGCTTCGCGCGGATAGACCTGTTTGGTCCGATCTAAGCGGTGGACTTGACTCGTCTTCAATAGTGTTCGTAGCGGATCAAATTCTGAAGGCGGGAGAAGCCGAAGCACCGCGACTCGATACAGCTTCTTATGTTGACTATAGCTCTCCTACGTTCAGCGATGGTGAGTATATCGCCCACGTTGAAAGAGAACGTGGCATCGCGGGCGTTCATTTGGACATAAGTGATTATTCAATGAATTTCCCATCGCCTGGTGAGCGCTTTCTGGCTTTCCCAAGTACATCACTTTGTACGCCTGGCTTGCATGAACGGTTATGCGAGGAAATGCGGATAGGTGGCGCCAGAGTTCTGCTTAGTGGATTGGGTGGCGATCAAGTGCTGTGGAACTTATTTGATATAGCGCCAATTCTTGCTGACCTCCTGGCCACTGGCAAGTACAGGACCTTTTTTAGAGAGATTAAGAATTGGAGTCAAATACTGAGAAAACCTTTCGTGCACGTTCTATGGAAGGACGGGGTCTTGCCATCTCTACCCCGGAGAATAAGAGCTAAGAACCTGCCGAAACAGATCGTCGCTCCGTGGTTTCGCCCGGAGTTTGTGGAGCAAATGCACCTGCGCGAGCGGTCTTTATTACCTCCGGATCCGTTTGGTTTCAAACTGCCGAGCTCGCGGATGCAATCGAGCATGCTGCTATTCATCATTTCGTCAATCTCTGGCGGGCAACCGCTACAGAATACGCCGATAGAAATCACTTATCCTTTTCTGCACCGGCCATTAGTAGAGTTCTTAATGGCAATTCCATTTGATCAGAAGCTGCGCGGGGCCGAGACGCGGTCAATACAACGCCGAGCACTTCATGACATTGTACCGAACGAAATTTTACGGCGAAAAAGTAAAGGGGGAATTGCCGAAACAATTTGTCGTAGCCTCGTTCAAGAACGATCTCGAGTAGAGCGGTTATTTGAGAATTCCAGCCTTTCGAATCGCGGTTATGTGGACATGGAAAGCTTGCGCCCGGCTCTTAAACAGGCGTTCCAAGGCGCGAGAAATTACCTGGGATTGCTCGTGACAACCATTTCTCTGGAAATCTGGCTACAGTCAGTTGAAAGCTGCGGTACTTCATTACATGCCCCTCATAAAAACATTTCCAAGAACGTTTCGTTGGACTTGCCCATGTACGAGCCAGCACCGTTAAGCGCGATATAAGCCCAGTCGGTAAAGAGTTTTTTCTCGCAAAATGTGCGGGAAGAATTTGAGAAGAAAGGAGGAGACACCAATGAGATATGAGAAACCTGAAGTGCAAGTAGTTGGTGATGCCGATGAGCTGATCCAAGTGATTTTCACTGACAATCCGCTTGATCTTGAAGTCAGCACCTCTAGGGACAGATACATCGATCCGCAATTTGCGTCGGCTGAATAGTCCACTAATGAGGGACCGGCACGCCGCGGCGCCAGGTCGCGATATCAGTGAACTATTCCCGAGCTGGAAAGGGGAGATCAAAATGAACTACGAAACACCTGAAGTTCACGAGGTCGGTGAGGCAGTTGCAGAAATCAAGACTGTCTTTACCGCGAATCCGATGGATCTTGAACCCAGCACCGGATGGCAAGGGTTTGTCGATCCAGCAGTCGCCGACCACTAGACCACATCGAAAGTAGCCCGGGCCAGAATGGCCCCGGGCTACTTTCACACTCTGCCAAGAAGAGAAGGTGTTCAATGAGATACGCAAAACCACAGGTTGAAGAAATGGGCAATGCTGACGATTTGGTTGAGGTTATTTTTAATGGCGGACTTGATATCGAAGCGAGTACCGCAAAGGTCGGATATAGCGATGAATGGACTAACACGGCAACTCAAGAATGAGTTGATTCGCGCACTCCAGGATATGAGGAGAGCGGCGACCTTCAGGCGAAACCGAGTAATAACTCGACTTGAACATTTCTTAACACTTAACAATGGGAATGACGGTGACCAATGAGATACACCAAACCAGAAATTGAAACTTTGGGCCATGCCAGCGAGTTGGTGGAGGTAATATTTACTGCCAGTCAGTTGGATTTTGAGCCCAGCACCTACTATTGGTTTTACGTTGATCCTTACCCTTGGTGGTATCCGTGGTGGTAACGACGTCTGTGTGGTGCAGGGGCCACATGGCTTTGCCTCAAATAGCAAAGATGCCACTGGCTAATTATTTTGCGGTTTTGGGTGAAGCGAGGTGTTCGTCGAACCATGCAAACATTCTGTTCAAATAATCTAACTGGTTTGCATAGTGGGTGAACACATGGCCCTCACCCTCGTATTTAGCATAAACGGCTTCTTTGCCCAGCCGTCTCAGCCCGACGAAGATCTGGTCGGCAAGAAAAGCTGGTACATTTGTGTCTTTGCTTCCGTGAGTAATCAATAGCGGGGTTTGCACGCGATCGAGATAGAAGAAAGGTGAGTTCTCGATAAAACGATCTCTGTACTGCCATGGCGTGCCGCCCATCCTGTTGATGCCGTTTTCAGCTAGTGTCGTGGAGCGGGCCACGCCTTCCTTACTCATTTCTCCGTAATCACCTATAAGGTCTCCGTAGCCAGCGTGCATCACGGCGGCTTTAAAACGTGGCGTTTGCACAATCAAGGCCAGCGTCGAATACCCACCATAGCTGGAGCCCATTACTCCGAGCCGATCGGGATCGGCGATTCCCATCTCGATAACCTTATCTACACCAGGTAAGACGGTTCTTGCCAAGTCCTGCATTGGCGTGCCAACCCTCAAAGGAGAATCGGGTAAGAGTACCGCGTATCCTCGCGTCGCAAAGAGTTGCATATTAGCCGTCCAAACCTGAAGGCCGCCTAAACCAAAACGATTTACTTGATCTGACAGCAGTGCCCCACCATAGACATGTACGATTAAAGGGTAACGTCTTCCCTGTTCATAATTTGACGGCAGCAAAAGCGCACCGTGGAGGAGTTGTCCCTCTGCGCCTTTCCACTCGATCAAACGACTATTTCCCAGCACGTACCGGTCAAGCTGTGGATTGGTTTTGCTGATTTGTTTCAGAGGATGAAAACGAGCGTCTGTGAACCAAAGATCGTCGGTGTGTTGTGCGTCTTGTGCCGCAAAGACCACGCGCTCCGTTGAGACATCCATAAAGAGAATTGCTGGAACGCGGTACTCCTTATTTTCTTCCAAAAGCTTCGTCGATTCTCCCGTCTGCAGATTAACCTTATAAAATCCCATATTCTTTGTGGCTTCATCCCTTGTTATAAGGGTCATCGATCTTCCAGCGTCTGGTGACCAGAAACGTCCTCCTATATTGGGCGAGACAACCTCAAGAATTTTTTTATTCTGGATCCTGGTTACTTCGGTTGCTACGCCGTCGGTGAGAGAAATTCTCCATAAGGCGTTACCTGCGATGAGGTAGACCGATTCTCCGCGAGTATCCCAAAGCGGTGCTCGAAAGGATCCGCCAAAACTAGGGTGTGGATCCTGGGTGGCTTTTCGCGGTGAGCCTCCATTGATGGAAACTATATAGCAATCTCCTTTGCTCCCTTGCTCTCTCAAGTCTGTGTAACTCAATTGCTTGCTATCAGGTGACCAACTGACCGTTTCAAACAAGATCGCCAGACTCTCGATATTCTCAGCCACAACGGTTAGGTTGCCGCCGGAAATAGGAACAACAAGAAGATCATATAAATTACGAAAAACGTTTCCCTCCGCCCACCCCTTCTCGGTCACGAATGCGATTGTTTTTCCGTCAGGTGAGATACGGTACCAGCATGGTTTGTAGCCCCGAGCGAGAACGTTTACTTTTCCGCTGGTAATATCGATCGTGGCGAGATCGCCAATGAAGGCAGCTATCTGAGTGTTAGATCGGATATTGCGGTTTGGTCGAGATTGACTATTGTTATTTCCTTCCTGGGCACTTGACCTATAGATAGTAACAGTCGACTCAGCAACCTTGTTTTCCTCAGAAGTTTGTTTCTTAGGATTGGCGGTAAGTCTGGCGGCATCGTCAAGTGACATCCCTGTGGGTAATAGCTTGACTAGTATGCTCCGACTATCTGCTGTCCATATTGGGGTCTCCTCACCAATGAACGGATGAACCACAGCCTCTGCTGCGACGCGGGACTTTCCGGACGACCGCTCCCAAAGCCAAAGCTGAGCCTTGCCATTCCGATCAGAATAGAATGCAAGGTATTTCCCATCCGGTGACCATGAGGGTCCCCAATTATTACTCTGACGATCGGTTAGGTTTCTCGACTCGTTAGTGGTTGTACTGGTTATCCAGACACCAACGCCCATCCCAACGGGTGGCACTCCAGTTCGACTGAACGTTTCATAAATTTCATCCTTGGACGTCTCCATCTTTGTTCGATCGCGAATTGTGTAAGCTACCCATTCACCGTCCGGCGAAAGATCGACAATGGTTCCCAGGTAATTAGCTTGAGCTATTGCTTCAATGGGTAATGGCGCCTGTATGTCTCTTAGTTGCGCCTGGCACCAAAAGGGCGTAAACAGACAGATTAGCGCGAAAATACACGTAGTAGTTGAAAGGGCCATTTGTTGTCTCTGAGAGGGCTTTAGCGTATCAGCGAATTAATATTCGAGCCTCAATGAAAGCTGAATTGAACGGGCGCCGCCCAACTGATAAAGAGGATTAAATCCTCCGCTAATGCCGCCGGCCCCAAGACCCCGTCCGTACATGGTGGTTGCCCTTCCGAACAGGGGACTGGTAAGTGAGTTATTTGGATCGCCGAAGTTGGGATGATTGAAGATATTGAAAGCCTCGCCCTTAAATTGGAGTTTTAGTTTTTCAGAAATGCTGAACCGACGCCGTAGCGCGAAATCAATTTGATTTACAGAAAAGGCTCGCAGGACATTCCGACCTAAGGTTCCCTGTTGCCCAATTGGTGGGGGGCAGAAAGGCCCCTTACACCCAGGACGGCTCGGATCGACAGCATCATTCAACCGTTTTCCTCCCGGAGTGTTTGGATCGACGATATAGAGCGGAAGCCCTGCTGTGAGATTTGGTCTGGCACTTGTTGAGACACCATTAATATTTTGAGCAACTCGCCCAACCAAATTAATAGGAGTGGCCGACTGCGAATGAATGATTGAATCTATAGCCCAGTTCGCGCCAATCGCTCTAATGGTTTTATTCACTGAGGGACAGTGGATGTTATAAGTGAGCGCCGCGGAGAACGCATGTCTGGCGTCGAAATCGGAAGAACCTCGACCGCGATCGCTTCCAATAACCTCGTCAGAAGCGTCATCAATTGAATGCGACCAGTTATAAGACGCGAGCGCTTGAAGCCCACGTGAGAGGCGGCGCTGAAACTGGACCTGCATCGCCTGATAATCAGAGCTGGCGTCGTTTCTTAAAACGAAAACCTGGCTCAGGGAAAAAATTGGAGGAAGACCAAGCAGTTGCGTTCGTCTGATTAGTTGTCGACCTGCTGCGCCGATATAAGACACAGACAGGGTTTGGTTATTACCAAGCGATTGTTCAACGGCAAGGTTCCATTGATATGTTCTCGGTAACTTCAACTCGGGATCAATGATTTCCAGCCCGCCCCTTATGGATTGTGTGGTGCTAAATGGATTCGGGACTGCATCTGCATCGCTTATGGGAAATGATGCATTGTCCAGTTGTTTTGAAGAGAGGTAGGGAAAGCCAACAAAAGCATTACCTGCCTCACCGTTACCGATATCGTAAAAGACTCCGAAACCTCCGCGAACCACCGTACCTTGTTGTTGATCTCCTCGCAGCTTATAGGCAAAACCAACACGAGGGGCAAAATTCCCATAGGTTGTTTCATACAGTGGCGTGCCACGTGGGGCCAATGCGAGGGTAGATGGATTATTTAGTCCGGTCAGCGTGAATGGGTCGTTGCCAGTGGCCTCTATTGGGGGAGGATTGAATTCCCAACGCAGACCATATGTGAGCGTCAGCCTCTGCGTTAGGTTCCATGTATCCTGAACAAAAGCGGACAGATTAGTAAACAAAGGATGAGTCTCCTGTTGAGCGGAGATGGTCACAAACATAGCTGTACCAAGGCGAACCTGATTCGCATTAGCGAAGATACCGTTTTGCAGATAATCTTGTGGTCCATATACGGGCGATAGACGCCGGTAGTCCACTCCGAATTTCCACTGGTGTGGGCCGTTTACAAGCGACACCGAGTCGACCAGGTTGACCTGCTCCTGAAGGTTGTCGGCAATCCTTCCCACACCGAATCCCGGTCGTTGTGTTCCGAAAGATAAGGAAAAGCGAGCACTTGATCGGTCGGGCGAGGCGAACGAAGGAAATAGAAACTCGTCAGTCGGCACAACAGCGCCACCGAAGTTGTCAAGTGACTGAGAGCCACGTCCCACAGTCCTGCTATAGTTCGCTCTAAGTTCATTAATTACTTGGGGCGACAAAGCGATCGTGGTACCAGCCGTAAATGTTTGAAAGTTCTGTGCGTTTGCAGACAGGTTGCTCAGGTCACCGCCAATTCCAGCTGCCCGATTGACAGTCTGAGATGGCGAATAGTTATACCTCGCGAAAATAGAGATCTTCTGAGTGAAGATGTGGTCGATGCGAAAGCTCGTGCTATTTTGAGTCGAGGGATTCGAGTAGCTCGCGGAGAACTGAGCTAATCCATTGGCAGCGGCGGGACCGTTGGGTATGGGGAAAGCGTTTAGGTAAGGCTGTATTTGCGTTACCGCACTTTGCCTCAAAGATAGTGCAGGCACATCGATGGTTGCTACCAGTGGCTGACGTAGCCTTAAGCCCTCATAAGAGAAGAAAAAGAAAGAGCGGTTGCGTCCGTTATATCCAGGTTGATGCCCGCCTTCTCCGAATCGCGGAAAAAAGATGGGGCCACCGATTACACCGCCAAAATCATTGTGTCTCAATGGCGGTTTTCTGCTTCCGGTCGCATTGACGAACCAGTCGGCAGCATCCAGTACATCGTTGCGGAAGTATTCAAACAGAGCTCCGTGAAAATTATTCGAGCCGGACCGGGTGACCATTGATATCTGACCACCAGGGGTGCGGCCAAATTCCGGCGCATAGGTAGATGTGAGGATTTTAAATTCCTGTAATGCGTCGACTGAAACAAGACTGTTTGTGCTACCAAGTGTGGAGAGACCAGGCACTGAGCCAGCCGCAGTTTGACCTAGCGAGTTTGATGTTCCGATTCCAATGTTTGCTCCCACGCCATCGATAGTGAAATAGTTGGCATTTGATCGCTGTCCGTTAACGCTGAATTGACCTAAGTTGCCGCTAGTCGCTTTTGTTAGCACTACACCGGGCGTGAGTGTAATTAACGACTGGAAGCTTCTGCCGTTGAGCGGCAGATTGCTCACAAACTGCTGGTCAACGAGTGTGCTCACTGACGGTGACTGGTCGATTAGATTGGAATCGACGATTTCAATCGTTTGACTGACGTCCCCGACTTTCAATTGTATCTTGATTACAACGTCGTCATTCACGTTAAGGATTACTTTTCTTTCAGAAGTATTGAAGCCTTCGCGTTCAGCCTTTACGATGTAATTGCCTGGTGGGAGCGCCGGGACAACAAATACACCTTCGCCGTTCGTCGTTGTCAATCTTTGAAAGACCTGGGCGACGCTGATTACAGCGATCTTCACGCTCGGGACTACCGCGTTTGCCGGATCTGTCACTGTACCGCTAAGGGTTGCAGTGGAGCTTTGTGCATGGACCAGGATGAATGATGAGGGCAGTAAAAATATAAACAGGAGAGACGGCACGAGCCGAAAATAACCGGCTGTAACAGCCGGCGTGTTAATGAATAAAGTATGAAAACGTAAGAGCCACGTTCCAAATCTAGCTGGAGGACAGAAGGCAGTCGGGTAGACTTCCGGGATTCTGGGCATTTTAGTTCTCCTGGATTTTTGGGACACCGTGTCGGGCGAAGACAAAGTGTCGTTAATTTTTAGCTCTTCATTGCCGCTCTGGGTTGCAGCAATGAAGTCATGGCCCCGCTACTTGGTTGGCCGCACGGTTACAACAGATCTCACCCTATAAGACCAAAATAGTCCTCAAGGAGTTATCAAATAGTTCTTAGTGTGTTGGGCGAGCAAGAGACATCACTTGCTCGCGGCTTGATACCGCTCGATCCCTTTAGCGAGGCTCTCAGCTCGCTGCATTGACTGCCAAAACGTAGCCGACCGGATCGCCGTCGCAGAGCTCTGCGAAGAGATCGTGAAGGCTGAGCGAACTGCATCGTTGCCGGCGAGTGCCAGCCTGTGAACTCGCTCTACAACGCGAGCCAGCTCACTGTCGCTCTGAATCGAAATGTCTTCGGTCGAGGGCAATGCTGTGCCCCCAAATATCGGCTGCATCTCCTGACGAAGCGCCGCAGTCTCGCGCTCAAACGCGTTTGCATGTTCGTGCAGCATCGCCAGCCACTTCGCGCGCGCATCCGGAGCGACGGTGCGCATGTCCACACCGGCGAAGCGGCTTACCAGCCGGTTCAACTCAATCGCGTGGAACAACGCGTGATACGCACGATTAACTACTTGCGAAGAATAGTTGCGGATAGTCTCGTCTGTGGGACCAGATGGATTCCGTGCCTGGAAGTAGGCGCGCAAATCGTCATCCGCTGCGATGGTGTTGGCGGTCTCTTCCGCTTCATGAACAGAAACAGAACCGGCAGCGAAGGGACGCTGTATGGAGTCCTCTACGGTGCGGATTTCGATACTGACTGCCGGATTGTTGCTGACGGGGGCGAGCGCTTTCAGAAACTCGTTCTTTCGCTGCCGGGTATCCACCACTCCCTCAACGCGCAGTGACCCACCTGCGCTGCGCGTGAGGGTCACTTGCTCATTCCGGTCGGCCTTGGCCTGATTGAGCAAGTATGCGACGTCGACTTCCAGCTCTGCTGAAGCTGGGGGTGGTGTCGACGTACCGAGCGGAGGAGGGACACGGCCGGCGGTGAGGTCCCGAAGCGCCCAGTCTCCGGGCCTGCCAGGTTCCCCGGCCCCTCCTGTCAGTTCCGGTTCAATTTCGAAGACGGTCGGAGCTACAGATTTCAAAGGCAGTAACTCAAAGCTGGCCTCGATGAACCGGTATTCGCGTAACTCATCGCCGCGCTGCACCCGCAAAGTCTGTTCTATCGGGTGAAGATCAGACTTGCTTAACGTGAGCGTGGCTTGCAAGAGCTGACTGGCCCCAATCGTTCGCCCGTTGTCAAAACTCACGATGTAAGTAGTAGACCTTTCCTCCACCATTGCAGCGCTCGTTTCGGCGATCAACTTGCCAAACGTCTCCGCTGAAGGCTCGAGCTGCCAGATGTCCTCAAGGTTAAGGAAAATATTTTCCGGAGTAGAGAATGCCGGCAGCGATTGTGGCTTTGACCCGTGATGAAAGATGGTGCGTGAGCTATCGGACTTCTGCCATGCCGCGGCGATCAAT
>Ga0126314_10001754_pt1 | contig 10560 bp, 7 predicted proteins | sample Plot105B_FD_92535 | JGI IMG/M metagenome (GOLD analysis project Ga0126314, IMG submission 92535) | Serpentine soil microbial communities from UC McLaughlin Reserve, CA, USA - Plot105B | ecosystem: Environmental > Terrestrial > Soil > Grasslands | place: USA: UC McLaughlin Reserve, Lake County... | reverse complement strand
TTAGCTATCCCCCCTCGTCCTTCCCGTGGTTTCTTCCACTGATTGAAGTCGTACCACGCGGTCATGTTATCTTCTTTGGCATACTTGGTAAATACTTTCATGAGAGATTCTACGCAACGTTCTCGACCATAGCCCAACACCCCTCAAGCTCTGGGGCCTCCCCTGTGCAGGAATACCAGACGGGCTTGCTCCCCGCGAGGGGGTACTGCATGCGGTCCTCGGTCAGCACCATAAATCTCCGAGTTTACGGCGCTTGTGGAGCCAGAGGAAGTTCAGCCTTGGCAGCTCGCAGCGGAGGACTTGGTCGCAACGTATCGTTAGGCGCACAGCGCTTATATGTTAGGAGACGCGCCCGTTCGAGCCGCCCAGGATCAGACAGGGGAGGCTCTTACGAGCAGCCTGCACCAAATGTGGGGACGTGCAGGTCAACGTCGTTGCAAGCCGCCCTTGGCCCGACGCAACGGCCGGAAGGAGGCACCTATAAGGCCTCCCCCGAGTAGTAGTGTCCTTTTGCCAAGCTCTCCGCACCACTCACCCGGTGAGGAGCCTTTCGGGGGGCCTAGTCTAATCTGTTAATACGCCCCCGGCTGACTTAGGCCCCAATATGTTCGGGTAAGGGGGCTCTGTTAAGCGCAGGCACTTGACAATGATTGGGCAGATATGCAGCATTGGCGCTGATGGCTCGGTTCTCTACAACCAATCGAACCTTGAAAAGGACCATGAGGAAAGCTGTCCTCACACTCCCCCAACCTCTCAAGAAGATGCTGTTTTTCGGTAAGCAACGCTATTGCACGGTCTGCCAAAGCCAGCTTCGTCGTTTCTGGACTGCTGGCCTTGTTGTTCCCCGGCCAAACGGTTGTTGTCCGGTCTGCGGTTCGTTAGAGAGGCATCGCTCGTTGTGGGTGTTCTTGTCAAACAAAACCGATCTGTTGGAGCCACACCCTAAGAGAATGCTTCACGTGGCACCTGAGAAGGCGCTCGAGTCGAAGTTCAAGCAGATCGAAAACCTCGACTATGTATCGGTCGATTTGCATGATCGCCGGGCGATGGTGAAGATGGATATCACCGACCTACGATATCCTGACGATTCGTTTGACGTGATTTATTGCAGCCACGTTCTAATCAGTGTGCCAAACGATCGGCAGGCGATGAGGGAGTTTAACCGGGTGCTCAAACCCAACGGGTTTGCCGTGTGCATAGAGGCGATACGAGATGAGGAAACACTCGAGGACCCGACGATCTCAAGCCCAGCAGAGCAAGAAAGGATATTTGGTCACCCCGAGCACGTTCGGAGCTACGGCCTAGATTTTAAAGACCGGCTAGAAGAAGCGGGGTTTAGTGTAAAGGTTTTTCGTGAAAGGGAGATCATTGGGGAGAACGATCTCTTACGCCTAGGCGTGCTCAACAGCCACAACAAACTCGGCGAGCTGATATTCTTCTGCAAGAAGCAGAATCGTGGTTACGCCTGATCCCCCGTTTAGTGCATAAGCGGTTACAAACGTGTGGTATCAGCGTACTGACCTGAAACTTCCTCATTTAGTACGGAGAGACGCTTGGATAAGAAACTTCTGGTAACAGGTTCTAACGGCCTCATAGGCAGCGAGGTTGTTGAGTACTTCTGCTCCAGAGGATGGCATGTGCACGGTATAGACAACAACATGCGGGCGGCCTTTTTCGGTCCTCAAGGGGACACCAGGTGGAACCAGCGCCGTTTAGTTAAGAGCTACCCCAGTTTTAGACACCACGAGCTAGACATACGCCACAGAGAGAAGGTGTCATCTCTGGTTCAACAGATCAAACCTGATGCCATCGTCCATGCGGCGGCCCAGCCCAGCCACGACCTAGCGGCCAGCCGACCCTTTGACGACTTCGACACAAACGCTGTCGGAACTTTGAATCTACTAGAACCTGCCCGCCGATTCTGTCCCGAAGCACCGTTTATCCACCTGTCAACCAACAAGGTTTACGGCGACGCCCCAAACGAGTTGGAGCTCATAGAGCTAGAAACCCGGTGGGACTATGCTGATCCGCAGTACAGTGGCGGCATCCGCGAGGACTTCACGATCGATCAATCAAAGCACTCGCTGTTCGGCGCCTCCAAGGTAGCAGCAGACGTACTGGTGCAAGAATATGGGCGCTATTTCGGCATGCCGACCTGCTGTCTGCGCTGCGGTTGCTTAACGGGGCCTGCCCACTCCGGAGTAGAACTCCACGGCTTTCTCAGCTACCTGATCAAGTGCAACTTGGAGGGTAAGAAGTATTCGATCTTCGGGTACAAGGGCAAGCAGGTGCGAGATAATATTCAATCGTACGACGTCGTGACCTTTGTAGCCGAACTCATCAACCGCCCGCGACCCGCAGCGGTCTATAACATAGGGGGTGGGCGGGCGAACTCGATCTCCATTATCGAGGCCTTTGACCTTATCGGGTCTATCTCCGGCAAAAAAATGATCTATGAATATGTAGAGCAGAATCGCCAGGGCGATCACATCTGCTACATATCAAATCTGGATAAGGCGCACCAGCACTATCCAAGGTGGGGGATAACCAAGAACTTAGAGACGATCTTTAAAGAGATCTACGACTCTTGGCTGGAGCGCAAGGACCCTAACAGGTGAAGATTTTGGTCAGCAGTATCAACTTTTATCCTGACCACAGCGGCATTGCTCTCTATTCTACAGATCTGCCGGTGTATTTCGCAGAGAGCGGCCACGAGGTCACGGTGGTGACCGGTTTCCCTTACTACCCGAATTGGAAGAAGCGCCCGGAAGACGGCAGAAAACTGTTTAGCACCGATGAGTATAGAAACGTCAAAGTGCTACGCGGCTATCTATACGTGCCAGAGGCCGCCAGCACCCTTAAACGTATGCTCCATGAGGCGAGTTTTTCGCTCTTTGCCGGCTTGAATTTTCTAAGGGCCGGCAGGCACGAGTGCATCGTCGTGATCTCTCCCCCGCTTTTGCTGGGCCTGGTAGGGACGGTATTCAAGTTTCTCTGGAAGTCTCAGTTAGTCGTTCACGTTCAGGACCTTCAGCCGGACACGGCCGTTTCTCTGGGGATGGTGAAACAAAAACGTCTGATCAAACTCTTGCTCAATCTCGAGAAACTGATCTACAGGCACGCTTCGTGGATTGCCACCATTACGGGCTCCATGAGGAGAAACCTGGCGCAAAAGGGTGTACCGGAGGAAAAGCTCGCCCTTTATCCTAACTGGATCGATGTCGCAGAGGTATCCAAGCGCAAGCAGAACATTCCACAGGGCAGGTTTCTCTCGGAGCACCCTGTAGCGCAAGGCAAGTTTGTCGTCGCCTACGCCGGCAACATAGGCGTTAAGCAGGGTGTCGAGATACTGGTTAGGCTCGCGCAGGCTTCGCGTTCGCATGAGCACATACACTACTTCATTATCGGAGAAGGAGCTGCTCGGCCCCAAGTGGAAGAGTATGCAAGAAGCAAGGCGCTAACGAACGTTACCTTTCTGCCTTTTATGTCCCAAGAGCGGTACTTTGAGATGTTGCAGGATATCGACGTCTTGTTCGTCTCACAAAAGCCAGGTACGGGAGATGTCTTCTTCCCCTCTAAACTGCTAGGTATCATGGCCATGCGTAAACCGCTGTTGATCTCAGCGGACCTAGACTCTGAACTATCTACTGTTATCTCTAACGCAAGGTGTGGACTCGTATCCGCCCCCGACGACTTGGATTCCCTTCTCGAGAACCTCACTTCCTTATACGAGGATAAGGGCTTGCGTAAGTCTCTTGCGCAGAACGGATATGAGCACGTCAAAGCTTACGACCGCAAACGTGTGCTCTCGAACTTCCTCGCTCAGATTTCTCAGCGGGGCGATCGCTCTCTTTCAAGGTAGTAATAGGGAACTATCTCTTGAGAGCTTCACAGTACTAGCTGGAAGCGTCTGGGCGGATACCGGCACGGAGACGGGTGGTAGGCCCCTCCGAAGCCCTTTGTGAAGGCAGACTAAGCCTCCGAACGCGGGAGCCTAGAGCGCGGTTTTTCCATCATCATTGAACCAGAAGACGGAGTAGATGTCGGTGATCTTCTCGTAGCTTATAGGGGTGCACCCCGATCAACTACGCAGCCCGATATCTTTGCGCCCTGTAACAAGGGGCAGTACTTACGACGGACGCTGCAGAGCGCCAGCCGCCCGCCCCTTTGGTGCGAGCCACTTCTAAGCTACAGCGCCTTGCAGTGAAGTTGGCCCGCTACGCATCAGAAATAGATAATGCTTATTCGGGAGGCCCGCCTTGAGAGACGATAGACGCTATGGGGTGCAGCAGGCCAAAGAGCGAGGTCGCATGGGTCAATATCATTGCAAGGTGCTGTAGGCGCGCTACGCAAGGATTGGAGCGCCAAGAACGCTCACCTTGAGGAAAGCTCCTCAGAGAGGACACGAAGAATGCCCGGGCGGCCACCACAGGTAGCCGGCACTTCCCCCGAAGCCCCCGTGTTACTTGTGCATCCCTCTCACCCCTTGCGACGATGTGGCTCCTTCCGACAGGATCGACTGGTAAGCGGCTTCCAGAGCAAGCGCCACGCTCTTCCACTGGAAGCGTTCCTTCACCAAAGCTCTCCCCCTCTCGCCCATCCTCTTTGCCTCTTCGAGGCTATCAAGTACATCTAGGATGGCCTCCGCAAAACGCCCGGCATCACAGGGGGCAACCCTACCCGCCCCACTCGCCTCCACTTCTCGCCAGACGTTTACCTTATCGGAGACGACTACCGGGAGACCACACGCCATGGCTTCGACGGTGGAGATGCTAAAACTCTCAGAATACGATGGCAATACGAACATCTGCGCATCCCGAAACACGGCCAGCTTGTTATCCCCAAGTAGCATTCCCGTGAATGTGGCGCGATGGAGAACCTTCTCGTCCTTCAGCCAAACACGCACCTTATCCCCAAAACCCTCGTTGTCAGGCCCGGCAATTACCAGGTGCACATCATCCCGTAATCGTGCCACCCTCGCAAAGGCCCGCACGAGAATATCCAACCCTTTTACAAAGTTGACCCGACTAAAGAACAAGATGATCTTCTTCTCACCGGTTTCCGGGTACCGAGCTCTGAACGTCCCCTCATCCGGAAGATTTTCGTAATCCGTCAGGTCAAGACCGTTCGGTACCACAAAGCTGGGTGTTAAATCATACGTGTACGGTTCGGATAAGTTCTTTTCCTCCTCTGTGGCGAAATGTATCGCGGCGGCCCGCTTGATATTTCTGCGCTCAAAGAGCAGCTCCATAACGCTCTTTCGGAGCCTGTGTCGTCTGTAGATGTATGGGTGCAGTGTTCCGTGGGGGCGTACCACGTAAGGAATACCGTGTTTGCGGCAATAGTGAGCCGCTACCATGCCGTGGAACAGGTAAAGGGAATGGATATGGACTATATCGTATTCTCGGATCGAGCTGCGAAGTGCCTGGGCTAAAGAACTAGAAAATCCCCAGAAGCGAGGACGTTGAACAGGATAATACCGAATTTCGACCCCGTCCCTGAACATCGGCACATCCGTCGGCACGTCTAGCTCGCTCGGCCCGTCCCAGTTTGTCGCGTACATGCTCACTGTATGACCTAGTTCAGCTGCCGCGCGTGCCATCTCAAAACCAGTTTTTGATGGCCCACCATACCGAGGAGCGAGGTTCCAAAGAACATGAAGGATTTTCACGAGAACTCTTCCGGGCGTATTGACGGCGGCCCTTTACTCCTGGGGCGTAGCGCAGCTCGTGGGAGGTTTAAGGCCACACCTACGATCAGGTAAACCGCAGCTATTAAGAAAACGTTTCTATACAGAACGAACAAGTCAGCGTAGTTCATCTCGACCGTCAAGAAATAGTACAAAAAGGCACCCGATAACAACAGCAGTAGCGTAGGGTAGCGTCTAGTTGCTCGAACAGCGACCGCCATAGAAACAAAGACGAAAAGCAACTGGAGCGGTAGAATGATAACCGATAAATATCCGAAATCGGCCTGCGCAACAGCAAAGTGATTAGTAGGGTAGTCTGTCGGTGGCAGCCCGTACAGGTTTGCCACCATCTCGTCCAAATCGGAAAACGTCTTTTCGGGCCAAAGTGCTTTTGGCACCGTATTCTTAAACCCTTGCCACAGTATACCGCCGTAAGGCGTTTCCACCCTAGAGCCAGTAGTTTGGCCATCCAAAATCAGATAGTTGAACTGCCACATAGCTACCCTGGTCTGCAGGTTGGCAAGGGTGGCGTCTGCGTCCCATGCGGCATCAAGAAAGTTAGGCGCCTCCGACGTGCCGGCTGCGGCTGTAGATGTGGGCAAGGTGGCTCGGTAGTTTTGAAAGAGGTTACTGTATATAAACAGCGCTGCCAATACACACAATCCCGCCAGTACCAAAGGGCCGCTTCTCAGCGAGAAGAGGTTTCTTCCTTGCACAAGAGACCAAAGAATGAGAAGCATCAGCAACAAGTAAAGAATGCTACGCCTACCGTACAGCGCAGCGAGGAACAGCACGACCGCCAACGTCGCAATCCACAGTATGCGCACTTTTCCTCTAGACACGAGAGCCCTCGAGGCTGCAGCAAGAAACAGACAAAAAATCAGCGGTCCGACCAAGGCCGTTCCGGAAGTGAACCAGTACGGGAGTTCCATCTCTGAAAAGACGAAATAGTCAACGTCCCAATTAGAGATAACGCCGTACTGCTGGTAGCTGTAAACCTTAAAGATCACGATCAAGCTCAGTAACAGTAGAATCGCCCAAGGGTCAGCACGCAACCACTGCACCACCAGATATCTAAGCTGTAGTTCGGGCTGGAGCTCCACGGGTATCAGGACCTTTGCTATAAACCACGCGGCCCCTGTAGTGATAGCAACTAGGAAAAGGACCAATACGCCTAAGGTCGGATCAAAGAACGATAGATCCCTTACCAGAGCATCTACAAGGGTGTAGCCGCCAAAAAAAACGCTGACCATCAAGACGTACATGTCGGCCACGCCTAACCGCGACCACCTTAATCGCAGAAACAGAAAGGTCAACCCCAGTAACAGCAGCGAACAAACCGTAAAGACTGCGTTACTACTCACCTTATATTTTCCCTCGGCTTGTTACTAGCAGAGTCTGCGTTTAACATAGTAGGTCTGCTTTTAACACAGGTGTTTTCCTAAGTAAAGTCTCTGGTGTCATGGGTGAATTTTCTCAACCATGACCACGGGCCAAGCCCATTCCGTTTGCAGCTTAGCCTTTTTCAAAACTTAGAAACCGTAAGATTCTGCTACCTTGCCAACGCACGTAAACCACCAGCTCTGAAGCTTCATAAACTCCTATTGCCTTCGCTACGAAGTAGCAAAATAGAGCAGATACTGAGCCAACTACAATCAACCCGCCCACAGCCGCCGGTTTGCTCGTGGTAAGAAAAGTAGATAATACCTCGCGCGTTGCGGAAGATACTACGATAACACTCAAGGCCATTATCCCAACGAGACAAGCGTAGCGTAAGATAGCCGACAGCTTTACAATGTTGTGTCGCCAGGCCTGAAAAATCAGTAAGCCCAATGGCTCCACCCACGCTATGGCACTAAAGGCCCACATTACGCCTGTGGCCCCTGCCACGCTCGCGGCATGAGAGGCTAGCAGAGTAATCAGCAGCGCCGAGATAAGTATTACAGTTGCCGGAGACTTGGTGTCGCCCATTGAATAAGCAACTTTGCCCAACAAAATGGCGAGTGCATACGCCGGCGCGCTGATGAGCAATATCCCAAACAGAGCACTGATGTCATTAGCTGCGCTACTGTCCATAGCACCCCACTGAAGTACTAAGAACACGACGGAGTCAGACATCACGAACAGTAGCGAAGCAAGAGGCACGGTGAGCAAGAGAGTTATCCTAATTCCCTTCATTACCAGTCTCGCAAGCACAGAGTGGTCGTCACGGACATAATTATCAGAAAACTCAGGAAAGAGCACCGTTGCGAGACTGGTAGACATGAGGGTTACAAGTATCTGCAACTTGAAAGCGTACCCAACCTCGGCAACAGTCCCCGCCTCCATCTCGCTTAACACCCGGTTTATCACAGCAAAACTCCAATTCGAAAGTAAGATCTGTGTGATCAACGGTACAGATAGGCCCAAGGCTTTCGTTACACCGTCCCGAGGTCCCCACTTAAGGCATTCAATCAGATTGACATTCGAGCTTTTCGCAACCTGGCTTAGAAGATAGAGGTGAAGTACAAAGGATGCAAAAGACCCCAACAAGACACCTATGGCAAGCGAGCCGCTTCCCATCTCTCTCCCGACAGAAAAGATGGCCAATATAACAAGAGAGTTGGTCAGCAGTTGGCCAGCAAGCGGTGCCCAGAATATCCTGTGAGCGTAAAGTATGCCGCCCATAACTCCGGACCATACCATCAGTACCACTGCCAAGCTGAAGTAACGGACGAGCAATAGAGCGTCCGCTTTACCCGAGCCAGCTAAGCCCGGTGCCAGCAGACTAACCAGAGTCTCGGGATTGAACCATACCCAAAAAACAAATAAGAGAGAAACAAGCCCGAGTATGCTGGCTATGGAGAAGGCAAGCCTCCACCCCTCTCGCTCACGCTCTCTTGCCCGATACTGTAAGAACAGCGGAACTATAACGTGTGGCAATACCTGCTGGAAAGAAAGTTGAGTACCAAAAACCAGCAACAGGGTTGCAATACGGAACGCATCTACTGTCTGCGAGGCACCGAAGCGCCAAGCCAGTATCACCTCGACCAGCGCGCCCGCGGCGGGGCTAAGAATGGCCATGACAGTCAGATTGGTGGCCAAGCGAGCTGTAAGGTAAGCACCTGCCTTAGATCGTCCCATTAAGCGTAATCCTATCTCATACTCTTCTCAGAGACTCGCGTAGATTGGCACGTACTGCTACATGGAGCTCTGCCCGACCTCGAATCCGGCGCGTTGCGCAGGCAGGCGCATAGATCGAGTGCGGCGGGACCTCCCGGGCTCACACGGCGCCTTGTATGAGCCTCAGAGGATCGCCGTGAGCCATGCTTGAAGCGATGCACCCTCTCTTCGAGAGCCTCTTGCAGAAGTTCCGGCCCCCAGTTTGTGGCTGGCGAACCACCAGAGGGAGAGTGGACGGGTACCCGAGGTAGATCGAGAGCCACGCGCAGCCCGTCGGAGAGCTCCAGCATCTCCTAAGTGGTACGATAGCCGAGACGAAGATACTCCTTGAGAGCAGAAAACGATCGATGCCTGCTCGGTCTACCGGTTCAATAACCATGAATACCGCCATAGGTCCTCTTGGAAGCGAGTTAGTTGCTGCCAGGATCAGGAAGGATTCTCTTTGAGATCGCTAAGGCCAATACGGCGATCTGCCGTAAAAGGTCCCGTTGGAGCTAGATTTCATGGGTGCTATCTAATACTGACTGCCCTAAACGTTCTCGACGGGGCAGGGCGCAGTTGGTAGCAGAAGCCGCCACCAGCCTCTCTAGGTTGTGTCTCTACCTTTTAACGATGACGAAACCATCCAGCTCTGGACAAAACCAGTCCTAGCCCTCACTGCGTGGATAAGGATTTCTATAGGGTCGCGTCAGTTTGTCTCTATCCTGCAAGGATCTTATCAACGATGTGGTGCAATCGCCGCTTGAAATTGGAATACGAAAAATAACTCAAACCCACAGGGACTGTGCCCTTGGGGATACCAAGCGCTTTAAGGACACCCGCCTTAACATCCTCGCGGTCGCCCGGATCGACCAAAATGCCCAGCTTTCCAGCGCGCACTGCTTCACGACTTCCATCAACTTTACTGGCAACTACCGGGACGCCGCAAGCCAACGCTTCCAAACATACAATTCCAAATCCTTCCCCTCGGCTGGGCATAACATAGGCGTCAGCCAACCGGTAGTGATCTACCTTCTCGGCCTCGGGAACAAACCCTGCGAACACAACACGCCTTTCCACGCCCAGAGAACGGGTCTTTCTTTCTAAGCGTTGACGATCCGGCCCATCGCCTGCCATTAGGTACACCACGTTGGGGATCTCCTTAGATAAGATAGGTAGTACTTCCAATACTCCATCAAATCCTTTGTGGCGTTCGTACGATGACATCTCTCCCAAAGTCATTAGCACGGTTTTGCCGACCAACCCATACCTGTCTATTAGGGCCTTGCTTTTAGGTCCAGGGCTGAAGTGTGCCTGCTCAATCGAGTTAGGTAACAAGAACCCCTTGCTCTCATCCAACTTTGTCCACTCAAGGAATCGCTGCTTGGTTAACTGGCTTACTGAGATAAAAGCACTGATTCCCCTGATAAGATAGTCGACCGTCAGCCTGTTCGTCGGTTTCCACGCTTCGATCCCGTGTATAACCAACACGATAGGTGCTCGAACCCAAAGACGGAGCAAAAAAGAGATCGGCAGTAGGTTGATGTGGCCACAAATGATCAGGTCAAATGCAGGACTGCGATGCACGGTCCTCAAAACAGCCGCGATGTAGCTTAATTTCCCGTCTAGGCCTGAGGTCACGTACACCAGTCCGCTCGGAAGATCTACCGCCGGATTCGGCATGTGGCGTGGGATCGCCACCGCCTCTGAGCATGCTGGATGAGTAAGGA
>Ga0126314_10001752_pt1 | contig 10561 bp, 10 predicted proteins | sample Plot105B_FD_92535 | JGI IMG/M metagenome (GOLD analysis project Ga0126314, IMG submission 92535) | Serpentine soil microbial communities from UC McLaughlin Reserve, CA, USA - Plot105B | ecosystem: Environmental > Terrestrial > Soil > Grasslands | place: USA: UC McLaughlin Reserve, Lake County... | reverse complement strand
GCCGGAAGCGGCGTGCCGTTTCTTTCCAGGATTCCTGTGATCAAATGGCTGTTCAGCAGCAGAGAACGGACCAAAAGTAAGGTGGTGACTCTGGTGTTTATCAAACCGACTATTATTTATCAATAATGAAGGCAGGGGTTAAAGATCTTTTTCGTTTGCGAAGGCTGATCGTTTTACAGGTTGATTCCGGAAGGGTTGGGGCTGATATGATCTCGGACTACGAGCTGATCCTGAGCGGAGAGCAAATGCAGGTTTCGGGCAAACAGGAAGGCCTGAAGAATATCGCACATTTTTCAAAACAGCATAAGCCAGGGCCGGTGGTCTTATGTCTGTCGGGTAAGATTGTATTAAGTAAAACCGCTCCGAGCGGTGGTTTATCAGGGACCCAGGTTTTTGCGCAAACACTGCCTAATGCCAAGATTGATGACTTTTATATTCAATCTTCTTTTGAAGCCGAAAACAGTCAGATTTCGGTAATTAGGAAGGAAACAGTTGACTTGTGGGTTGATGAACTGAAGGTAAACGGCTTTAATGTGGTGGCTCTATTGCTGGGTAACCCGGTCGGTTTTAAGGACAACGCGATCCGGCTCATGCTGGGTGCGGGAGTGATTAAAGCCGACCATGCAGGATTAAAGGAAAGCCTTGAACAGGAGGTCGCCAAATCCAGACTTAAAGGCATCTCCATGGTTTTTGTGGCCGCCCTTTTTATACTGCTGCTGCTGAACTTTTTACTTTTTTCACATTACACTGACCGTACAAACCAGTTGCAGCGTGAAAACAATATTACCGGTACGCAGGTCGAAAAATTTCAGGAAATGGAACAAGAGCTGCAGCAAAAGGCCTCGCTGATCAGAAATGCAGGCTGGACGGGGGGGCATGCTTATGCCTGGATCACCGACCGGCTAATGGCTTCCAAACCTGCGGCAATTTTAGTTTCAGGATTCAGCATCAATCCATTGAAAGAAACTTCTACTTTGGCGGAGCCGGAAGTATATGAAGCAGGTCAGATCAAGATCAGCGGAAGCAGCGAGGACGCGGCAGTGTTAAATAACTGGTTACACCAGATCCGGTCGATGGGATGGGTGAAGAATTGTGAGATGAATGTTTATGGACAGAACCGGGACACTGGTAAGGGTGATTTTGTTATACAGATCCATCTAAATGATTATCAAAAGGTAGATCAGGATGAAAGCTAATGCCCTTAATTATAAAATACTGTTAAAGTTCAGTCCTGCAATCGTCGGGCTACTGTGTATTCTGGTGTGGCAAGTGGCGCTGAAAAAGACGTGGGAACAATACCGGTTATCTGCTATGCTGGAAGAAAATAAAGTGCCTGGCAGGCTCAGCATCAGTCCTGCGTATACCTCCAGCCGGGCGGAGTTAATAGATAGCTTGTATACGCAGTTTGAGGTGGATACACTGCTTTGGAAGAGTCAGTTGTGGAACGACTGCGCAATTTTAAGTCAAAAAAACAGGCTTTCTGTGAAGGAATTTCCTGTATGGCAGAGCATAGAAGTTGGCGGAAAACATTTACTGAAGCAAGAAGTGGCTTTGACCGGCAGCTATGCAGATCTGATCAGGATGCAGCATGACCTGGCCTCAATGAAACGCAGAGGCGGCATAGCCTCATTGAATTATCAAAGGTCTTCCAGAGATCAGCAGACCACATTGACGCTGGTGCTGCTGGGGATACCTAAAGAGAAAGGAAACTATAAAGATGAATAGGAAACTATTATTTAGCTGCTTTTTGCTTTGTGCGCTTGTGGCCTGTAAAGATTTTATTGAGCCTTCGCTGGAAAAGCGTGTTGTTGAGCTCATCGCTCCCGCTGATGGGACAGAGACCAATAAATACCAGGTTGGGTTTGCCTGGGAACGAGTGGAAGATGCGTTAAGCTACAGGCTGCAAATAGCAAATCCTGATTTTCAAAAGCCTGTTTCAATAGTTGCTGATACGCTGATCAGTGGCGCAGGAATCACACGCCTGGAACTTACCCTGGATCCGGGGGCATATGAATGGCGGCTGCGTGCCGAAAATGGCAGCAGTGTATCAGCTTATCAGAAGAATTCATTTATTGTGCATCCTTCCAGTCTGGATGAACAGAAAGTAACGTTGGTTAGTCCGGGTAGTGGTTATCGCAGCAACCAGCCAGCGGTTTTATTGAGCTGGAATACAATTTTCGGCGCTGAAGATTACCTGCTGCAGATCGATACCCTAAACTTTGCAGACGAAGCTAAGCTGGTATACACCGGGACGCTGAGCGGGAGCCAGTTTAATTTCAGTTTCCCGAAAGATCAGACCTATCAGTGGCGGGTACGCGGAGAAAATGGTACCGAAAACAGTAAATGGTCTGAAATCAGGCTGATGAGCTTTGATAAGACACCTCCCGCCAAACCCGAGATCACCGGGCCTGCAAATGGTGCGCAGCTTAGCCAACCCGTTTCACTGTCCTGGAAAGCGGTTCCTACGGCCAAAAAGTATAAGCTTTACATGTACAGAAGTGATGGTACCACCCCTTATAACGCAACTTTCCCGCTTACAATGACCAATACAAGTTATGTTTTTGAACAGAGCTCATTACAGGGAGAGGTGCTCTTCTGGAGAGTACTTGCCATAGATGAGATTGGGAATGAGGGTGTGTTGAGTGACCCGCGAAATTTCGTTATCCAGTAAGCATGAGCAGCAGGAAGCCGGTGGTTTATGGTTTGGGATTTTTGGTGCTCTGTGTATGGGGCATGGTGCTTTACAGGGTATTTGCCTCGGTGTGGGCTGATGAGCAGAATATAGTCTCGCCTGTAAATGCACATCTTTCAAAAAAAATGCCCTTGCCTGAAGTGATGCCCGACACTTTCGAACTGCTGCTGAATTATCCTGATCCTTTCACGGGTGAAACGCCGGAAGTTATTGATTTGAACCCGAAGGGGACAGGTAAACTTAGGCAAAACGCGACAGCGAATTTACCGCAGGTAACGCCTTTTAACCCGCTCGACCACATGAAGTACCTGGGTTATGTGGCAGACGGAAAAGGTAATCATCGTGTGGCCATCATCAGTTACCAGGGGCAGGAAAGGATGCTGAAGGAAGGGGATACTATCAGCAGGGTTAAAATAATTAAAATCGGAAAGAATGCTGCCACAGCCAGTTATGCTGGTAAGACCAGGCTGCTTAAAACTGAATGATATGAAAAAACTGATACAATTAATAGCCGTGATAGTCTGGCTGGTTTCCTGCAAACCTGCAGAATTGCAGTACATGGATAACCTGGGAAGAAAGGTAACTATGCATACAGACACCACACTGATCCGGGCGGAATTGCAGCGTGAAGGAATGCTTATCCTTCCAAAGATCGAGCATACCTATTATTGGTATGAAAAAGGCAGGGTCAACTATTCTCAGGGAGCCTATTCGGGAAAAGTGCTGCATGGACAATACCGCGCGTACGACCGGCAGACCAAGCGGCCGCTGCAGTCCGGTAAGTTTAACCGCGGGCTTAAAAGCGGCAGGTGGCTGACATGGAATCTGAATGGCCTGCTTGAGCAGGCTGAGATTTATAGCGAAGGACAGTTGGACGGCCCTTTGGTTAAATATGATGGGCTGGGCAATCCTTCGTATACCCTGAAATACAATCATGGTTTGCTGGTGATCGAAAAAGCAAAAACGGGTCAAACACTGGTTCAGCGGGTCTTCGGTAAAATTAAGCGTTTATTTAAAGGTAAAGGAAAATAAAAATGATCCGCTCTTCGGCACTCTATATCTCCCTTATCGTTTCTCTGCTGATCCTGCTCGTCTGCGGGGCGATGCTTATGGTTGGCTACACCTATAAAATGCAGGAGAGAAAACAGGAGCGGCGTATTCAGTTAGCCAGAAATATAGCATCTGGCACGCAACTGGTTCTGCTCAGCAGTTTTAGATCGGATACTTCATTTCGGCTCAGTTTATTTAATGAGGCGAAACAGAGTCCTGGACTTGCTGACAGTGTCTTGCTGGAGAAGAGAACCTGGGGTCTTTATGAAACAGCTTTGGTGGAAACTTGGGCAGGCAGAGATACTTTAAGCAAGGCATTTCTGATCGGGTATGCGCCGGAGGATACGCTGAAAGTATTCTATTTGGCTGACGAAGACCGGCCGGTTTCCATTTCCGGAAAAAGTAAGATCAGCGGGATGGCGTTTCTGCCGAAATCCGGAATCAGGGCGGCCTATGTGGAGTCATCAGGATACGCGGATAAGACATTGGTTTATGGAAAAACAGTTGATAGTGACCGCTTCATACCAGAGCCGGACGGGAAAGCCTGGGAGAAACTCGCAGACTGGATCTTCGGACTGCGCAGTCGTCACACGGTTACATCTGGTCCGGCAGACAGCGTTTCTAATTCTTTTTTAAATCAGGTTCAGGTGATTCGCCTGGACGCTCACGCTCAGATACCGGCAGGGACGGTTGTTTCCGGAAACGTGGTGTTTCTGGCAGACAGCTCGATCACTTTATCAGGAGATGCCAGATTAAAAAACGTTATCTTGATTGCTCCCTTTATCCGGATCGATGACCGCTTTGATGGAAGCGTTCAGGCCTTGGCTACCGACAGCATTTCCACCGGGAATCAGGTACACCTGCGATACCCGTCAGCGATGATGATCCTGAATTTAGACACTATTTCCTTCCAGCCCAGGATATCTGTGGGTGAGCAATCCCTGCTGGAGGGGCAGCTCATTGCCTACGAAAAAGAACGTAGTCTGCTGATGCCGATCATCGAGATTGGTAAGGGATCGGTCGTTAAGGGGGAAATCTGGAGTAAGGGTTATGTGGCTCTGTCCAAATCTGCCCGGGTGGAGGGTTCCGTGTCGGCAGTTAGACTCATGGCTAAGGTCGGTGGGGCGATCTATGAGAATTATCTCATAGATGTGGTATTGGACAGACCAAAATTGAGCAGGTATTATCTGAGTTCCAGGTTAATTAACAAACCAAAAATGCTAAGTAAGGTATTATGCTGGGTGGACTAACCCATAAAAAACTACAATCCGCTACGATTGTGGAAACAGTAATTGCTTTACTGATCCTGATGATCAGCTTTGCTTCGGGAATGGTGATCTACGGCCAGATCGTTGGAACCGGAGTGAACCAGCGGAGGCTGCAGGCGGAAACAGATACAGAATTTGTTCTGGATAGCCTGCTTAGTTCGGGAGGGCTGACTAACCAGCAGATAAATCGTGGAGACCGGGTGATTGAAATTCAGCGTTCTCAGGATAAAAGATATAATGAAGTAACAGTGGTTAAAGCCATCTGCCGGGATATTTCAGGGCAGCAGCAGCAGCTTGCGGTTATCCAGATAATGGTAATAGGGGATGGAAAAGCGGATTAAGGCGTTCACATTGATCGAGGTGGTGCTGGCCATGATGCTGGCGGCTATTGTGATTGGTATGGCTTATACGGCTTTTAGTTTAATGGCCAGGATGTCTGCCGGTTTCAGGGAAAAAAACCTTGCGCATGCGGATGTGCAGGTGCTTAGGGAGGTTTTGCAGCGTGATGCGGAGCGGGCTGGTGTGATTCTCATCGCTGATGGAACGATCGATTTTAGCAGTGAGTCCACGCCGCTGCAATATGAGTGGAGGCAGGATTATTTGATAAGAAAAATGGAGCTGGCGCAGGATACTTTTAAAACGCCAGCACTGGTGGTGCAGGCTTATTTTGAGGGGCGCTCACAGGCAAGCGGCATTGTAGATCGGTTAGTGCTGAATTTTATTAACGATAATGTGCAGATTAAACTGAACATTCGGAAAGATTATGACAGTAAGGGACTTTTTACAAACAGGAGGAATAATGGAACAGATTGATATATCCAGGATCAGAAACGAAAAAAGGACTGAAGTAAGCGCATCTCCGAACTCAGGTAATGGATTGAAAGGAAATAGTTCAAAGATCATGGAATTGATGTCCAGGGATATCAGTTTTGGTGCTTTGGGATTGGGTGACCAGAAAAAGGAGAGCTTCTTTTTTGAGCTGAGTACTTTACTGAAATCTGGCATTGACCTGAAGAATAGCCTGGATTTGATTACGCTGGAAACTTTGAAGGATAAACACCTGGACATTTACAGGGAGATAAAGGCTAAGGTAATAGCGGGAGCTTCACTTGCGCAGGGGGTTAAGGCCTCGGGAAAGTTTTCCGATTATGATTTCTTCAGCATACAGATCGGAGAAGAAACAGGGAGCCTGGATGAGGTGCTGCAGGATCTGGCCTTGTTCTATAAGCGTAAGGTGGAGCAGCGGAGAAAGATCATTTCTGCACTGAGCTATCCTGCGATTGTTCTGTGCACGTCCGCTGGTGCTGTTTTCTTTATGCTCAGATTTGTGGTGCCGATGTTCGGGGATGTTTTTAAAAGATTCGGTGGTAAGCTGCCATGGATGACTGAAATGGTGATCAGGGCTTCGTCGCTACTAGGTACACTGTTCTTGCCGTTTATGCTGCTGCTTACCGTCTTGGTTTATTTGCTTTATAGGTATCGTAGGAATGATCGCTTCCGGGACCTGTCCAGCAGATTGGTTCTGACTATTCCGGTTGTGCGTGAACTGGTATTGAAGATTTATCTGGCCAGATTCTGCAATACCATGCGATTGCTGATTAGTACGAAGATTCCTCTGCTAAGGGCGATAAGTATGTCCAGGCAGACCATTGGTTTTTATCCGCTGGAGGTTTCTTTGAAAAAAGTAGAGCAGGACATTATGGAGGGTGAGTCGCTGCACGCCAGTTTAGCTGCTTTCCCTGTTTATCCCCCAAAGATGGTACAACTGGTCAAGGTGGGTGAGGAGATCAACAGGCTTGATCACTTTTTTGAGAATATCGGCGATCAGTATGTTCAGGAGGTGGAATACCAGACCAATACGGTGAGTAAGCTGATTGAGCCGCTGATCATTATTTTTTTAGGACTGGTGGTTGGTTTTATCCTGATCAGTATGTACCTGCCGATGTTCCAGATGAGCAATAGTTTTTAGCGCCAGCAAGGGAAGAATTTTATAAATGAAAATATAATACAATACGTAATAATCAATGAAAATCAGAACTAACTTAGTCAAGAAAAAGCTGAAGCTACTGTATGGCTTGTGTGCGATGGCGCTAAGCGCAAGTGGTCAAACCGCAGTATCCTTTCCCAGCCCAAATGCTGCAGAGCTTGGGAAGTACGGACAGATTCCAGTCGAACTATTCAATGGCTTACCAGCCATTGGAATCCCAATACATGTAATTCAAAATAAAAATATTCAAGTACCCATAAATCTTTCCTATCATGCGAGCGGAATCCGGACTGAACAGCATCCGACGTGGGTGGGACTTGGATGGAGCCTATCATCAGGAGGCAGCATCACACGTATTGTCAACGGAAGAAAAGATGAAACGTTAGCCGAAGATATTCAGAAAGAAACCGGTTGGGGATATAATTATAGTGGGTTTGGTAATTTTTATGCTTACAGTCTGCTAAATAATAGCGACTGGGCTGAAAGTGCTGGTTTCCACAGGTTTCGATCGGAGCATTTATACTCGTCTTATATCGACTCCGCACCTGACGAATTTATGATAAGTGCTCCAGGTCTTAGTGCGAGTTTTTATTTCTATCGGGACGCCCAGGATGTTGTGAAAATTAAAGTAAAGTCCAAGGACGGGCGGCATATTAGGGTAGAACCGGAACTTGTTTCGTATCCATCGTTTAATTTCTATAGTAACAATCCGTATAATGCAACTGAGCCTTACCGGATTAATTCTTATACTCAATCTTTTGTTAAGCCATTTTATAAATTCGTTGTTACTACCGAAGATGGAACCAAATATGTTTTTGGAGGTAGCCAAACTTCGATTGAGTTTTATACCACTGAGGCAACCGGTTATCGAAACACGATTCCCTCTTCCTGGTATCTTACAGAAATATCCAGTTCCCCTACAGTAAAAGTTAACTTTATTTATAAGCGTTCAGGAAATCCTATTGTAGAAAATAACGTAATAACCAAAACTTTTAGTTATGTGCCCGGAGCTACTGACGGAGCTTGTCTCGGTGGGTGTTCAGAAGAGTTCCCTGGGTCTTCGTTGACAATTCAGCACCCAATTTATCTTTCAACCATTTCTGCTTCGGATGGCACATTCATAGAGTTATTTAATAGTAAATCGACGGAGCTCCCTTATGAAATAAATGTCAATAATTTTTTGGGAACTCGGGGTGCTAATTTCAATTTGGCGCTGGACATCAGGCAAATTGCGATTGATCAAAACTACTGGGTTAAATTGGATTCAATTAAGATCAATAAGCAAAAGAAAATAGTTTTTAATTACAGTTCAGACATCACCAAACGCTTGAAGTTGAATTCGGTTGCTTTCAAAAACCTAAGTAATAATACGCTGAATAGTTACACACTTACTTATAATAGCACCATGCTTCCCGTCTATAATGCTAAACGCTCTGACAATTGGGGATACTTTAATAACAAATTCTATCAAGGCGTTGATCCAACCACTTTTTATGACTTTCGTTCGCCTGATACAGCCTTGATGAAAGCCGAAGTACTGACCAAAATCGCTTTTCCCACCGGCGGATACTCAATTTTTGAATATGAGGCTCACACCTATTCAAAAGTTGCAACACAGTTTCCACTATTTACAGTTACGAATCAAAACGGAGTTGCTGGTGGTTTGAGGATTAAAAAAATTACATCTTCTGATGGACTTTCCATAAATCCTTCAATTATAAAAGAATATTCGTATGTTAATGAAGATAATACCTCTAGTGGAATCTTGTCGGGATTGCCGATCTACATAGCCACTGGCCATGCACATGCTCAATATTCAGTTGCCAGTTGGTCAGGACTTGCCGTCTTTAGGGCAAGGGCAGATTATCATCAAGCATATGCCATAATTTCTGAAAATTATTTAAATATGTTAGGTAATACAAATGGGAGTCATGTCGCTTACTCACGAGTCATTGAAAGTACCCCAGGTGCCGGAAAAATAGTCAACAAATATACCAACCATGATAGCCACCCTGACGAATCGCCTGTGAATCTTTTCACAAATATTGATGACAGAACGCGAACTGATGATTTCACATCTAAACAACTCGAAAGGGGGTTGCTGCTTTCAACCAGTACCTTCAATCAAAATAATACGCTTTTGCATGATGTCACATTTGAATACAATTCCGATCCCACTCGTTATGAAGATTATATTAAAACGATTTCCAAATGGGGTTTGCCCGGTCCAGGAGAGGTACCGTTTGTGCGATTAATAGCTAACAAAATATATACTTTTTATCCTTATTTGAAAAAGAAAACTATTCGCGAACTTGATATCAATGGCGCTGCAGTAACTACAACGGAAAGCTTTTTGTACGCACCTGAGGATAAAACGGTAAAAGAATCATCAAAGATAAACAGTAATAACGATCTTATAAAAGTATCTTATTTTTATCCGAAAGATATGCCAGGCAGTGTATACCTTGACATGGCGAATAAGCATTTCATTTCTCCAGTTATGTTAAAAACAACAACTGTGAACAATGTTTCCACTGATTATCAATTAACCCAGTACATCAACCCTTTCACGGATATTTTCGTCCCGTCAAAAGTCTACCGTGGAAAGTCATCTTCAGTTATAGAACCTTTATTCAGCTATGATTTGTATGATAATCAGGGCAACATCTTGACCGTTTCTAAGGAAAAGGGTCCTAAAACCAGTTATCAATGGGGTTATAACAAAACATATCCCGTAGCAGCGGTGAAAAATGCGTCAACTAGCGAATTTTATAATCAGAATTTTGAGGATAAAATTATTGATTTTGATCAGAATCTAACACTGGACAGCTCTAGGGCCCATACCGGTAGATATTCTGCAAAAATCAGCAACACGGGTTCAGCAGAAAAAATAAGCCATTCCACCACTTGGATTCCTGTTAATTTGAACTCTGCCAAAAGGTATACTTTCTCCGGATGGGTGTATAGCGATAATCCCTCCGTCCAATTATTCCTTTTTATGTTGAAGTCCGGTGAAACAGGTTATAATAGTTATAATGATCATATGCAAACGACGGTAAAAAATAAATGGGTCTATATGCAGAAAGAGTTCCTTGTCCCTGGTGATGTAGTGAGCTTATATCTGCGACTTGATAATAATACAGTCGGCAACGTCTGGTTCGATGACTTGCGGATACAGCCCAGTGAATCGGATATGACTACCTATACTTACAGACCTCAAGTAGGTATGACCAGCAGCATTGACAACAGTGGACGCATAACCTATTATGACTATGATAGTTTCCAGAGACTGGAAAACATCAGGGATCAAAACGGGAATATCATTAAGAACTACAAGTATAACTATAAGCCTTAAGCATTAAGATGATGAAAAGATATTTTACAAGTCAGATGATTTTTACGAGGTGCTTATTGCTGATTGGGTTTATATTATCCGCTATGTGTGCATCCGCACAAACCTTTACCACAACTCAGAACTTCGTTGTTGAAACCAGGGTGAAAACTCCAAAGCAAAATGTAGCGGATTTAAACAGCCTTGTAGTTGATTCAGCAAACAGAACCGTT
>Ga0126314_10001751_pt1 | contig 10562 bp, 10 predicted proteins | sample Plot105B_FD_92535 | JGI IMG/M metagenome (GOLD analysis project Ga0126314, IMG submission 92535) | Serpentine soil microbial communities from UC McLaughlin Reserve, CA, USA - Plot105B | ecosystem: Environmental > Terrestrial > Soil > Grasslands | place: USA: UC McLaughlin Reserve, Lake County... | reverse complement strand
TAAGTTGGCTAGAGCTACTCCTCTGGAGAGGGGTAGAAGCTGGGGACCTCGTGCTCATTCGAATGAGCACACTCAGGGGATGAGAGGAGCCGCTTGTTGGCGGTGTGTGCCCACATCAGTGAAGGAGGAAGCGAGATCTCATGGCGATAAGCAGACGGACGTGCCTACTGGCACTGACACTCATGGTGGGGGTGCTGCTAGCGCTGCCCGGCGGCATTAGACTGCTTACCGAGAACGAGCGTGCTGATGCACAGGTCGCCGAACGCCCGAACTTCGTGTTCGTCATGACCGACGACCTCGACGAGCGGTCCATGGAGCAACTGGACGGCATTCGCAGCATCATGAATGCCAAAGGCACCACCTTCAAGAACGCCTACGTTACCTACTCTTTATGCTGTCCTAGTCGAGCTACCTTCTTACGGGGCCAGTATCCCCACAATCACGGTGTACTCAGCCTCGATCCTGGTGCACAGGACGCCACGGTGCCGGGCGGCGAACAAACGTTCCGGGAACTGGACCGAGACCAGTCCACGGTGGCTACCTGGCTCAATGACGCCGACTATCAGACCAAGCACATAGGCAAGTACATGAACGGTTACGGAGACCTCTACAAGCCTCCGGGATGGGACGAGTGGTTCACACTTCAGGGCCCTCCCCCTACAACCCAGTACACGGTCGCTAGCTCGGCAGAAGAAACGGGGAGAACCGTCACGATGGAAGAACACTCCACCGACCTATACGCGGACCAAACTAGCGACTTCATCCGACGCAGCCATGCTAACCCGGAGCCCTTCTTCGTGGTGGTTGACACCCTCGCCCCACACGGTCCTCCAGAGGTGGCGGACCGCTACCAAAACCACTTCACCGATACTCCCCTTCCCAGCCCCACCAACAACTTCAACGAGGCGGACGTCACGGACAAGCCCAAGTGGGTGCAGTCTTACCCTAGATTCTCGCAAGACGCGATAAACGGCATAAGAGACCGATACCGGTGGCGGCTACGCTCGATGCTCTCCGTCGAAGATCTGCTCAAGCAGACCATAGCCACGCTTCAGGAGACTAGCGAGCTAGACAACACCTACATCTTCTTTACTTCAGATAACGGCATGCACCTTGGCAACCACCGGTTTGAGCAAGGTAAGAAGACGCCCTACGAGGAGGCCATAGGGGTCCCATTGATGGTTCGCGGCCCCGGGGTGCCCGCTGGAGAGGTGCGCGAGCAACTGGTCATAAACAACGACTTCGCGCCCACCATTGCAGAGCTGGCAGGCGTTACTACCCCCGAGTTCGTCGACGGTAGCTCCTTCGCCCCGCTGCTCACCGGTTCGGCGCCCCCCTCTTGGCGCACGGCCTTCTTGGAGGAAGGATGGTTACACTCAGGACTTCCGAGCATGCGCACTCCGGACCACAAGAGCGTCCACACTCAAACGCACATATTCACCGAGTACGCTACCGGTGAGTACGAGCTCTACGACCTCGTACTAGACCCCGATCAGCTGCAGAGCAAACGCCGAACGGGCAACGAACAACTCTACTCCACCCTGCAAACCCGCCTCAACGCCCTTAGGGCCTGCTCCGGCGAGGGATGCCGCAGCGCCGAGTGGGGTACTACCACCACGCCCACCGACCCCGTACCAGGGCCGCCTAGGGTGGCGAGCACATCCCCCGCAAATAACGCTATAGGGGTCGCACCCTCAAGCAATCTCACAGCCACCTTCTCAGAGAAGATGGACCCCCTCTCGATCAGCAAGTCGACCTTCAAGCTCTTCAAGGTCAACACAGCTGGGAGCACCACGCAGATTACTAATGTGAGCGTGAGCCTAAGCACCGATGGGCTAGTGGCGACGCTCGACCCGTTCGAGACGTCGACTACGACGCATTTGGCGAAGGGCACCAAGTACAAGGGGGTGATCACCACGGGGGCAAAGGATGTAGCGGGCAACCCCCTTGACCAGCAGCCCACCACAGCTGGCTCGCAGCAGAAGGCGTGGTCCTTCACGGTGAGCAACTAGGAAAGAGCGAAATCTAGCTAGAGGCTAACCCACTCAGGGGCCGGAGCGTAACAGCTCCGGCCCTTCTTCTTACCCTTATTCGCCCGAGTGCGTGGAAGTGGAATTCTCGGAAGTCCATTTGCAGGATCCTGGATAAAACCACGTAATACTCCGCCCCCATGCCCTAAGCCCCCTCCTGCCCGCTTCGCCCTGTGGGGCCTCTTGTGTCCGCATACACCAATAATCTCCGAACGCCTCTCCTGCTCTCAGGGGTGTGATCTCATCGTCGCCGGCGGTCCTGGCCCTATCGGGGCGGGGCGTAGCAGCCTTCGCCCGGGCTTAGTGGTTCAGTCTCCGACGCGCTAGCGTGTCACTCGCTGTTCAACCCCCGACACCACTCGCTCGTCGGCGGGAGCGCTCTGGACCCACGTGAACATACTGCCATCGGGGGCGATGAACAGATCGTACTTGTACTCGATGTCCCCCGGGTAGGTGCTAGTGCCTGTGCAATCTGCGTTGACGGTATACGTGCCGGAGTAGTGCTCGTTAGGAGTAATCTCACCGTTAAAGTTAGCTGAAGAGACGCCCTCTAAATTGCCGTTGCCGTCATACACCTCATAGCCTGCCCCGGCGAACGTATTCCCCGTGGTGTCAACCCCATGATCGGCGAACAGATACGTTCCGCGCAGCGTGCTCTGCGAGCACCTTGGCCTGGCCGCTGCCCCTGTGGCTGCCTCCTCCTCGACATCTCGGTTCATTGTGGTCCTCCTCGGGTCGCCCATAGACTTTCCCACGAGGCATAGTAGGAGGCCAAAATGAATCGGCGATGAATCCTGACCAGAGCTATTCATTCAACGTCCTAGAAGAGGAATTCTGCGAACTTCGCCTCTACGGAGTTCTCCGAAGTTCGTGAACGATTCATCGCCGATTCATCGCCGGTTGCTAGTGTGAGTGCGTTATGCAACACGGCGGCAGGGCTGAGAGCAGTCTCGCCCCAATATGCGACTAGGAGGGAAGGGAAGAAGATGGCGAAGACTCAGAATGTGGGGGCGGTGGCGGCAGCGGCGGGAGCGCTAGCGGCGGTGGGGTTGCTGGTGGTAATGATGCTGGTGGTTGGGACGCGCCCTGCGGAGGCGACCTTTCCTGGCCCAAACGGCAAAATAGCCTATCATGCCGACGACGGAGAGTTCCCCGGCGGGATCGACTCGGAGATCTACACCATCGCCCCCACTGGGGGGATGCCCTTCCAAGTCACCGACAACGATACGGAGGATGGCAGTCCCGACTACTCTCCCGACGGCACCAAGATAGCCTATTCGGCCTCCGACGGTAACGACTCCGAGATCTACATAATCGAGGCCACCGGGGGGACGCCCTTCCAAGTCACCAACAACGATACGTCGGACTACAATCCTTCTTACTCTCCCGATGGCACCAAGATAGCCTATACATGCCACGGAGTGCAGGAAGCCGGCATCTATAACGACCCCGAGATCTGCACGATAAAAGCTGCCGGAGGGACGCCCTTCCAAGTCACCAACAACATTAAGGATGACACCGATCCCGAATACTCACCCGACGGCAAGAAGATAGCCTATGTGAGCATAGACCCCGAGTTCTGGGGAGCTGCCAAGGAGATCTACACCATCAACGTCGGTGGTGGGGGTAAGACAAAGGTCACCAACGACGACACGGACAACGGGTCCCCTTCCTACTCGCCTAACGGCAAGAGGATCGCCTATCACAGCTATGACGGAACCGACTGGGAGATCTTCACGATCAACGTCGGCGGTGGGGGGGTAAGTTCAACCTCACCAGCACCAATGCTAAGGACGAGTTCGATCCCGACTACTCGCCAAACGGCAAGAGGATCGCCTATTCGGGTTCTAGCCTAACCAACCCAACAGGGACCGGATACGAGATCTACACGATCGGCGTTGGTGGGGGTGGTAAGACAAGAGTCACCAACAACGATACGGGCGACTCCCATCCTTCCTGGGGCAGACGCCCGTAGTGGCTGCTCCTTCCGCTCCGATCCGAGGAAGTGGGACAGTAGAGGAAGGGAGCCCAAAGGTTCCGGGCTCCCTTCTTACTTGCCTTCCTCGCCCTTAGCCCTTCTGGCACCTTCCTCTTACTCTTATTCACCGGAGTGCGTGGAAGATGAATTCTGCGAACTTCGCCATAACGGAGTTCTGAGAAGTTCGACAAGGTACATGCGCTCGGTGGAATCTACTGGCATCATGCTCGGTGGTAGAGCGAAGCTTCTCCATGCGCCCGGATGTGGGAGCAGGCTACAAGGAGGACACACGAGGTGAAACGTTCGTCCGAGCTGCGTAACCTGTGCGTGGCCTTGTCCGAAGCCCATTCGCTCGCAGACGCCCCTTTCATCGAGCGCCATGTCTCCACCCGGGAGGGCGTCCTTTCGATCGGCTCGGATCCGGAGGAGTGGATCGAGGGAGGAGGGGTGCTGGAGGCCTTCAAGCAAGCGTTGCAAGACGACGATATCAGGAGTTCCCCATCTGAGGACGACTTCGTTAGGGAGTTGGATGCGTTCGTGGAGGGCACGGTCGGTTGGGCCTCTAGTCGCTTCAGTTGGACGCCGAAGGACGGAAGCGAAGTCCCCATGCGCTGGAGTGCGGTCTTCCATCTGGAAGATGGCGAGTGGAAGCTGGTCCAGGCGCACGCCTCCGTGGGAGTACCTAACGAACAGATCTTCGGATGGTGATAGCTCCCAGATCTAGTAGTTAGACAGACGCATATCCCCGCCTATTCACCCAACCTCGTAGAAGGGGTATTCTCCGAAGTTGAACTTCCGCTATACGGCATTCTACGAAGTTCGTCCTCAGGAATAGCCACCTGGCATATAAACTAGCGAGCCCCGCTTGAGATAAATGGCCATGTGACCTATAGGCTTCCCCCCTCCAAGTTACTACGATAGTTCACAAGCGCTGGCGCTGTGGCGTCGCGATAAAGGCAAACCCGCTGCGAGGCGGAGGCGCAAAGCCCATGGGCCTCTCTAAAAGAGAGGTAGCCGGGCTACCGAACGGCGTAGGCGGGGCAACAAAGAGAGCTCCGCCCTTGTGGAGAAGGGGAGGAAGCGGGTGTCAGCCGAAGATTGTTATCTTCTTACGTTCGCGTCGGACGTGGTATGGGAGGGGCGATGAAGTCTATGAAGCTTGGGATGATCTGGGTTCTGGTAGGGATGGGGCTGGCAATGCTCCTCTTGGTGGGGGTTTTGGGCTCCGCCCAGAGCGTAAGCGCCCAGGATAGTATGGATGATCAGGTCTTGGTCGGGGCGGGGGACATCGCCTCCTGCGGCAGGACCGGCGATGAGGCGACGGCCAGCCTGCTAGAGGGCATCAACGGCACGGTCGCTACCTTAGGCGACAACGCCTACGAATCCGGGACAAGCGCCGAGTTTAGGGATTGCTACAACCCCTCCTGGGGAGTGCAAAAGGCGCGCACCATGCCCAGCGTGGGCAACCACGAGTACTACACGGCGGGCGCTTCGGGCTACTTCGGCTACTTCGGAAACGTCGCGTCCCCGACCGAACCCGGGTGTACGGTCAACTGCAAGGGCTACTACTCCTACCCCCTCGGATCCTGGCACGTGGTCGTCCTGAACAGCAACTGCGACAAGGTCGGAGGATGCGGGGCAGGCTCGCCGCAGGAGCAGTGGCTACGGAAGGACCTACAGGACCATCCGAGCGCCTGCACCGCAGCCTATTTCCACCACCCGCGCTTTTCCTCCTCAGGCATTGGCAACAACAGCGCGATGATGCCCTTCTGGAAGGCGCTCTACGAGGCGGGCGTCGAGGTGGTGCTCAACGGCCACGCCCACAATTACGAACGCTTCGCGCCACAAACCGCAGACGGGCAGCTGGACCAGGCCCAAGGGATCAGGGAGTTCGTGGTTGGCACAGGGGGCAGGAGCCTGAACAAGTTCGTCACCCCCTACCAGAACAACAGCGAGGTGCGCCTCACCGACGACTCCTTCCCGGCGGGTAATTACGGCGTGATAAAGCTCACGCTCTACCCCACGGGCTACGACTGGCAGTTCGTTACAATCGACGGCACGGTCGACGGGACGGTCGACGACTCCGGAAGCGCCAGCTGCCACGGTACGCCGCCCACTTCGACCACTGACCGCCCGGGTCCGCCGAGCGTCACAAGTACCGACCCTGGCACAGACGCCAGAGGAGTTGCTACCACAACCAACGTCACGGCCTTCTTCTCTGAGGAGATGATGGCCTCCTCCTTAGAGAACGGCAAAACCTTCAAGCTCTTCAAGAAGGGCACCTCCACCAAGATCGGTGCTGCGGTCAAATACTCCCCGGACAACTCCTCCACGGCTGAGATCGACCCGAGGGCTACGCTCGACCCGACAAGCTCCCTACAAAACGGGGTCATCTACAAGGCAGTAGTCACCACGGGAGCTATGGACTCGGTGGGCAACCCCCTCCCACAGCAGTACAAATGGTTCTTCACCACGGTGAGGTAAGCACATCAAGGGTGCAGAAGAAGAAGGAGAAGTAGTAGTGGTTGGCAAACGTAGCCGAGGGCCGGAGCTCAAAGCAGCCTTGGCCCTTCCATATGCCTTTATTCACCGGAGTGCGTGGAAGGGGAATTCTCAGAAGTTCGTCTGACCTCCATTCTCGGAAGTTCGGCATAGTCCCGGTCCTGTGCGGCAGGGTTTCTTATGTAGAATGTCGGAGATTCGAAGCTCTGCGTACATAAGACTCTGATTATAGCTTCTGGCTTTATTATGGCCCTTCTTACTAGGAGAGGCTCTCCGGACCGGGGCGGTGAGGCAATGCGAACTTCGCCTGTACAGAGTTCTGGGTAGTTCGCTCCTCGCTAGCAGGAAAGTTTCGAATTTGTCATAATGGGCTCACGCGGGCGCATCCTTGTGCGCTGCGAGAAGGGCAAACCTGTCGCGAGGCAGGGGCGCAAAGCCATGGGCCTCCTAGCTGGGAGGTAGCCGGGCAGTCGAACAGCAGCGGCGGGGCAACAATGCTCCGCCCTTAGGAGAGGGTAGAGGATGCGGATGCGACCTCCCGTCAAACACAGCCATACGAGGGTAGTGCTTCACCTAGGGTCTCACACCTTTGTCTCTCTGCTTCGTTCACGAAAGGCGGTAGGGATGAGAAGGTCCGTCCACCTGTTCGCGACGATAGTGCTAGCGTCGCTCGCTTCCGTCGGAACTTTACTGGTCTTGCCCATAGGACCCGCCCAGGGCGCCCCAAACCTACCACAGGGCTTCACCGACTCGCAGGTCGTAAGCGGCTTGACGAACCCTACGGACATGGAGTTCGCCCCCGACGGCAGGCTCTTCGTCACCGAGGATGCGGGCAGACTACGTATAGCCAAGCCTGACGGGACGCTTGCGACATTCCTCAACATCTCCACCAAGGTTGACTCCAATGGCGAGCGTGGCCTGCTGGCGCTCACGTTTGACCCAGGCTTCTCCACCAACCACTACGTCTACGTCCACTACACCAGGAAGGCTACTTCCACCACCCCGGCGCACAATCGCATCGTGCGCGTCACTGCCAGCGGCAACAAAGCCGTCGCGGGCAGCGAGAAGCTCATCTTCCGGCTGGGTAACCAAACCGCCGCAACCGACCACCAGGGCGGGGCGCTAGACTTCGGCAAGGACGGCAAGCTTTACATCGCCACTGGTGACAACGCTAGAGGGACTGTCGCACAGCAGCTCACCAACCTCTTTGGCAAGATGCTGCGCATTAACAAGTCCGGCACCGTCCCCACTGACAACCCCTTCTACTCTACGGCCTCGGGCAACAACCGGGCGATCTGGGCACTCGGCTTACGCAACCCCTTCAAGTTCGCCATCGAGCCGGCCACGGACACCATCTTCATAAACGACGTGGGTGAGGACACTTGGGAGGAGATAAACCAGCTTGAGAAGGGAGCCAACTTCGGCTGGCCTGTCCACGAGGGCGTGGCCAAAGATCCTCCGTACGTGGACCCCATCTTCGCCTACGAGCACGACGGCGACCCCGCCACCACGGGTTGCTCGATCACGGGGGGCGTCTTCTACCCTCCCACGACCACCCTGTTCCCGCCAGAGTATGAGGGCGACTACTTCTTTGCAGAGTTCTGCAACGGGTGGATAAGGACGCTCGAAGCGACCCCCGGCGAGGCAAGCGGGTTCGCAGCGAGCGGGTTCGCGACCGGGCTAGAGAGGCCCATCGACCTGGAGGTGAGCAAGGCTGGCGAACTCTACTACCTGGCGAGGGGTAGTATGGGCAGTCCGGCATTAGTGGGCAAGATCGGGTACGCTGGCATCTAGGCACCGTAAGGAGTTAGAAAGGGCGGGGCTGCTTAGCGTCCGGCCCTTTCTCTTTTCTTATTCACCGTAGTGCGTGGAAGTAGAATTCTCCGAAGTTCGGATGCAAGATCGTGCATAAATAGCCCTCTGAGAGGCGCGAGGATGGCTTCTGAGGCCCACCACGCCGCGTGAGGGAGAATCTACATGTAGGGGTGCTGCGTGAAGATTTAAGGACGTGAATAAGCCAGGGGCCCAGGCATACTCTCGGTATAGACCGGGGCTACGCATAATGCTGAAGGCAACTTCCGAGAAGCCTAATTAAGCGAAGTTCCGCGACCTTCAAAACAGCTATGTTCATTTTCCTTTAGTCGATGGCAAAGAGTTTATCGGGGGCGTTACGATTGTAGAGATGCCCCAAGAAAGGAGGAAAATGTCTGACAACTACAGAGAATACCCCTGGTCCCGTAAGGGAGAAGCGTATGACGAGATGTTCAGCGAGGGCCCCTTCGACGAGGAAGAAGAGTTTGACCCCGAAGAGGCCGATCAGCGTATCACGCAGTTCGTGAGGTCTGCCGACGAGCTCTCCGGTCCTCCCGTTGAGGAACTCGCGGATCAGGTTGCTGCGCTCATGCGAACAGCACTGCGCGACCTCGAAACGATCATGGAGGGGAAGCCCCACAACAAGGTACTCGCCACACAACTGTTGCTAGGCCAGCGAGCTCGCGGATTGCAGCAGTACGACCCAGAACAGTGGCCGCTCCACGCAGCGTCCTCGCTACTTAGTGGGCTTGTTATCCGTGGCGCCAAGAGCTGAACGAAATACAGTGTCGCGCATATCTATCCAACGCCACAACATGTAGTGTTGACTAGAATGCGTCGGGTCGGAGGAAGAGCGTCTGATCCGGTCCCATGAGCGCGACTTATTCAGGATCCTGCAAGCGAACTTCGGAGAATTCCACTTCCACGCACTACGGTGAATAAGGGGGCAGGAGGCCCGTGACGGAAGGGAAACCCCTAGACACGAAGCGCCAGGCTCCTCCCACAGCAAGCTTCACAAGACCTTAGGGGCTGTTTCGAGGCCTCCGCACAAACGTCGTGCCGGTGCCAACCACAACGACGAGCGCCGCTACCCACCACACCAATGCCAGCAACCAATACTCTCGCGAGGGATCTATCCCGCCGAGGAAGAAGCCCTGGGAGAAGTTGATGGAACCGTGGAACACGGTAGCGATCAACACGCTGCCCGCGGTGCGGAGATAGATCCAGGTAAACAACACAGAGTAGGCGATGGTCAATAGCATGAAGGCTGAGAAAGGTATGCTGTGCTGGGGCAACCCCGGTATAAAGAAAGTCGGCAAGTGCCACGCTCCCCACAGCACGCCCAGGATCAGACTCGCCCAGAGCATCGATCTGGTGGCCAGCAGCCGGGGTAGGGCGTATCCACGCCAACCTATCTCCTCGCCGAGGACTAGGACGAAGAGGATCGGTTCCAGGATCGAAAGCTGGCCTAGCGCAACTGGAGTCGGCGCGCCGAGCTGCAGATGCATGCCAGCCGTTAGGAGCGCCAGGACTGCGGGCAGCCCCAGGGCGACCACATACCAGCGTACTCCGACACGCCAGCGCAGGATCCGGCCCATTAAATCCCTTAAACCGGTCTTACCTTCGGCGGCAGCCACTACTATAACTGCCGCGAGTGCTGGCCCAAAAAGGCCCACAAAGCCGACAATGGGCGACACCTGTATGAGGGGATACACCCACCACGACAGGGCGTACGCCAAGACGAAGAACGCACTCAGCGGGTAGCGTTTAATGAGTGCCACTACGGTTCTCATGGGGACCTCTTCTTTGGCACCCTTCTCCACGGCATTGTAACGAGATGCATCTTCTCATATGGCGAACCTGCGAGAACTCCGTCATTACGAAGTTCGCAGAAATCTCCTTCTACGAGGTTGGATGAATAAGGGGCTCAGCGGATTACCTACCCACGCTCGCCACTAAACCTCCTCCACGAAAGAGACCTCGTAAAGGTGCGGTTCGAAGCTCTCGGCTATCCTTGCCGCCTCCCCCATGTGCTCGCCCGCTTCTCGGTCCCCAAGCATAGCCTCAAACGCCTCTTTAGTGAGCCACTGTGCGTAGTTGGTGACCCGCGTACCATCGAGGCTCCTGTGGATGTTCGCTGGGATGAATCCTTCTTTGTTCCTCATCACCGCCCGAGTGGCTTCGACCAGCACATCCACTAAACGCCGCTGATCCTCTGGCGCAACAGTAAAGACGTTGAT
>Ga0126314_10001747_pt1 | contig 10586 bp, 13 predicted proteins | sample Plot105B_FD_92535 | JGI IMG/M metagenome (GOLD analysis project Ga0126314, IMG submission 92535) | Serpentine soil microbial communities from UC McLaughlin Reserve, CA, USA - Plot105B | ecosystem: Environmental > Terrestrial > Soil > Grasslands | place: USA: UC McLaughlin Reserve, Lake County... | reverse complement strand
CACGGGGGCGCTCGACATCAATAACCAGCTGCCCGATCCGCTGAAGCGCGCCCAGGAAATTTCTGCGTCCTCCTGACCCTGAACCGGGGTTGCTCCTTGGGCTTGGCGGCGTAGAGTGCCGGGAAAACGGGGGGTGGATATGCGCTGGCTGGCTTTGGTCGTTTTCGCATTGGGCATGGCTCAGGCCAATGCCGCAGAATGCACATTCGAAACTGCCCGCTTTGATCAGCCCGATGGCTGGACCGTGCAGTTCCAGCCCGTGCCGCGCGACTCCAGTCCAAGCCAGACCGCCTCATTTATCCTCACCCTTCGCTCCGGCGTTACACTCACCGGCGGCATTGCCTGGCCCAATGGCTACACGACCCCGCTCTGGTTCATGGAAGGACCATGCAGCCCCGAAAACCAGGACATCTGCCGGTTTACCGGCGATGACAGCATCACCGCGTATGTCCTTGGGGAGTCTGGCATCGAACGTCTGCCGCACGAGATGACTGGGCCGCCGCCACGCCAGATTTTGTTGCCACGGCTGGGGTCGTCGATCTGGTATTCGTTCTATCGCGGCAGCGAGTTCGAAGGGGATGCCGACCCCGGCGATGTCTTGACATTCGCCGGATGTACAACCCAATGACGGACTTGGATATTTTGCCCTTGTAACTATGCGGAGCCCGGCATGAGCATCGAACTGACCCTTCTCATCTGGAGCGCCGTCCTGGCGCTGGCTTATGTCGTCGTGCAATCATTGGCTTATAGGCTCGACTACGGCTTTGAATATGCCAATACGCAGCGCGACGACGAGCGTGCACCGAACAAATGGGCCGGCCGTGGCAACAGGGCCCTCCGAAATTTCCTTGAAACCTATGGCATTTTCATTGCCCTCGCCGTCGCGACCGAGCTTGCTGGTCGCTCTGACGGTCTGACCCAGTGGGGCGCACAGATCTGGTTCTGGGCACGCTGGGCCTATATTCCAGCTTACTTCATCGATGTACCGCACCTGCGCTCCGGAATCTGGACCGTTTCGATGATCGGTCTCTTGCTGCTCTTTGTTGGCGTCGCCTTCTAGGCGGACCTGACCTGAGGTCCCCTCCGCTGGGGCAGGGGGCATTGCCGGGCGCCGCATTGCCGCCCGGCAGGCAGTGGTGTAACGCTTCACCCACTACTCACGCGCGGTGCGGACATGGACTTTCCCTGGCTCGAATTTGCTGGCCTCATGCTTGCCTTTGGCATCAATGCCGTCATTCCTGGCGCCGATTTTGCCATGGTGCTGCGCCAATCAGTCGTGCATGACCGGCGCGCGGCGCTGTTCACCTCGGCTGGTATCGCCACATCCATCCTCGTTCACGGCACGTATACGCTGCTCGGCGTCGGCGTGATCGTCGGGCAATCGCTGCTTTTGTTCAACATTCTCAAGTGGCTGGGCGTCGCCTATCTCGTCTGGCTCGCCATCGCAGCGTTGCGCAGCCCACCGCCGCAGCCGCCAGCGGAACTCGACGCGACTGGGGCGCGGCGCGGCGACATGGCTGCATTTGCGCTCGGATTCCTGACCAACCTCCTCAATCCAAAAGCGGTGCTGTTCTTCCTCGCGCTCTTTACTTCGCTCGTGTCGATCCACACGCCGGGCGAGGTCAAGGTCATCTACGTGGGTAGCATGAGCCTTATGCTTTTTGCCTGGTTCGCATTGGTGTCGGTTTTCTTTACGACCCCATCGGTGCGCCAGAGCTTTTTCCGAGTCGGCCGGTGGTTTAATCGGGTCACCGGCATTACATTTCTGGCGTTGGCCGTTCGCGTCGCGCTGGCCCAACAGCGCTAACTTTTCTGAGGCTTTGTAGAACCATGGCAGATCAATTCGACCTCGTAGTAATCGGCTCCGGTCCGGGCGGCTATGTGGGCGCTATCCGCGCCGCACAGCTCGGTATGAAGGTCGCCGTGGTCGAGAAGTGGCCGACGCTGGGCGGCACCTGCCTCAATATCGGCTGCATCCCCTCCAAGGCGCTGCTGCACGCCTCCGAACTCTTCGAGGAAGCCGGTCATGGCTTCAAGGCGCTGGGCATCGATATTCCGACGCCTGTGCTGAACCTGCCGCAGATGATGAACCATAAGGCCGATGTGGTCGCCTCCAATGTCGGCGGCGTCGATTATCTCTTTAAGAAGAACAAGATTACCGTTTTCCGCGGCACCGGCTCGATCCCGGCGGCCGGCAAGGTTGTCGTGACACCGCAATCGGGCGCGCCGACCGAAATCGAAACCAAGAACATCGTCATCGCCACGGGTTCGGTCTCGACCAACCTGCCGGGTATCAATATCGATGAAAAGACTGTCGTCACCTCGACCGGCGGCCTGTCGCTCGACAAGGTGCCGGGCCATCTTCTGGTTATCGGCGCCGGTGTCATCGGTCTCGAACTGGGCTCGGTCTGGCTGCGTCTCGGGGCCAAGGTGACCGTGGTCGAATATTTCGACCGCATCCTTCCCGGCATGGACAGTGAAGTCGCCCGTCAGTTCCAGCGCATGCTGCAAAAGCAGGGCATGGAATTCAAGCTCTCGAGCAAGGTTGCCGGGGTGGACAAGCAGGACAATGGCGCGCTCAAGGTGCGGGTCGAACCGGCCAAGGGCGGGGAAGCCGAAGTCATCGATGCCGACGTGGCGCTGGTCGCCATTGGCCGCAAGCCGTTCACCGAAGGCCTGGGCCTCGAAGCGGCCGGCGTGGCGCTCGACGAGCGCGGTCGCGTTAAGGTCGATGGGCACTACAAGTCTTCCGTCGATGGCATCTACGCCATTGGCGACGTGATCGCCGGCCCGATGCTGGCCCACAAGGCCGAGGACGAAGGCATCGCCATCGCCGAAATTCTCGCCGGCCAAGCTGGCCATGTGAACTATGCCGCGATCCCGTCGGTGGTCTACACCAATCCAGAAGTCGCCTCGGTCGGCAAGACCGAAGACGAGCTCAAGGCCGATGGCGTCAACTACAAGATCGGCAAGTTTCCCTTCACCGCCAATGGCCGCGCCAAGGCGATGCTCGCGACGCAGGGCTTTGTGAAGATCCTCGCCGATGTGGAAACCGACCGCGTGCTCGGCGCCCATATCGTTGGAAAGAACGCCGGTGAGATGATCCATGAACTGGTCACATTGATGGAATTCTCCGGCTCCGCCGAAGACTTGGCACGCACCACCCACGCCCATCCGACCCTGTCGGAAGCTGTGCGCGAAGCCGCGTTGGCGCTGGGCGACGGCGCGATCCATATCTGAGGCAATTCACACGCCACTGGACCGGTGTCACTCTCGAGAAAGCGGGGGTGACACCGGGACAGGACTGGTAAGATGCATTCGCAAGGCGCCCGACCGGCGCCTTTTTCGTTGGTCACAATTCATCATACAACTGGCAACGGATTGTATGTTGACTTGTAACCTGTTCTTCCATACCAGTTTAGCCAAGCTGCGAGGTCAGGCAAGATCCTGCGGCGACAGGCCGGCGATATCGGCCGGGTAGGGCGGTCCGAGGAAGGGGCTGTCCTGCCGGATTTTGGGAGGACATCAATGTTTCATCTGCCAAAGATGACGGCTGTGGCCGTCGTCGCCACTCTGCTTATGGCTTCGGCCGCCAGCGCCCAGACCGTGCTGCGCTCGTCCGACACGCACCCCGATGGCTATCCGACCGTCGAGGCCGTCAAGAAGTTCGGCGAGCTGCTGGGCGAAAAGACCGAAGGCCGCTATTCGGTGGAAGTCTTCCACTCGGCCCAGCTCGGCCAGGAAGCCGACACGATCGAGCAAACCCAGTTCGGCGTGATCGATCTCAACCGTATCTCGATCGGCGCTTTCGGCACTCAGGTTCCAGCCGCAACCGTGACCCAGCTGCCCTACATCTTCCGCTCGGCCGATCACTTCCACAACGTGCTCGATGGTCCGATCGGTGAAGAAATCCTCGCAGCATTCGACGCCGTGGATGTGGTCGCCCTGGCCTTCTACGACGGCGGCGCACGCTCGTTCTACAACAGCTCCAAGCCGATCAATTCCTTGGCCGACATGGAAGGCATGAAGTTCCGCGTCATGGGCTCCGACATTTTCGTCGACATGGTTGCGGCCCTCGGTGGCAATGCCACTCCGATGCCCTATGGCGAAGTCTATTCGGGTATCCAGACCGGCGTTATCGACGGCGCGGAAAACAACTATCCGAGCTATGACACTGCCGGCCATGCTGAAGTCGCCAAGTTCTACTCGCTTGACGAACACCTGATGGTGCCGGAAGTCCTCGTGGTCTCCAAGATCGTCTGGGATGGCCTCACCCCCGAAGACCAGGCCGCGATGCGTGAAGCGGCCAAGGAATCGGTTGCCTACCAGCGCGAACTCTGGACCGCCAAGGAAGTCGAATCCAAGGCCAAGGTCGAGGCGCTCGGCGCCACCATCAATGAAGTCGACAAGCAGCCCTTCATCGACGCGATGAAGCCGGTCTACGAAAAGTACGTGACCGATCCGGCGCTGCAGGATCTCGTCGCCCGCATTCAGGCGACCGAAGGCTAAGGTCCGCGACTGCACAAGGTCCGGGCCGGCTTCAAGGCCGGCCCGGTTCGTCTTGAGGAGAGTGATCCCAATGAAAAACGGCCTTATGGCGCTTAGTCGCGTCTGCAGCGCGATATCCGGCGCCGCCCTGTGGATTGCAGGCGTGGGGCTGGTCTCCATGACCGGTATCGTCGCCTACCAGGTTTTCATGCGCTACGTGATCAATGCCTCGCCCGCCTGGACCGAGTCAGGATCGATCATGATCATGAGCTGGTTCATCTTCCTCGGGGCCGCCGTTGGCGTGCGCGAGAACTTCCATATGGGGTTCGACGTGCTGCTTTATGTGTTGCCCAAGGGTGGCAAGGCCTGGCTGCGAGCGATCAGCGACATTGCCATCTTCAGCTTTGCCTTTGGCATGTTCTGGTATGGCGGCGAGCTTGCCCTGCGGGGCTGGAGCGTCCGCATCCCGGTGCTCGGGCTACCGCAGACTTTCACCTATCTCCCCATCGTGCTTTCGGGCGTCTTGATGGCGGCGTTCTCGCTTGAACGGCTGCTGCTGCGCCTGGCCGGTGAGCCTGTCGACGAACCGGCAGATGGCGCCATCGTGACGGCGGACTGAGGACACTATGGAATACTGGATTCTCTTCGGCGTCTTCACGCTGCTCATGTTGGTGGGTACTCCCATCGCCTTCTGTCTCGGCATTGCGAGCTTTGCCACCGTGGTCTATCTCGGCCGGCCCGCCATCGTGGTGTTCCAGCAGCTCAATTCGGGCGTGTCCGCCTTCACGCTGATGGCCATTCCTTTCTTCATCTTTGCCGGTGACCTGATGATGCGCGGCGGCATCGCGGCACGCATCATTCAGTTCGCCGGATCGTTGATCGGCCATGTGCGCGGCGGCCTCGGGCAGGTCAACATCGCCGCCTCGACCCTGTTTGGCGGCATTTCCGGTTCGGCCGTTGCGGAAGCGGCAGCCGTGGGCGGCATCATGATCCCGCAGATGAAGGCGCGCGGCTATGGCGCCGATTATGCGGTGAACGTGACCTCAATGGCGGCGCTGATCGCGCTGTTGCTGCCGCCGAGCCACAACATGATCATCTATTCGCTGTCCGGTGGCGGTCGCATTTCCATTGCCGACCTCTTCACGGCCGGCGTCATTCCAGGCCTGCTCCTGGCGCTGGCCCTCTCGATCACGGCCTATATCGTGGCTGTGCAGCGCGGCTATCCGACGGAACCCTTCCCCGGCTTTGCCAAGGCGGTCCAGTATTTCCTGATCTCTATTCCAGGCCTCTTGCTCATCGCCATCATTTTTGGCGGCGTGCGGTCGGGCATCTTCACGGCCACGGAAAGCTCGTGCATCGCGGTCATCTATGCCTTCCTCGTGACCCTGGTCGTCTATCGCAGCATGGGCTGGCGCGACTTCATGCATTGCGTGGCCGGCGCCGTGCGCACGACCGCGATGGTCCTCTTCATCATCGGCGCGGCGGCATCCTTCGGCTGGCTGATGGCCTATATGCGGGTTGCGCCCATTCTCACCGAGGCGATCTCACAGCTGACGCAGGACCCGCTGATGGTCTTGCTGCTGATCAATGTCATGTTGCTCCTCCTCGGCACATTCATGGACATGGGGCCGCTGATCGTCATCACCACGCCGATCTTCCTGCCCATGGTCAGCGCCTTCGGCGTCGACCCCGTGCATTTCGGCGTCATCATGATCCTCAACCTCGGTATCGGCCTCAATACGCCGCCCCTTGGGCCCGTGCAGTTCGTGGCCGCGGCGGTCGCGAAGATATCGGTCTGGGAAGCGATGCGGAGCGTTTGGCCCTTCTATACCGCCGGTCTCATCGTGCTGGGTCTCGTGACCTATATCCCGGCGCTGTCGCTCTGGCTCCCGAGCCTCTTCCGGTAACGCTATGTCCCTGTTCGAAGCCAGCCTCCCGGTCCGGAAACCCAAGCTTGCCGAAATGGTGGTCGATGCGCTGCGCAAGCGCATCGGTGCCGGCGAGTTCGGTCCCGGCGAAAAACTCCCGACCGAAAGCCAGCTCACCGTGCATTTCGGGGTGAGCCGGACCGTGGTGCGCGAGGCCATCGCGGCGCTGGCTGCCGATGGCACCGTTCAACCGCGGCAGGGGGCCGGGGTGTTCGTGATGGCCAATGCCGTCAGCGCCTTCTCGAGCCTTGGCGGGGAAACCTCGAACAAGATTTCGGTGGCTCTCAATGTGCTCGAAGTGCGCATGGGGATCGAGATCGAGTCGGCCGGGCTTGCGGCGCAACGCGCCAGTGCCAGCCAGGTTGCCGCGATCCAGGAGGCCTGGAACGAGTTTGGGCGCTTGCTCAAGGTGGGAAACCCGACGGGCAAGACGGACTTTGCCTTTCACCGCGCCATTGCGGTTTCGACCAACAATCCCTTTTATCTCGAAGTGCTCGATGCCCTCGGAAGCCGCACCATCCCGTGCGACGTAGCTTCGCCCTGGGGCACGGAAAGCGTGCTCACCTATGAATACCAGGCGGGCCTGCATGAAGAGCACAAACTTATCCTGCGCGCTATTGCCGCGAGGGACCCCGACGGCGCGCGCGAAGCCATGCGGCAGCACCTGTCGCGCAGCCAGGATCGCTATCGGCTGAGGCTAGCCGAACAGGGCAGCGAGCACTGATTTTTCCAAGTTTGCGGAGTAGACATGAGCACCGAATTTGACATCCGTTTCGCCATCGACCCCGCCGGCGCTGCCGGCATGGGCACGGCGGAACTGCGCGAGAACTTCCTGATCGACGATCTCTTTGCGGAAGGCGCGGTGCGTTGGACCTATACCCACTATGACCGCATGGCGGTGGGCGGCGCGGTGCCGAGCGCGGGAGACCTGACGCTCGAACCCATCAAGCCGACGGGCACGGCGAATTTCCTCGATCGGCGCGAGCTGATCGCCGTCAATATCGGCGAGGCTGGCACGATTACGGTCGACGGCACGTCGCATGCGGTCGGCTCGCGCGACATGCTCTATATCGGCATGGGCACCAAGGATGTCCGTTTCGGCGGCGCTGGATCGAAATACTACCTGCTCAGTGCCCCGGCTCACGCCTCGCACCCGACGACGTTGTTGCAGCAGTCAGGCGCCAAGCGGCTCGACATGGGCAGTGCCGAGACGGCCAATGAGCGGTCTATCTACCAGTATACGAACAGCCTCAAGAGCTGCCAGCTTGTCGTCGGCCTGACCCAGTTTGCCCCGGGTTCGGTGTGGAACACCATGCCGGCGCATGTGCACGACCGGCGTATGGAGGCCTATCTCTATTTCGACCTCAAGCCCGATGCCTTCGTTGTGCACCTGATGGGCGAACCGGACGAAACCCGCCACATGATCGTGCGCAACGAAGAGGCCATCCTCTCCCCGCCGTGGTCCATCCATGCCGGCGCAGGCACGGGCTCCTACACGTTCATCTGGGCCATGGCCGGCGACAATATCGACTACACCGACGCCGAAAAGGTGCCGATGGAGGAGCTTCGTTGACCGATCTCACCGCTTTCGGGCTGACGGGCAAGACGGTTCTCGTCACTGGCGCCAATACCGGCATCGGGCAGGGCATTGCCCTCTCGATCGGCCGGGCCGGCGGCCGGGTGATCGGTGTCGGGCGTTCGTCCATGGAAGAAACCGCCTCGCTGATGGCGGGGCAGGGCGCCGACTTCATCGAACTCCGCGTCGATCTCGGTTCGACCAAGGCCGCGCAGGAGATGTTCGAGACCGTCTGGTCCGAGCACGGCCCCATCGACGGCCTCGTCAACAATGCCGGCATCATCAAGCGCGTCGACGCCGTGGATTTCACCGAGGACGACTGGGACGCGGTGATGGACATCAACCTCAAGACGATGTTCTTTCTCTGTCAGGCGATCGGCAAGAAGGCGATTGCCGAGGGGCGTCCGGCGCGCGTCGTCAATATCGCCTCGATGCTGAGCTTCCAGGGCGGCATTCGTGTCGCGAGTTACACCGCTTCCAAGAGCGGCGTGCTGGGCATAACGCGGCTCCTCGCCAATGAGTGGGCCGCCAAGGGCATCAACGTGAATGCCATTGCGCCGGGCTATATCGAAACCAACAATACCGAGGCGCTGCGCAACGATCCCGATCGGTCGTCCGCCATTCTCGGGCGGATTCCGGTCGGACGCTGGGGCGTTCCGTCAGATATCGGCGATGCGGCAGTCTTCCTGCTGGCGCCCGCTTCCAACTACATGCATGGCGCCGTCATCCCCGTCGATGGCGGCTGGCTCGCGAGGTAATCCCATGACCGAACAGCAGTTTTTCGCTCAACCCAATGCCAGTGAATGGACCGAACTGGCGCCCGGCAACACCAGGCGGGTACTGATCCACACGCCGGAAATGATGCAGGTCGAATTCGGCTTCGAAAAGGGCGCCGTTGGCGCGCTGCACAGCCACCCGCATATCCAGGTGAGCTATGTCGCCGAGGGCAGTTTTGAGGTGACCATCGACGGCAAGACCGAGGTGGTCAGCCAGGGCGGCAGTTTCATCGTGCCGTCGGGCCTGGTCCATGGCGTCGTGGCGCTGGAAAATGGCCGGCTCGTGGATGTGTTCACGCCGCACCGGGCGGATTTTCTCTAAGGGCGGGCTAACCCCCTCCTAGCCTCCCCCTCCAGAAGGGGGAGGGATCTGCGGGTGGCTCATCGACATCGCGGCAAGAACGGATGAGTTCCTCCACCTTCTGGAGGAGGAGGTTAGGTGGGGGTCTTTCCATCCATCTCTGCCAATATCTCGGCATAGGCCTCCTCGTGCGGGCCTGCCCAATTGGGTTTGCCGGGCTCGGTCAGGCGGCCGCGGCGGGGCGGGATGTAGCTGTAGATGCTGCGGACGGGGTCCTCGCGCCATTGCAGGTTGAAGGCAGCGAATTTGGGAAAGAACTCCATCTCGGAGTAGGGCAAGTGATCGTGAATCCACCATGCCATGGCCTCCCAATCGCCCGTCCGCTCATAGTAGGGGATGAAGCGGTTGACGATCACGCAGGCGGTCGCGCCCATGCGGCCCTGGGCATCGCGATGATCCCAGATGTGATGAGCGTAGTTGCTCTCGTTGCTGGCGCAGTTGAGCTTGTTCTTGTTTCCAAACCCGTTGACCTCGGGCGAGCGATAGGACGAGCGCACCGAGACGCGGCCGAAGCGGGCCTGCAGGGGTTCGAGCAACTCCTCGCAGAGCCGCATTCCGGCGGCGATGGCGAGCTCGGGATCGTCCGGTACGTTCACGAGGCCGTTGATCGCGGCGATTTCGGAGTAGAGGAAGTCGCGCATGAAGAAGCTATCGGACAAGCGGGCGCGGCCGAATTCCTCGAGTCCCTTGACGGATTTCGGTGGCTTCATTCTTTCCCCCACGGTCCACTCTGGACGGCAAAGAGTGCTTCTGTAACTTGGGCGGGGCAACCCGATTTCGACCCGCCGCCAGGATTCCCTCATGCTCTCGATCATGTTCTATATCGCCGTCACCGCGGAGGCGATGACGGCCGCTCTTGCGGCGGGACGACGCAAGATGGACTGGTTCGGCGTCTGCCTGATCGCCTGCGTCACCGCGCTCGGTGGCGGCACGATGCGCGATATCCTGCTCGACCATTATCCGCTGTTCTGGGTCGCCAACCCTTACGTGCTGCTGCTCGTCTGCGGGGCTGCGCTCCTGACCATACCGTTGGCGCAGCTGATCGATCGGCTGAAATGGCCCTTCCTGCTGCTCGACGCGCTTGGTCTGGTGGTCTTCACGGTGGTGGGCTGCAATATCGGCATCGAGGCTGGGGTGCATCCGATCATCGTCATCGTGGCGGGTATGGTCACGGGGACGGCGGGCGGCATCCTGCGCGACGTCCTCTGCAACGACATTCCGCTCATCTTCCAGGGCGAACTCTATGCCTCGGTCTCGATGGTGGCGGGCGTCGTGTACTATCTCGGGCTGACGGGGGGCGTGCAGGCCGACCTGATGGTGGTCGTGGCCATCGTCATGGGCTTTACGCTGCGCGTCCTGTCGCTAGTGTTCAAATGGGAAATGCCCAAGTTCGTCTTCGACCGGGACATGCGCAAATGAATCCGGCGCGGATCGTCCTGTCGCGTCGGTCGGGCTTT
>Ga0126314_10001746_pt1 | contig 10590 bp, 7 predicted proteins | sample Plot105B_FD_92535 | JGI IMG/M metagenome (GOLD analysis project Ga0126314, IMG submission 92535) | Serpentine soil microbial communities from UC McLaughlin Reserve, CA, USA - Plot105B | ecosystem: Environmental > Terrestrial > Soil > Grasslands | place: USA: UC McLaughlin Reserve, Lake County... | reverse complement strand
GCCGTTCTCATAGGCTTCGCGGATGCGAGAGAGGAGAAAGACCTCGTAGTCCATCGAGACGCCGAAGATCGTGCAGAACATCAGGATCGGAAGCGTCGCGTCCACGAAGCCGAGAGGGGTGAAGGCGAGAAGGCCGGAGAGGTTGCCGTCCTGGAAGACGAAGACCATAGCCCCGAAGCTCGCCGTGAGGCTCAGGATGTTCACGGTCACAGCCTTGAGCGGGATGAAGACAGAACGGAAGGTGAGTAGGAGTATCAGGTAGGTTACCCCGAGCACGAACGCGGCGGCGTAGGGGGCATGGCCGTAGAGGCTCGAAATGAAATCTTTCTGTCCGGCGGAGAGGCCGCCCACCATGAGGCTCACGCCCTCTGGCGGCTGTATGGCGCGGACCTCGTCCACGGCGGCGTAGGCGTCCTGGGTATAGGGGTTGGCTTCGGTGGTTGCCTGTAGAAGCGTTCTGTCGCCAGCCACGTACGAGTCAATGGCCTCCTGCAGTTCCTCCGACTCGCGAGCCGCTGGGAGCTTCAGGAAGTTGGCGACGCCGCTGGGTGTGATTCGACCTTCCGCCGAGACACCTTCCGGCAAGTCAGGAACCTGACCCTCGATCTCGCTGGCGGCGCGACGCTCCGCCTCGGCTCGGATCTGGGTCTCAGCCCCCGGTGGAACGAAGCCGTACTGCGCTCTCAGGGCGTCGAGTTGTTCTTCTACCGACTCTTCCACCCTGCGGTCGGCCTCAGCCTCGGCGCTCGCGCGGGCTCGGGTGACGAGCTCTGCGTAGCCACGCGCCGCCTCCTCCCCAACCGCATATACGCTCTCGACGCGGGAGATCTCACCCGTGTTCACTACGCGTTCCTCGAGCTCCTTGACGCGCGCGAGGCCTTCGGCGCTCAGGGGGTCCTGAGGAAGGGTGACCACTATGGTCATAGGGTTGAGGGCGGCGTACTCGAAGTTGTTCTTCAGGATGTCGTCACCCGCGCGCGACTCGTACTTCTCGGGCAGCACGCTCGCCTCCGGGATGCCTACCTTCATGTGGGTCACGGGGTAGAGCAAGGTGGCGAGCAGGACGGCGACGAGCAGGATCACGAGGACGGGGTGGCGCATCACCACTTCTGCGCTGCGACTCCAGAACCCCATGCCGGGGGCGCGGGGCCGACGGCGCACGGGCAGCCAGTTGACGCGATGTCCAAGGACGCCGAGAAAGGCAGGCAGGAGAGTAAGAGCGGACGAGACCGAGACGAAGACGGTCATCACGCCAGAGACCCCGATCGAGCGCATGAACATAAAGGGGAAGAAAAGCAACCCGGAGAGCCCTATCAGGACCGCCGTCCCAGAGAAGAAGATCGAACGTCCTGCAGTAGTTACGGCACGCGGCACGGCTTCTGAGACGGGGTAACTCTCGAGCTCCTCCCTGAAGCGGCTAACGAAGAACAGGGCGTAATCGATGCCAAGCCCGAGACCCAGCATCGTGGAGAGCGTGAGCACGAAGACGGACATGTCGTAGGAGCCTGCGACGAAGTACAGGACCGCGAGGGCGGTCAGCACGCTCACCCCCCCGATTATGGCGGGTAGGGCGGCGGCGACCACCGTGCCGAAGGCGATCACCAGGATGAGCAACGCGAATGGGAAGGCGTACTTCTCGGCACTTTTGATGTCCTCGTTGCTCGCCTCCTCGAGGTCCTGGTAGACGGCCGGCGCCCCTGTGACGTACGTTTCGAGGGTCTCGGAGCGAGCCTTGTGGCGGACCTCTTCCACGACGTTCCTGGTCTCGTCGATAGAGATGTTAAAGGCGATCAGGGCGTAGGCCTTCTTCCCGTCATCCGAGATGAACCGCTCGTCCCTGGCCTCGTCGTAGGTCTTCACGTAGCGAACCTCTGGCATCTCGCGCACCCGGGCCAGCGCCCGCTCCTGGGCGCTTTGAAACTCGTCTCCGCGGGCGGGGAGGCCGTTCCCATCGAAGACCACGATCAGGGTGGCAGGGGAGAAGCCGAACCTCTCGGACACGATATCCTGCACCCGTTCTGCCTCGGAGTTCGCCCCATCGAAGCCCCCACCCTTGAGACGCCCCGAGAGATCCGGGGCGAAGAACGCGCTCGCGACGAGCAGACCGCCCCAGGCGAGTAGGATCATCCACCGGAAACGGTAGGTGAGGAGGCCGAGCCCGTAAAAACTCATCGCGGGGGACCATCGCAAGCAGCCGTCCTCATTCGCCCAATAGTACCCAACGCGCTAGGCGCGAGTGTGTTCGCAAATACGAACTCAAGGCGTGGAGGTACCAGGCACCTTTCGAGGAAGCGTAAAGGCAAGAAGGAGGCCGAGTACGGGTAGGGCGGCCAGAAGAAGCATGGTAGCGGAGAGGCCCGCTTTGTCGGCGAGCAAGCCGAGCAGAGGGGCCCCCACCCCTCCCAGGCCGATGGAGAGCCCCATCGTGATGCCGGCTGCGAGCCCGATGCGTCCTGGGAGGTACTCCTGCCCCATTACCACCGTGACACCGAACGTTCCAACGGTAGCCGCGCCTACGAGCGCGAGCAAGACCATCCCGGGGACCGGACCTGCCAACGTGAAGCCGTAGATGAGAGGTGGCAGCACCAACATGGAGGCGCCGACCACGGTACGCCGCCCGAACCGGTCCGCGAGGGGGCCCATGATCAGGGTCCCCCCCGCCCCGCCAAAGAGCATGACCGTGAGGGCGGCGTTCCCAAAGGCGGGCGAGGTCCCGAGCACGCGCTCGTAGTACGACGCGACAAAGGCCACCAGCCCGAAGTAGACCAGCGACCGCACGGCGACGAGCCCTACCATACGCACGAAAGGCCCCCAGTGCTCCGGCGCCGCCACCGGCTCCTCTCCCCTCTCCTCGGCCGACTCCGGTTTGAAACCCAGCATCCTTGGGATCTCGTGGAAGAGCACTGCGGCCATGAGGGCGGCGGGCAGCGCGAGAAACAACGTACCGGGGAGCGAGAAGAGCAAGACAACGGGCGTGGTGAGTACGGGGCCGAGGGCGACTCCGACGTTGCCGCCCACGGAGAAGAAGCTCATCCCCTGCGCCCTGCGGGAGCCGGAGACGTAGTTGGCGAAGCGCGCGGCCTCGGGGTGGAAGGCTGCCACTCCGATCCCGCTGACTACCACGCAGAGGAAGATCAGGGGGTAATTTGGGGCGATGCCGACGAGCGCCATTCCCGTCCCAGCGAGCAGCACGCCGAGCGCCATGAGGGCTGGGATCGGCCGGTTATCGGAGAATATCCCGAATAGCGGCTGCACCACTGAAGAGCTGATGGTAGAGGCAAGCACGAGAGCCCCCGCCGCAGCCAGCGATAGACCCCGCTCTGCGATCAGGAAAGGCAGGAGCGCCGCTACCGCGCCCTGGTTTACATCTGTGAACAGGTGCCCGGCGGAGAGCACCGCCATCGCCCGTCGGTCCACGCCTTTTCTCGGGGTCACGCTCAAGAGCGTCCCTTACCTGCGGTATGGTCGCCGTAAAAGCGCACGGTGGGATGGTATCAGTCCTCGGAGATCTCGTACGGCGCGGCCGCCCACACCCGACATGCGAGCAGCTCGGAGATCGCCTGCTTCACATTCTCGACAATCTCGCGAGCGGCCTCGGCGGGGTCTCCGGGCGCGGGACGGCCGCTGCGGGGAGGCGAGATCTTGAGCAGCACCCCGGGCGTCTCCCGCTCCATCTTGCCAAGCTGGAGCGCCTTGTGCAGCGCTTCCTCGAAGCCGCCTACCTCGTCCGCGAGACCAAGCTCGTGCGCCTCGGCTCCGGTCCACACCCGTCCTCCTGCGATTCCTTCCAGAGCAGGCACCTCCATTGCCCGGCCGCGTGAGACGCGGTCCTTGAACTGAGCGTATATAAAGCCTATCTGCTCTTGGAGCACCCGCAGCTCATCGCGCGTCGGGCGATGGCTGGGGTCGAGCAATCCCGCGCGCGCGCCGCGTTCGAGCGAAGCGGGGTTGACGCCGAGCCTCTCGTAGAGGTTCTCGGCGACGGGACGGATAGAGAGGACGCCGATGGACCCCGTGATCGTGGTGCGCCTCGCTACGACGTGGTTCGCCGCAGCGGAGACGTAGTAGCCGCCTGAGGCTGCGACGTTGCCCATGAGCACTACGACCGGCTTCCTCGTGCGGATACGCTCTACCTCGCGCCAGATCAGGTCCGACGCCAGCGCGTCGCCGCCCCGCGACTCGACGTGGAAGAGTATCGCGCCGACGCGCCGATTTCTCTCGGCGAGGCGCAGGGCCGCGACTACAGATTCGCTCCCTGCCTGCTCGCCCCCGATGAGAGGCAGCGGCACAGGGAGCCTCCGGCTCTTCCCCCTCACGATCGCCCCTGATAGGCTCACGAGCCCAACTCGCCGCCGCAAGCTCCTCCGGTAAGGCACGCGCAGGGACCTCTGCGCGGCGCCCCGCTCCACGAGCCTCGCGCGTTCGCCCTCCGTACCTAGCCTCTCCGGCAGCTCATCCTCGTAGCACACCCCGTCGATCAGTCCCCGAGCGAGCGCGTCGGGAGCGACGTGGGGGGACTGGTCGATCCTGGCGCGCGCCTCCTCAGCCGGGATACCTCTCCCCTCTACCATCGCATCGACCAGTTCCTCGTAGCGGCGATCCAGAAGCCGCTGCGCCTGTTCGAGGGACTCGACTGAGAAGTCGTTGCGGACCAGGGGCTCCCCTGCGGACTTGTAGGGCGAGACGGCGACTACCTCTGCCTCGAGCCCGGCGCGGCTCAGCGCGTCCCTCAGGAAGTTGACCCGCATGCGGACCCCAGTCACCCCTAGCGTCGTGAGCGGGGTCGCCAGTATCTCATCCGCGGCACACGCAAGAAAGTAGGATCTGCTATCTGCCTCGACGAGGTAGGCGAAGACCCGGCCGCCTCGTCCCCGGAACGTCGCGAGCTCCCTGCGCAACTCCTCCAGCGCCGCCCACCCGGCATCCAGACCGCGGATGCGCAGCACTACCCCTCGAGGTCGGCCGTCAGCGGAGATCCGGCGAAGCTGCTCCCTGATCCCCTCGAGGCTCGGCCCGGTGGGACCAAGCCTGACACGCCGCTGCAGAAAGCCAACCCTCGACTCGAACTCGGGCAGCGACCCGCTCACCTCGATCCAGACGTACTGTGGAGGCCTCCTGAAGAGGCGCACGTAGGCGTTTCTAAGCAGGCGCCAGAGGTTCACCAGAGCGTCGATAACCAGCGACATATCCGGCTTATAGTACACCTCAGCGCGAGGAGTGCCGTATGATAAACTCCGGAATAGGAATGGTTACTGATCAGACAGAGACGCGAGGCGCGCTCGAGCGGGACATAAGGGAGAAGTTCCGCAGGTCGGGCTACACTCTGACCTCCCAGCGCCGGGCCGTACTCGAAGCCCTCAAGGAGGCGCGAGGGCACCCCTCCGCAGAGGACATCTACCTAATAGTCAAGAAGAAGAACCCGCGCGTGGCACTTGGGACCGTCTACCAGGCGCTATCGGTTTTCGAGGAGATTGGGGTTGTCGACTCCAAGCACTGGTCGGAGTCCCCCACACGCTACGACCTGAACGTGGACCCGCACATGGACATCCGCTGCACGCGATGCGGCGAGGTCGCGGAGATACCTGGCGTGGAGCTCGGGGAGCTGGAGGAGCGCATCAGCAGCAACACCCCGTATCAAGTGACCCGCACTACCATGGTCATCGAGGGTCTCTGCCCCGCCTGCACAGATCGTTGACCTCGCCCGCCGGCCGCTTGCCCTCATAAGAACATGAGCAAACCTTTACCCGAGGACTGCCAAGGGTTACTCTAGGCTACGAGCAAGCGCGAGTGAAGAGCGACGCAAGGAGCTCCCTGGAAAGGGTGTAGGTGAGCGAAGAACCCAGGAACCCGGCGGATGAGCTCGCCAGAGGAATGGAGGCGGCGGGCGCGCTCATCGAGAGCCTCGAAGAGGAGGTAGCCAACCTTCGCCGCGATCTCGAGCAAGCCAGCGTGGCGCTCAGAGCGGCCAAGGAGGAGGTCTCTGCCCGCGAACGGGCCCTGGAGGAGAAGGAGCGCGCCCGCGGCGAGGCGGAGGTGGCGCTAGAGAACCTCCAGGGGGAGATCGGCGTGCTCAAGACCTGGCACGCCAACGAGCAGCTCAGGCTGCGGAACGAGCACACCGCCGAGATCTCAGAACTGCGCCGCAACCACGAAGAGCAGCGCCGCGCTGACGTGGAGGGTGCCACCTCGGAGGAACGGGTGGCGACCTTGAAGGAGGAGTTCAGGCGGGAAAGGGAGGCGCTGGAGCAACGCCACGCAACCGAGATGGAGGCCCTCAAGACCTCGTGGGAGCAGTGGGAGGAGAAGCTGCGGGAGGGTTACAGGGAGCAGGAGGAACGCCACAAGGTAGAGCTCGAGACCCTGCGCCTCGAGGTGGAGGAGCGAAAGGAAGAGCTGGAGCAGGTCCTCAAGGAGGACTTCGAACGAAGGCTGGCCGAGCAGCAGCGAGCCGCCGACGAAAAGCACGAGGTCGCTCTGCAGGCGCTCAGGAACGCGGCGGCAGGCCGCGAGCTGGAGCTCCAGACGGACTACCAGGCTGTGGTCGAATCACAGCAAGCCGAGATAGAGTCCCTGCGCGAGCAGATGGAGCAGCAGGCCAGCGAAGCCGCAGAGCTGCGCAAGAAGGAGCTGCGGCAGGTCAAGTCGCTCGCCGAGAACAGGGAGCGCGAGCTACGGCAGGCGCAAGCTGGCAAGCTCGCCGAGACGAACCAGGCGGCCGAGCGCAGGGTGGCCTCCCTCAAGGCCCAGAGGGAGGCGGACAACAGAGCGCTTACGGCGCGCCACGCCGAGGAGATCGCCCGCCTGCGCCGCGAGTACGAGGAACGCCTGGCGTCAGAGGACGAGCGGCGGAAGTTGGAGACCTGGGCGCTCGAAGAGCGGCTGAGCGAGCTCAGGATCCAGCGCGATGCCGAGGTAAGGGCCTACACGGCCCGCCTGACGGAGCTCGAGGCCGCGAGGCTCACGCAGAAGACCTCCGCAGAACAGGATCTCGAACGCGTAGTGGAGCGCTTCGGGGAGGAGATCTCAGCCCTCGAGGGCCGCATCAAGGAGCTCGAGGACACCCTGGAAGAAACCGAAGGCCTCAAGCGTGAGCTGGAGGAGGAGGTCGCCGGCCTGCGGTCGCGGACCGAGAGCAGGGAAACTTCCTTGACCGACGGATCCCCGCGCGAGCGAGCCGAGTCGAAGGACGAACCGGGACGCCTCGAGGAGCTTGACGCGGAGCGGGTCCTGGCCGAGGAGAGGATAGGCGACCTCGAGGCGCGGTTGCGGGAGGCGCAGGAGGAGAGCAGCCGCTACGCCGAAGAGCTGGACAAGGCCATGGAGAAGCTCAGGCGGCTCTCCGAGCCCGAGCGCCGCCTGAGAGATGGCCTCGCGCTGTTCAACACCAGCGAGCACGCGCGCACCGTTGCATCCATCTCCAAGGCACTCGGCCTCCCCCGAGTCCACGCCGGGTTGGCCGGTGATCTCCCAGGCAAGCCCATCCTCACGTTCGTCTGGGGGGACATGGCCTGGCGTCGCTACGTCTCGGACCCCACGGAGGGCGTGGAAGAGCCAAGAGTTTACCTTACCGGAACCGGCGATGACCCGGAGGAGATCGAAGCCCCAGAGAAACAGCCGAACGCTCGCATGGACGCCCAGGGACGCCTGATGCTCGGCGTCCAGGCCCGCTGAATCTCTTCAGCGCGGGCGGCGGCGGGCAAGCTTCCGGTTGTAGGCGTAGAGTGACTCTCCCCTGCGAGCACCGACGTAGGAAGCAACTACCGAGACCGCAAGGAAGATGCCGACGAGCAAGTAGGCCGGCGTGCCCTGGAGGCCGGGGAAGGGGCCATTCCCGGTAACGAGGTTGATAGCAGGCGAGAGGACAAAAGCCACGGGCGCGACCAGAACGCCGTGCAGACGCCGCCATGAGGGGGCCCTGTAGCTAGCGGCCATGCCGCCGAAGTAGAACGAGAAGGCGTCGGCGAACAACATCAGTGTGAGGGGGAGCGCCGTAGACCCCGCGAGCTCGAGCCCAAAGAACGTCGTGAAAACAGGAGCCAGTATCCCGAAGACCACGAGAAGACCGATCGCGAGCGCGATAATTACCCCAAGCCCGACGGCGGTAGCGCTTCTCATTACCTCCCTATTCTAGCAATCCCCCCTCTAGCCCACGTGCGAGCCTTCACGCCAGAAAAGCTTTCGGTCGGCGCGCTAATTCTCTATCGACTCATCCGAAATTCACCGCCGATTCATTCTGCGTTCACCGCCATCTGTTCACATAAAGCGATCTATAAGCCGAGCGAAAGGAAGAGAAGGTGGCCGAACACGAGCAAATCAAAGTCTGTCCCGACAGGGTGCTGCCGGCGGCGCAGCAGTGGGAGGCCAGCCAGCTCTCCCTCGGAGAGAGGGAGGGAAACGCGGTTCCACCGTCTACTCTTGGCGACGCCATGGCGCGTCTGGAGGCCATCGCGGGGTCTGACGCCCCGAAGCGCGAGGCGCTGGTCATGTTCACTTTCAAGCGTTGGCGCAACGGCCGCACAATAAGTTTCTGCTTCCTCGACGGACCAGAGTGGGCGCAACAGAAGGCATTCGCCTACATGAAACGCTGGACCGCAGAGGCAAACCTCAAGTTTGCCACCACACAGGACCGGCTCGCCTCTGACGTTCGCGTCACCTTCGAGCCGGGCGGTTCGTGGAGCTACGTCGGTACCGACTGCCTCGGCATACCAGAGGACGAGCCGACGATGCAGCTGGGATGGTTGCTCGATAGCCCGGACGACGAGGAAGAGTGGCGGCGCGTATGCGTGCACGAATGCGGCCACATGATCGGCTTCGGGCACGAGCAGGCGCACCCGCAGGGCGAGATAGACTGGAACAAGCCGGTAGTCTACGAGTGGTACGCAGGACCTTCCAACTTCTGGTCACAGGCCGAAGTGGACGCGCAGGTCTTCAGAAAGTACTCGGGGTTCCCCGTTACCAACTTCAGTGCCTACGACCAGCTCTCGATTATGCACTACGCGATTCCAGCGCAGTTCGTTCTGGACCCCAACGACATCGTCGGCTGGAACACCAGCCGCTCTCCTACCGACAAACGATACGCGGCGCTGTGGTACCAGAAGGCCAGAACGCAGGAGGTCATAACCCAGCTCCTCGACGACCTGGCCAGAGCGGCGGAGGCCCAGCTGACTTCATAGACATCAGGCTACAGGTTTCAGGGGGCATCTGGAGTACCCCTTTCGAAAGCCTCCACTCTCTTGCTGATGCCTGAAACCGCGCATTGCAGGAAGGTGCGGGCTGACCTAGCTACGAAGCGTGCGCGACCCGTTGCGAGACCGGTGCTGTAGGCAAAACCGAGGGTCACGGGTAACGCAGAAACCCCGTGCGTCGAGCCTGCGCCGTGGTCCCCGGCGCGAACTTGTGCGCGTCGAACCTTACGTGCGTAGAATCGTGGCGCGAAAAGTGCGGACGGGTTCGGTCTTCGTTGGTGTCGGGAGGTGCGTAGTCCATGCGACCACGGATTCGGCCATTAGACGAGCGAGACGCCGCGGCGTTGGTCGCCCTCTCGCTGCGAGCGTGGGCGCCGGTCTTTGCGTCTCTCGAGCGGGTGCTTGGCTCCGAGATCTTCGGACGACTGCATCCGGACTGGCGGGAAGATCAGCGGCGAGCGGTGGAGGATGTCTGCACCGCGAAAAAGGAGCGGGTGTGGGTCGCCGAGGTGGACGGGGCCGCCGTCGGCTTCGTGGCGACCGAGATCTTTGATCCCGAGCGCAGCATGGGTGAGATATCCATGCTGGCCGTCGACCCCGACCACCAGGGTGGCGGCATCGGAACCGCCCTTACCGAGTTCGCACTCGACAGGCTCAAAGACGCCGGGATGAAGGTAGCGGTGGTCGAGACGGGAGGAGACCCTGGACACGCAGCTGCGCGCCGCACGTACGAGAAGGCAGGCCACGTCCTCCTGCCCATAGCCAGGTACTTCAAGGAGCTGTAGTCACGGGACCGTGGTGTCCTCTGCGAACCAGTCTCCTTCGGTTCGCCCTTCGCCCCGATACGCCGCGGATTGCTAGCGCTTACGGCTTCGCCGTACACCAGGCCCGGAAGGGTACAGATAAGAGGCTTTCCATGCGCTCGACCTCAATGGGGAGGACCTCGCGCTCAAGTTGCACCGGTGGAGCTTGGATAGAATGGATCGCTGCAGAGACGCCAGTGGTTATCCTCGGCTGGAGAGTAGGCTTGATGCACAGAACGATGACGCGGAAGGACTTCCTGAAGGTAGCGGGAACCGGAGCGGCCGGGGCGACCCTGCTCGGTGCCTCGACGCTCTCCTCGGGATGTGACCTCCAGACGAACAGGGGAACCCGCGCCAACGTGGTGTTGGTGATAATAGACAGCCTCAGGAAAGACCACCTCGGTGCCTACGGTAACTCCTGGATCCATACCCCCAACCTCGACGCCCTCGCTGCACACAGCCTGCGCTTTAGCCAGGCCTACCCAGAGTCCCTCCCTACCATCTGCGCCCGCAGGGCAATACACACCGGCATGAGGACCTGGCCCTTCAGGGGCTGGCACCAGTACAAGGGGGTGGACGTGGTCGTATGGGGCTGGCAGCCG
>Ga0126314_10001745_pt1 | contig 10592 bp, 8 predicted proteins | sample Plot105B_FD_92535 | JGI IMG/M metagenome (GOLD analysis project Ga0126314, IMG submission 92535) | Serpentine soil microbial communities from UC McLaughlin Reserve, CA, USA - Plot105B | ecosystem: Environmental > Terrestrial > Soil > Grasslands | place: USA: UC McLaughlin Reserve, Lake County... | reverse complement strand
ACGGTGGAATATCAGGGTATAGATTCGAAAGAGCGCTACGGAGGTAGTGTATCAAGATTTGAAAACGTATCTAAGCTATTGGAAAAGCTACAGCTGGCCGGTGGAATACAGTTTAAAATAGAAGGAAGGAAAATTATAGTTACAAAATTATAAACAAGGACATAATCAGCCCGAGAAGCAACTTAACCATAAACAAAGAACCAAAACAACATGGAGAAACTACTACGACAGCAAAGTTAATTTTAAGGGGAAGGCCCAGATAAAAAGAAAGCGCAGAAGTGCTACCAACACTACTGCGCAAATGCCCGGGCTACCCAAAAACAATTCGTTACAACAGTTTATCGTATTAACCCAAACAACACTAAGGTATGCAAAAATATGCTTTTAACCTAGGCAGGCCACGACTGTGGCTGCCGCCCAAAATAATATTGATTATGAAATTAATCATAGTCTTACTGACCACTTGCCTGATGCAGGTAAGCGCCGCCACATTTGCCCAAAAGGTGACTCTGCAGAAAAGCAAGGCCAGCTTGAAGGAGGTATTTGAACAGATCAACCTGCAGACGGGCTATGATGTGATCTGGAAATCGGAACAACTGAAAAATGCCAAAACTATCAACGCGAATTTTAAGGATAAAGAAGTGAAGGAGCTGCTGGATGAGGTGCTGCCAAATCAGGGATTGGGATATACCATTACTGATAAAACCATTGTTATTAAAGTGAAAGAGGCTTCTTTTTTGGAAAGACTGGTGGATAGGATTATGGCGATTGATGTGCGGGGGAGGGTGGTGGATGAAAAAGGTGAGCCTTTGATAGGGGCGACGGTGAAGGGGTTGGCTTTAAGTACTTCGACCGATAAAGATGGAAACTTCTTTCTGCAGAATGTGAGTGAAGATGCGGTTTTGGAGATTAGTTATATAGGCTATATGACCAAGACTGTGAAAGCAGGGAAAGATGTAGGGACAATTAGGTTGGAAATGGCGACGAGCGATTTGCAGGAGGTGAAAATTAATAAAGGTTATTATACAGAAAGTAAAAGGCTATCAACCGCTTCAGTTGTGACGGTGAAAGCTGAGGATATTGCTAAACAACCAATCTCAAATCCCTTACAAGCACTTCAGGGTAGGATGGCTGGTGTTTATATTCAGCAGGAATCAGGAAATCCTGGTGCTTCCTTTAATATAAAAATCAGGGGTCAAAATAGTCTGAGAGGAAAGTTTGATCCTTTAGGTGATGGTAATCTTCCACTTTATGTGATAGATGGGGTTCCATATAATTCAAGTTCAATTGCAGGCCTGGCAGCGATGAATGGACGTGCAAATCCTTTGAATTCAATTAATCCTTATGATATCGAAACTATCGATATTCTGAAAGATGCAGATGCAACAGCAATCTATGGATCCAGAGGTTCGAACGGGGTTGTATTGATTACTACTAAACGGGGAAAAGAAGGAAAAACAGTTATCGACGCTAATGTATGGACAGGAGTAGGAGAGGTAGGACATTTTATGGATCTTTTGAATAGAAGACAATATCTTGATCTTCGATATAAAGCTTTTAAAAATTCCGATATTATACCTGATCCTAACAATGCCCGAGACTTAGTGTTGTGGGATACAACAAGAACAACTGACTGGCAAAAAGAACTAATCGGGGGAAAAGCAAACTATACCAACGCACAACTTTCATTCTCAGGAGGAAATCAAAATACTCAATTTATAACAAGGGGATCTTACAGTAAAGAAACAACGGTTTTTCCAGGATCTCTAGGTCAAAATAGAATTGCGTTACATTCAAATTTGAGTCATAGATCTACAGATCAGCGCTTTTCCTTGAGCTTGACGTCAGATCTATCAAATATAAATGATAATTTAATTTACGGTGACTATACTACTGCTGCTTTAACTTTAATTCCAACAGCACCGGCGATATATAATTCTGATGGAGACTTCAATTGGGAGACTGATCAGGATGGCCTGGAAACGTGGACTAATCCCATTGCTAGTTACGGAGGTACCAAAGCAAATAATAAGACGCTTAGCTCTATAACCAATATAAATATGAGTTATAAAGTAGCTTCGGGCACCGAAATTAAAATATCGGGGGGATATACACTTACCGACTTAGATCAACATCAAATTACACCACTTAGTTCATACAACCCAAAAAGTCCTTATTTTCAGTATTCAACTGGTTACGCTTCTCATTCTGACAATAAAATAAGGACTTGGATAGTTGAGCCGTCAATTAATTACAGTAAAGCTGTAGGAAAAGGTGTATTCACAGGGTTAATTGGGTCGACGTTTCAAAGTACAAATCTAAATCAATTAGCAATTAATGCAAGCGGATATACGGACGATGATTTAATTAATGATTTGGCAGCCGCAACTTCATTATACGTATTAATGCATGCGACGTCACAATATAAATATTTTGCAGTATTGTCTAGGTTAGGTTATAGTTATGACAATAAATATGTATTCAATTTAACAGGCAGGCGAGATGGGTCGAGTCGGTTCGGAGAAAACAAACAGTACGGTAACTTCGGATCAGTTGGAGTTGCTTGGGTTTTTTCAAATGAAGACTACTTTAAAGATTCTAAAATCCTAAGTTCGGGAAAGCTAAGAGGTAGTTATGGTGTTGACGGAAGTGATCAAATAGGTAATTATGGTTACCTGAATTCGTATAATGTTACCTCTCCTTACAATTATCAAGACATCAAAGGTCTTAGGCCAACACGACTTGCAAACAGCGACTTCTCATGGGAGGAGACAAAAAAACTCAATTTGGCACTTGAAGTAGGTCTTTTAAAAGGGTCCTTGCTTGCCACAGTTGAATATTATCAGAATAGAAGTTCGAATCAACTTATCGGGTATTCTCTTCCGTCGACTACAGGTTTTTCAACAATACAAGCTAATTTTCCGGCAACAGTTGAAAACTCAGGTGCAGAAGTATCCTTAGAAGCCACCATCGTTCGAAAGTCAAATTTTCAGTGGACAACTAACTTCAATATTTCGTTTCCAAAAAACAAACTGGTAGAATTTAAAAATCTAAGTACTTCATCCTATAAAAATAAATATGTAGTTGGCAAGCCATTGGAGATTTTCAAATCCATGACAGGGGTTGCAGTTAATCCATCAACAGGGTTATATACATACAATGATCTAAACGGAAACGGTTATGGAGATCAAGAAGACGCGACACAAGTTCACTCTCTTGGCCAAAAGTATCATGGAGGACTACAGAATTCAATCACTTATAAGAATTTGAGTTTTGATTGGTTAATACAATTTGTTAACCAAAAAGGGAGAGACAATTCGAGGAATCTTTCTGCTCCCGGGTCCTATTATCAAAATGAATCAACAGAGGTACTGTCGCATTGGGAAAAGCCCGGCGATATTTCAAATAGACAAAAGATCGGGATCGACTATATCCCTTACGGTCAAGCTTATGGAAATATACAGTACTACAGTCCTTTATCTATACGGGATGCTTCTTTCATTAGATTAAAAAATGTGTCAATTTCCTATGATCTGAAATCTGTTCTTGGTAAAAGATTCGACTTAAGCAGAAGCAGGCTATATGTACAGGGTCAAAACATTTTTACGAGCACAAAGTGGAAGGGTCTAGATCCAGAATCTATTTCTTATAATTCACTTCCACCTCTTAGACTTATAACTATCGGATTACAAATAACATTATAATGAATATCATGAAAAATAAGTATTCGTACACGGCGTTAATCGCCCTAACATGCGCTTTCGGATGCAAAAAAATCTTATCAATAGACAATCCGACTAATCAAACATCGACCGAAAATGTTTTTAATATGGATTCAAAGGCTACATCCGCACTGATTGACATATATATAAGAATGGCAGAAGAAGGTAGTGGTCGATTTACCAGTCAAAGTGCATTGCTTTCAGGGCTTTATTCTGACGAACTAGAGGCGCCCCCTATCAACGGAAATTCACCTACTGCTGGATTTTCGGAAACAAGATTACAATCAAACAACCCTTTATTAACGCCATTTTGGTCGGAGTCATATTTTTGTCTCTATCAAGTAAACAGTGTAATTGAGGGTTTAGAAAAGTCGACAATGCTCTCGACTCAGTTGAAAATGCAAATACAAGGAGAAGCGAAATTTCTACGGGCATATCTATTGTTCGAGTTGTCAAATTATTTCGGGGATATCCCTCTGGTAACTTCAACTGACCGTAACATCAATCAAATAATATCCAGAAGTTCTCGTACAGATGTTTTAAATTTCGTAATAAAAGATCTTAAGGATGCGGAGCAGTTGTTGCCATCTGATTTTTCGTTTTCGGGTGGAATAAGGATCAGAGCAACGAAATGGGCTGCGTCTGCACTTATCGCACGTGCATATCTTTATAATCGTGATTGGGTTAATGCGGAATCAGAATCAACTAAGTTGATCTCATCTCCATTGTTTAAACTGGAAGATAACTTGCTAAATGTATTTTTATTGACAAGTACAGAGTCAATTTGGCAATTGAAACCTGTTGTTGATCCTTATTTTGATACTTTTGAAGCTCAGTTTTTTATTTTGGAAGTGGCGCCAGGAACAGAACAAGTCTTTTTAAGGTCATCCTTGTTGAATGCTTTTGAAAGTGGCGATAAACGTAGATTTGATTGGGTGGGAAATACTCCTGATGGCAATTGGAGTTACCCTTACAAATATAAATTAAAGGGTCAAGTTAACGAAACTGAGGCGTCTTCAATACTTAGATTAGCGGAACAATATTTAATAAGAGCTGAGGCTAGAATACAAAGAGGAAATATTGAGGGAGGAATAACGGATCTCAACGCTTTGAGATCTAAAAGACGAGCATCACCAACAGCTACTGTTCCAAATCCTCTACCGGAAATATCAGCTTTGATAACAAAAGAAGAGGCGTTATTAAAAGTGTTTCAAGAGCGAAGAGTTGAATTGTTTTGCGAGTATGGTCAAAGATGGTTTGACTTAACGCGGTCAGGCAGAGCAATAACGGAATTGAAAACAGTTAAGCCTCAAATTTCTCAAAAAGATTTGCTTTTTCCCGTACCTCAGACTGAACGAGAATTAAATCCGAACCTAAGCCAAAATATGGGTTATTGAAATTTGATTGAAAGCGTTTTTTGTATAAACACATCTTTATAAAATTATTATTATGAAATTAAAGTATTTGGTTTTTAGCCTGGTATTATTATTTTTCTATAGTTCCAATCTTGAAGCACAAAATAATTACACTCAAATAGGGAAGTCCATAGGACAATTACACTTTGATAATGTTAAGTATTATTCTTCAACTGAAAAGTCACTGAGTGAATTTAAGGGAAAGATTACCATCCTGGATTTTTTTACTGCTGGATGTGCATCTTGCTTTGAAAGTATGCCTAAAATCAGCAAATTGAGAAAAAAGTACAAAGATAAATTAGAAATCATGATGATAGGCCTGGATGATAGAAATCTGCAGGCTGTATATGATAAATATAGGAAGAAATGGGACTTGGATATTCCTGTAGCATTCATTCCAAAAAAACAATGGAACTTATTCGATATCATAGGTGTTCCTCATATTATTGTATTGGACAAAGAGGGTATAGTAAAAACCAAGATTATAAGTTTTGATGAAAAATTAATTGAATCACTATTGGCTGGACAATCCATAAATGTGTTGGAAATACAGAGTTCGGCCGAGAGAATTAAGTCGGCCGCATCTTACGATCATAAAAAGCCATTTTTAATCAATGGTAATGGAGGAAACGATACAAGCTATCTTTTTCGGTCCTTAATATCCAAGTGGGACGGAAAGATTATTGATAGACCCTTTTATACTATGATTAATCAAAATGAGATGTCTGGAGCCAAATCAAGATTAGATCTAATAGGTGTTCCTTTAATTCACCTGTATAAACTCGCCTATGGCGATACGTTACATCCTTATCCTTCACTGTCTCCTGGGATACAAGCAAGCAGTTATGGAAGTTATTGGAAGCATCCGCTACTTCAGGTACGTGATTCTTCTCAACTTGATAGGTCATGGCTGTCGAAAAGCAATATGTATAATTATAGCTTAACGGTCCCACCGTCACATGCAACTACTGATAGAATCCAAAAAATAATGCAGCGTGATCTAGAAAACTATTTTGGTTACACAGCGACGATCGAGACAAGAGAAATGCCTTGCTGGTATTTAAGGGTGAGGAATAAAGATGTATTTAAATTACGTTCTGGGAATAGAAGTAAGGAACAAGTGATGCAAGAGCGAACGCCAACTGAACGGACCGACATGGCTGTCCTCAATGCTCCAATAGCTGAGCTTATTCTTTATCTTTCTTATAATGATCAAAATGGTCCGCCAATAATTGATGAAACAGGAATAGATTACAAGATTGATATTTACATTGAGGGGCTGACAAGTGATATTAATGATCTAAATAATGGTTTGAAGAAAAATGGTCTTGAATTAGTGAAAGGTGTAAAGCCAATGAAAGTAGTCATTATCCGGGATCTTAAATCAGAACCGTCATCCAAATAAGCATATAAGAAAGAGTATTTAGGAAGATATATTGGAATCCGATTAGATTTCCGCCCGGATTTTTTAAACCTAAACGAAAAAATAAAACAAATCACCACCAATTTATAGTTGGTAACTTTTTTTTAATGACTTTTTACACGCTAAACAAGAATGATATGGACAAGCGAAATCAATTACTTATGACGCCAGAAGAATTCTTGCTCGCTCAACAACGCTTTGGTAATTTTTTTGACAATTCAAAAGGTGTTCAGATCTGTTTTACCGAATTGATTGGCGCCAGTAAGGAAATTCATACCGGCGGCCCGTCTTCATTTACGCTTTGTCTGGAAGCTGAAGATGTTGCCTTTTTCAATATGATGAACATCAGTTCATCTTCGGATGTTGATCAGGTTGGAGAAGAAGACCTTTGGAGAGCATACCGTAATGGATATGCTTACTTGTGGGCCAATATCGAATTTCTGAGTTCCTGTGATATGATCTTTACTGTGAAAGCTGGCCGTACCTATGTGGAGAGTAAAATACTGAAGTTTACTGACGAGGTAAACGGAGTATGGGATAACCTGGAATTGTTTAAAGCTTATATAAGAGAGAATATTCAAAAATTATACATTGCTGCTGAAGAAATTTAGCGGCAGATGCTTAAAGATAATGCTGATTCAGGGTGCGGATTAGTATTGATTTTTATTTTACGGGGGCTGTGGTAATAAACTGCTGCAGCCCTTTTTAATCTTTGAGATCGCCTGATCGGCATTCTCCTGCGGAGATAAATCATCAATCGAAATTTTAACGCTTTATTGATGTTAAACAACAAAGATGTTTTTGAAAAGCTAATGGCTTTATTGCGCAGTATTGAACCGGATAAATCTTTACCGCCGGGATTGGAAGATCTCCTTTGGGCTGAGATGATGGTAGTAGATTATTGCTACCAGGAGACGGAACTGGAGCCTGAGGGGAAAACGCCAGCTAACGCGTATTATGTGGTGAGTGGTTTTGTGATGGTATATGCCTGGTGCCCGGAAGGGTACAGGTATTTATACCGCATTTATCCGGAGAATACCATTGTTGCTTTTACGGATTTTGTTAACCAAAAGATCTCGGCCTACCTGATTGTTGCCTGTAGGAATACCCGGGTGTGGAGTATAAGTAATGCGTTGATAAAGAAGATTTACTTAAAGATGCCGGAGATGATGGTTACGGCGCTGAATGTGGCCCTGCACTTTAGTGAGTATATGGAGAGGCTGCACAGTGATTTGCTGAGGCTAAATGCTGATGCCAGGGTGCTGAAGTTCTATACGGATTTCCCGGATTTGAATGTGGCAAGAACGAGTCCGGTTGTGCCTGCTGATACAGCGGCATTTTTATCGCTTACACCGGCACAGCTGAAAAAGGCTAAAATACGGCTAAAAAAGAAGAAACTGATTAAATGACTGCAAAATGTTACCGAGGTACTCCCGGCACCTTATACTGGTTTTGGGTGGCCTACATTTGTGGCATTATTAACGTAATCAGAACCAAATGATAAACACAGGAGCAGAAAGGCGGGATCGCTTTTCAGTAGATATTTACAGAAAAAAAGACAACAGGGCAGAGCTTGTATTCAGAAAAGGAAAGCTGCTATACAGGATCAATGCTATTGAGGGTTGCAGTAGGTTGGTGACCCAGTTGAGTGAGCTGATAGTGGGGAAGACCAAGGTGATCTCGCTGCGGAATTCCAGGAACAGGAAGTGGGCGGTTGAGGCAGTAGTTAACGAACAGGCTGCTGCGGTGGTGGTGTGGGAGCTGATGGCAGATGGCAGGTCGCTGATGCGGTTTGGCTGGCAGGGCACGGCTGCGGAACTAAAGCGGGGTTTGCCCGAATAATCTTTCGCCTTTTCAATAAGGCATTTCCGGTACTGATTCTTGGGCCGGGATAAAACAACAGTAACCATCAAAAATAGAATAAGATGGGATTTTTAAAAGGTGGCCCTTTTTACCACATGGTAGGAAAGGTCGGAAACAACGTTGGCAGGATCGTCAACGGAAAGAATGTGCTCTCGATGGCTCCGGCATCGGGCAACAGAACGCCGAGTCCGGCACGGTTGGTGATCAACCAGAAGTTTGGTCTAATAACGGGCTGGATGGCACAGATCAGCCAGTTTATCAGGATCGGTTTCGAGGATCATAGCCCTGAGATGAGTGCCTGGAATGCTGCGATCAGCTACAATTTCCTCAATTCGATTACAGGTGTTGCACCCAACTTTACGATCGATTACCCGAAGGTGTTGTTTAGCCAGGGTAAGCTGGCTAAGGGTAAGAGTGTTGAAATGGCAACGACTACCGATGCGCAGCTGGATTTTAGCTGGGCTGCTGGTGTGCCTGCGCTGTTTATGGGCGCGCCTACAGATAAGCTGGTCGTGATTGTTTACAATCCGGCTAAGCAGGAGTGGGCGGTTTCTATTGGGGATGCCATGCGGTCTACGCTTTCCTTTGACATGGTGCTACCTGTAGATTGGAGCGGGGATAGTGTGTACCCGTATGTCTCATTTATCAGTGCTGATGAGAAGTATGCGAGTACGAGCCAGTTTCAGGGAATGGTAGTAGTACAATAGGTGAGAATTTTACCGTTCTGAAAAGGTAAAATTTTTGGCTGCAAAACATGGAGTGTCTGCGATTTGCAGAGGCTCCATGTTTGTGAAGGGTATGTTTGGGTTTATACAGTGGATTGTGAAAACAACTGTAGGGAGTGATAAGGAGGGATTTTTGATGTTAGAATTGTTTTCTAAAGCTGAATAAATCGGGGTTTTAGTCAGAAAATGAGACGTGATAGTGTATATTGTACACTATTTTGATGTTTTTGTGGTTTTATGTTATCATTTTATTAAATATTGCCAAATAATAGCGGAAAGGCGGTTATTTTGTTTTATTCTTTTTGTTCACTTTGTGGTATAGAATGAACTTGGTAGAAAATGTTGTTATGTTTGGTTCAACAAAAGCGTAGGATTATTGCTTTTAATGTGTTTTAAATTAATGTTGCTGAAATATTTGCCTAAAACGCATGATTTTTTTGATATAGAGCTGCTTTGAATAAAATCATAGTTGTTTTCTGTGTTAAAATCCCCGCTTCGGTAAGTATTGCTCGTCAATATTTGAGCGCAACACAAACGTTGAACCTAATCTCCCTCAACAACATGAAAAATCCTGTAATTATTGGAATTACTCCATTTGAAAGGCCCGATGTAAAACTCGCACTCTCTTTACATAACGCCAATGCCTTTCCCGTGCTTCATCTTGGAAGAGATAGAGCCACAGCTGCCGACGCAATTCAGCAGTTAGCAAAAAAATGTCCGGAAGGATTTGGCGTATGCCTTGTTTCGGATGCCTTATTAGACTTACAATTACCTGAACAGGTAACTCTGGCGGTTTTGCCTTACGGCCTTAAACCCCCTGCAAATAAACACATCAAACTTTTTTACCAGATACACGATATAGTGGAGGCGCGCAAGGCCCATGCTGAAGGTGCTGCCGGAATTATTGTTAAAGGCAATGAGGGTGCTGGCAAAGTTGCATATGAGTCTTCGTATGTGCTTTTTCAGCGTGTAGTGAAGGAATTTGCAGACCTTGAGGTTTACATTCAGGGTGGTGTTGGTATCCACACGGCTGCGGGTGCTATGGCACTTGGTGCTGCCGGGGTGATTCTGGATAGTCAGCTGGTGCTTTTCCCGGAGTGCAGTGCGCCGGAAAATATAAAAAGGGTTTGTGAAAAATTAAGCGGAACGGAGACTAAACTGATCGGGAACACACGTGTTTTGGTACGGCCGAATTCTCCTGTACTGGCTGACGATGCTGATGAAAAAGATCTGGAGCCTTATTTTACGGGCCTTGATCTGGAAAAGAACTTATTGCCTTTAGGGCAGGATATCGCGATAGGACAGGATCTGGCTAACAGATATAAGAAAATAGATAAGCTGGTTTTTGGTTTGCGTGAGGCTATTTATGGCCATTTGAGGCAGGCCAAATCGCTGGATGTGATTAGTGAGGATAATGAATTGGCTAAAGATCTGGGTATTAATT
>Ga0126314_10001744_pt1 | contig 10594 bp, 10 predicted proteins | sample Plot105B_FD_92535 | JGI IMG/M metagenome (GOLD analysis project Ga0126314, IMG submission 92535) | Serpentine soil microbial communities from UC McLaughlin Reserve, CA, USA - Plot105B | ecosystem: Environmental > Terrestrial > Soil > Grasslands | place: USA: UC McLaughlin Reserve, Lake County... | reverse complement strand
GGAACGGTCTTCGCGAAGTCGATCTTTGCGGAAAGGCTGAAGGTCCAGATCGAGAAAAAGGGCTGGTCGTTGCGCAGAACTGCCGAGGAGGCTGCACGATTCCTCGACGATGGCGCCAAGTTCGGCCCGGCGCACGTCTGGCATTATCTGCAGGCCAGGACTCTCCCGAGGCAGCGGTACCTGAACGCGCTCAGCCATGCATTCGGTATCGGACCGGACGATCTGATGCCTCACGCTCGGCCGCGGCGCAGGACTCCCCCTCCGCGGACCGACGAGGCTTTTGCAGCCTCCGGCGCAAGGCTCACGAGGAAGGCGTCGAGCCAGGAAAAGGCCGGCACGCCCGCGCAGGCACCGGGCGCGCGCGAAACGGCTGCCCGTACTCTTGTGCGTGGCGCTTCGCGAGACCAGAAGGCGGGAGGGCTTACCGTCGTCAAGGGCGGCGCCGGGGCGACCGTGCAGCCGCTCGTCCTAATCGTGTCGAACGATTTCGCTATGCAACGCTCCGTCGAAAGCACGCTTCGGACCTATGGCTACGAGGTGGTGCGCTGCGGAACGCACCAGGAGGCTCTCCAGCAAGTTCGGCGGGGACGCATCGGCGTTCTGGTGGCGGACCTGGACAGCGAGGCCGCGGATCGCCTTTCGCTGGTGCGGGCGGCTCGCCAGGCGGATCCAAGGCTTCCTGTCATTTATACCGTCGACGCCACGGCCGTGCTTCTAGCGGGCGAGAGAGTGGCGGGTGCTCCGTGCCTTAGAACTCCCTACCACCCGCATCAGCTCTTGAACCTGGTTCGGCAACTCGCGCGCCGCGCATCGCAGGAGCCCGAGTCCCACGCGGCCTGACAGCGGCGCCCACATCTACGCCGAGCAGGGCGAAACCGGGGAGATGGCCCTTGCATCTCATCCGCGGACGGCGGACCGACGTGAGGAACGGTCCTAAGAAGAGAGATGGCCGGCCGAGCGAGATCGCGTGCCCGCTCGCTCGATAGCTCTCGGGATGTGAGCTTTCGGAAGGTTGTCTATCCGGTACGCCGGAGAAAGTGCCACACAACGAGTTCGAGAGCTGATTCCACCAAAGGGGAAACAGCGCTAGCGACCTGTCTTCCGCGTGCGGGAGTTGGTCTTCCGCTTCGACGCGGAGGCGCCGCGGCCGCTGGAAGGCGTCCGTTTCGGCGTCCCTCCCGTCAGGGATTTCTGGCCGCGCATCATTTGCGCTGTCCAGCAGCCTCGGGTTGCGCCCGCCCAGCTGTTGGCGGCGCTCAACCACAAACTCAGCCACGGGTTCTTCATGGTCTTTACCTCGCCACAGCAAAACGAACGTTTCTCGGACCGTGCCGTTCCCAGTCGAGCCCATGAAGGACCGCCTGCGAGGCCGGGGTTCTAGAGCTGTTTCCACTTGGATGGAATCAGCTCTCGACTTTGTTGTGCCGCATTCTCTATGGCGAACCGGATCCACTTCCCCGCAAAATGCTCCAGGCGGCCCGGCCCGGGATAGCGACCCCGGGGGCGGTGAAGGCCCGTTCAGGACGTCATGCCCGGACCGCGGCGCGCCGGATCTCCGCGGCGGGATCGACACAGTCGTCTCCCTTCAGATCGTGGAAACTGATCCGGACCCTGCCGACGTGTCGCGTCGGGTCAGAGGGCGGGCCGAGCCCGATGACGGTGTTCATCTCGCCCACGAAGCAGTCGGCGCGCCCCGATGGCCTCAGGCGGACTTGGCGGTGTCGGGCGCGCGCTTCGAATTCGTTGAGGAGGAGCAGGGTCTCGTTATTCACGTCGACGTCGGTGCGAAAGCAGGGTTTCCCATCCGCTCCCGGCGCGATCGGGACGTCGCTGATGACGTGCTGGAGCGCCGCCGGCCATTCGATGGCATTGTGGCTGAAGGGCATGTCTTGTCCTCCGAGTTCCTACAAGGATGTTGCCCGCCGGGTATCGATCCCGCACGTCGTCCGGACGGGGACGCTCGATGCGGGACTTGCGGGCGCACCCGATCTTTGTAGAACGTCTCAGCTGCTGCTCAGATCCCACGTCCGGGCACGCGAGAGGCGGGCGACGCAATCGGGTGCAGGCAGGTTCGGCGGAGCGGGAGATCTGGCGGCCGGCGCACCCGAGGACGGGTCGAGCTCGCATGAGCGATCGGCTGCGCCTTCCCCGGCCGGAATCCTACCCAGATCGGGGATCGGGGTTCTCGTCCACCTTCAGGATCTCGACCAGCGGCGGGGAGGTCAAGATCTCGCTGAAGGCGTGCATCCAGTTCCCGGTTTCCCGGTCTGAGCCGACGCCGCTCTGGCGGAAGCGTTCCAGCTCGTCGAGGCTGGTGAGCTCGATTTCGAACTGGAGGGCGGGATCTCCCTGGCCGCGGGTCATTGGCACGAGGAGCTGAGCTCTCAGTCCGTGCGAACGGGCGGCCTGAACCTCCCGGCGGATGAAGTCGACCGCCCGCTTTCGGTCCGCCGGCAGGACGTTGTAGGAGAACCGGGCAAGATACATCACGAGCCCTTCCCGCCTCCGTGTATGTCCGGCAAATTAGGCCCTGTCGCACTCTTTTCCAAGAGGCGTTCACCGCCGAACCGACGGTCCGAGGACCGGGCCCGACCGCCCCGGCGTGCGCGGAGGGGTGCTGTCTTCGCTTGAATGGCACGACCGGCGGGCGAGTGGGGTCTTGGAGATGAGACGGCACCGGGGCGTGTCAATTTGAACGGCTTCTTTGCGGCTGCTATAGTTTCTTTCTCAACGTGGGGCATTGCACGGGCGAGGTCCCCATGCAGGATCCAGGGGTCGAGCGCAGGCTCGCGGCCATCATGGCCGCGGACGTGGTGGGCTACAGCCGATTGATGGAAGTCGACGAGACCGGCACTCTGGCGCGGCTCAAGACCCATAGGCTCGAGCTGATCGACCCTGCCATCGCTAAAAACAAAGGCCGGATCATCAAGACCACCGGCGACGGCCTGCTGGTCGAGTTCCAGAGCGTGACGGACGCGGTTCAATGCGCCGCCGAGATCCAGCGCAGGATGGCGCGCCGCAACTCGGACGTCTCGCCGGCGCGGATGATCCAATTCAGAATCGGCATCAACGTCGGCGACGTAATCGTCGAAGACACCGATATTTTCGGCGACGGGGTGAACATCGCGGCCCGCATGGAAGCGCTGGCCGAGCCTGGCGAAATTTGCGTTTCGGCCGCCGTGCGGGACCAAGTCGGCCAGCGCCTCGACTCGATCGAGTTCGGGGATCTCGGCGAGAAGACGTTGAAGAACATCGCCAGGCCCGTGCGGGTGTTTCGCGTCCTGCTCGACCCGGAGAGCGCTGCGGGCTCCGAAACCGCCCCAGCTGCAGCCAAGGCCTCTCCCAGATGGCCGTCCATTGCCGTCCTCCCGTTCGTGAACATGAGCGGTGAAGCCGAGCAGGAGTTCTTCGCCGACGGACTGACCGAGGACATCCTCACCGAACTTTCGCGCTTTCGCGATCTGCTCGTGATTTCGCGAAACTCCGTATTCGTTCACAAAGGGAAGGCCGTGAAGGTGCAGGACGTCGCCCGCGAGTTCGGTGTGGACTACGTCGTCGAAGGCAGCGTTCGCAAGGCGTCCAACCGTGTGAGGGTTACGGTCCAGCTTATCGATGCCGAGACCGATACGCACCTCTGGGCCGAGCGTTACGATCGCGAGCTCGAGGATATCTTCGCCATTCAGGACGAGATCACTTCGGCGATCGTGGCGACGCTCCGCGGGCGCGTCGAGGCGGCCACTCACGACCGGGCGAAGCGCAAGCGCACGGAGAACATGGCGGCCTACGAGTACGTGCTGACCGGCAAGGTGCTTCACCATTGGTCGGCCAAGGGGGCGAACGCCGAAGCTCGCCGCATGTTGGAGCGCGCGATCGATCTGGACCCGAAATACGCCCACGCCCACGCATGGAAGGCGTGCGTCCTCGGCCAAAGCTGGGTTCACGGCTGGTGCGAGGACAAGGACGCGACCTGGAACGAGATCGCCCGCGAACTGCAGATTGCGCTCGAACTGGACGACAACGATGCCGACGTCCACCGGATCCTGGCGGCCCTGCACCTGACCTCGAGGAGCCACGACAAGGCTGTCTACCACCAGCAGAGAGCGCTCAGCCTCAATCCCAACAACGACCTCATCGTCGTCCAGCAGGGCGAGGTTCTGACCTGGATCGGACGGCCTCAGGAAGGCATCGAGTGGATCCGCAAAGCCATGCGCCTGAACCCCTACCATCCGGAGCGGTTTTGGAATCACCTCGGACGCGCGCTCTACTGCGCGCGGTCCTATGCCGAGGCGATGGAGGCTTTCAGCCGGATCTCGGCGCCCGATCACACCCATCATGCCTTCCTGGCGGCCTGCTCGGCGCAACTGGGGAACAAGACGGCCGCCGCCGCGCATACGCGAGAGGTCCTGAGCCGGGAGCCAGCGTTCTCGACCGAAACATACCTCCAGACCTTGCACTTCAAGCTCGACTCGGACCGGGACCACTATCGCGAGGGTCTCGCCAAGGCCGGGCTGCCGGATTGACAGGTCCTCGACGAGGAGCATCCCCGGCCGGCAGCCGTCGAGCTTTGCGGTTTCTCGGGCACCGGGCCCCTGATCCGGGCTGGGCTCAAGGACTGTTCCCCAGAGACGCGATGTAGGCGCCCAGATCCCGGAGTTCCTTCGGGTCCAGCATGACGTTCGGCATTGTCTTGTGCGGGGTCTGCAGGGCAACCGTGAGGGCCAGCGGCGTCATCCCGGGGACGCTCGCAATCTGTTCGAAGCTGGGCGCCTGCCGGTTGGGAGATTGCTGGCCGGGCAGCACCGAATGACAAGTGCCGCATGCCTCGCGAGCAAGCGCGAGCCCGGCCAGAGGCTCACCCACCTCCTGAGCATGAACATGGGACCACCCGAACAGAGCGCCGGCGAAGATGACGCGTCCGGAACGTTTCACGGTTGCCTCCTCCCAGGGCGAGGGCGGGCCAGGCCCGAAAACAAAATCCCGCGTCCATAGAAGAGGGTGCTCGGTGGGACGCGCAAATGCCCGCGGGCGCAGCCGTCGAATTGTTGCTTGGTACATTATTCTACAAGACAACCGGTCGCGCAATTTTATTTGACGTTCCTGTCCAATGTTAACCGATTGTTAACCACGCCGCCCCAGCCTCCACGGGCAGCCGCGGACTCGACGGCCCTCCGCATCGCGCGAGGGACCGGCTCCATAAGCTCTGCAGGACGGCCTGCAGGTCGGACGCTGCTCGCGGGGGTACGACCATGCCGATTGATGCCTGCAGCAGGCTTCTCTGCCTTATCGATCCTCCGGCAGTCGGAGAGCCGGTTCCATCCATCGAGCGTTGCGACGCTGAGGGCCGCGCATGCGGTCGACGGCCGTGATCGACCTGCGTCGTCATCGGCAGATCCACCGGCTCACTTTCCGGATCGTGTTGACCGCAACGTGCCTTGCCGGGGCAGCCTGCTCCGCGCTCGCGATGCTGCCGGCATCGTAGCTCCCCGCTCCAAGCAAACGACGCGCCGACCGAGCCCGGCCGCACGCCCTTCTCTCCGTCGTTCCATGCACGGCCTTGCGGCGGATACGCACGAAAAGGATGTTCGATTTCCGACCGCTTGGGCTATTTCAGGCTCTCAGAGCGGGTCAATGCAGGGGTGAGTGCTGATGCACGTCCTTTCGCTCGTGACTCAGAAGGGGGGTACCGGCAAGAGTACACTGGCCGTGTCTCTGGGTGTGGCAGCCCAGGAGAGAGGGCTCAAGGTATCGGTCCTCGACACCGATCCCCAAGGCACGGCAAGAGCTTGGTCGCGTCGCCGGCCCAACGACACGCCGGAAGTCGAGGCCGCGACCTCCGGGTCGTTGTCCGTGCAGGTGAGTGCGCTGGAGCGAGCCGGCTACGACCTGACGATCGTGGACACGCCGGGGGTGCTGTCTCCTGCCACCTCGACGGCCATGAGGGAGGCCGACCTGTGCCTCATTCCGGTGCGACCGAGCATCGCGGACGTCGAGGCGGCCCGGCCGACGGTTCAGTTCCTTCTGGAACGCGAAAAGGCCTTCGCCTTCGTTTTGAACCAGTGCCCCGGAGACGGCCGCACCGGGCGGACGACGGGGGCGTTCCGGGGCCTCCAGATGATCGGGTGCGTGTGTACCTCGACCCTGGCCCTCCGGGCCGACCATGTGGACGCCCTCGCCTTCGGTCTCGGCGTGACGGAACACGCGCGCCGCGGCAAGGCCGCCGCAGAGACCCGTGCGGTTCTCGATTGGGCGCTCGCCCGGATGAACGCCAGATCGCAGCGGCCGTAAGCCTGACGGGCGCCGGGCGCCGCCGCGCCGTCAAAATCTTAGACAAGCCACCGTTCCGCCGTTCCGAGCCGAGGGGCCTCAGGGGCGCGGCAGGTCGCCAGGCGGCGGCGCAAAACTTGGCTAAGCCGCCGACTAGGATAACCCGTTCAGCACTCTCGGACGGGACTTATTCCGTTTCGACGGCTTTCAGCGGCGCCAACTCGGTCGCGATCAGTGCAAGCGACGCCTTCGAATTTCGATTTCCTGTCTCTCGATTCTAGCGCCGAGATCCGATAGGAACTCGACCCAGCGGCTGGCCGCGGCACCGCAGTTCGCGCATCTGACGAGCGCCTGAGGGGTCACCGGACCGCGAAGCTCGATAAGTTGAGAGCCACAGTCGGAGCAACGCAGGACGGCGTTAGGTGTTCTGAAAGACATGAGGTGCTCCCGGAGCAGAAACCTCCGTAGGATCCGGACAGCTTGATGGACGCGCGGTTCAGCAACCTGACTTCCGGTGTCAGCGAAATGTCAGCGAGAGGTCCTTATACTCTGTTAATTTTGAAGGACCGATATGGCGCGGTGCTGCTGGACGGCTCTTTTCTGCTTATCCCTGATCTTTGCCGGGGCGGAAACCTATTCGCCAAGCTTCGCGATCGCGAAGGATGGCGACCAGGGCGGTAATGGCAACGGTGGAGGCGGAGGCCGCGGGAACAACGACGGTGGCAGCGGGACCTCTGACGGGGGTCGCGGCAACAGCGACGGGGGTCACGGCAACTCCGACGGGGGCCGCGGAAACAGCGATGGAGGCCGCGGCAACTCGGACGGGGGTCGCGGAAACAGCGAGGGCGGGCGAGGGGATTCCCGCGAGGGGGGTCGCGGAAATAGCGAGGGCGGGCGGGGTGCATCGAATCAAGGTGGTCGAAGCGGCGCCGACGGCGGCAGCGGAAGCGCTCAGGGGTCGCAACGAGGCGACCAAGGCGGCGACGGCGACACCGGCGCCGCAGCGGGCGGCCATGAAGCCGCGGGGCGCGCAAAGAGCTCCGGGCGGGCCGGCGGCGTCGCGGACGCGAACGGCTGGGGCAGTACCTCTCCCGAGCGGGCGCGCGAGGCTGTCTCACAAGGCTGGGCTCTCCCCTTAAGGGCGGTTCTTCCCACGGTCACGAGTACCGTGCCCGGGCAAGTGCTGGAGGTCGATCTACGCCAGACTCGGAATGGCGACTGGTTGTACGATTTCCTCGTTCTGACGCAGGACCGGCGGTACCGTGAGATCGTCGTCGATGCCCGTCGCAACCAGGTCCTTCAGGTCAGGAGGCGTTGATGAGAGTCCTGGTCGTCGAGGACGAGCCCGCGATCGCGCGGGACATCGCGACCGTCCTCGCCGAGACCGGGTACGTCGTGGACACCGCCCGGGATGGGGAGGAGGGCTGGTTCCGTGCTTCGACGGAGGTCTACGATGCCGTCATCCTCGATCTCGGCCTTCCAAAGCTCGACGGCCTCTCCGTCTTGAAGCGGCTTCGCGAGGACTCCAACGTGGTTCCCATTCTGGTCCTGACGGCCCGAGGTTCCTGGCTCCAGCGCGTCGAGGGCATCGACGCCGGCGCGGACGATTACCTGACGAAGCCCTTCGAGATGGAGGAACTCTTGGCCCGGCTCGCGGGCTTGCTCCGCCGCGTCGGACGACATGTAACCCCTCTCATCGAGATCGGGCCGTTGCTCATCGACACTCGTCGCATGCGCGTGCTCATCAACGGCAGAGCGATCGAGCTTTCGCCCTTGGAGTTCCGGCTGCTGCGCTATCTCGCTCATAATCGAGACCGGATCGTCTCTCAAAGCGAGCTCGTCGAGCACGTCTATGGCAGCGACGAACCTGAGAGCAACGCCGTCGAGGCCCTCGTGGCGCGCCTCCGCCGCAAGATCGGGTCGAGCGTGATAGGGACGCGGCGCGGCCATGGCTACATCCTGGAGAGCCACGCCCGATGAGAAGGAACTCCATCCGGCTGCGCGTTCTCGCGGTGGCGGTTGCTTCCATCCTCGCCACGATCGCGGTCGCGGGCGTATCCCTCGTGGTTCTGTTCGAACGCCAGGTCCTGCAATACGTCGAACACGACCTCAGCCTGCGCTGGACCGAGCTTGCGACGGCGTTCGGTGTCGGTGCGGAAGGTGAGCCCGAGCTGAGCCAGGGCCTGACGGATCCGCGCTACCACCTGCCCTATGGCGGCGCCTATTGGCAGGTCTCCGAAGCGGGCGCGCCGGTGCTGCGATCGCGCTCCCTCTGGGAAAGCGCCCTGTCAACGGCGAAGTTACGGGCGAGCGCGGGTGCGGAGAATGCGTTCGAAGTCGAAGGGCCCAATGGTTCGGCCCTCTACGCCATCGAACGGGACGTCACGATCGACGGCGGCTCCGGCCAACGCGTCTTCGCTCTCGCCGTGGCCCTCGACCATGGGCAGGTCACGGAGCGACGACAGGCGTTCGGCTGGGATGTCGCCTTGGTTCTGGGTCCGATCGCGGCCGTCCTGGTCCTGTTCGCCTGGCTGCAGATCGGGCTCGGCCTCGGTCCCTTGCGAACCGTCGGGGAGCAGTTGAACGCCGTCCAGACCGGCCGGATGCGGCGGATGACCCGTCGCTTTCCGGAGGAGATCGCGCCATTGGTCGACAGCATCAATCGGCTGCTCGATCGCCAGGAGAATCTCGTTCGCAAAGCTCGCGACCGCGCCGGCGCATTAGCGCACGGGCTGAAGACCCCCTTGACGATCCTGACCGGCGAGGTGCGACGTCTCGAACGCATGGGCCTGCACGAGGAAGCGAAGAGAATGCAGGAACAGCTGAGCTCGATCCGCGACCACGTCGATCGAGAGGTCGCGCGCGCACGAACGAGTGGAGCGTCCGTCGGCAGCGGCGCCTTCACGGCCGTGGGCGAAACGATCGCCCGCCTGGTCAAGCTCATGCGGCACATGACGAGAGGCGACGCGCTCGAGTGGCAGGTCCACGTTCCGGCCGACCTGGGCCTCAACATGGACCCGCACGACTTCGGAGAAGTCGTGGGCAACCTTCTGGACAATGCCCGGAAGTGGGCTGAGACGAGCGTCACGATCCGCGTCAGGGCCGTGGGCGAAAAAGCTCAAATCACCATCGAAGACGATGGCCCCGGGTTCCTCGGCGCCGGCAGCGGGGCGCGCCCGGAGCGTGGCATTCCCGGAAAGTCCGACGCGAGCTCGAGCGGACTGGGTCTCGGAATCGTCGAGGATATTTTGGCGGAATATGGAACGCGGCCAGAGATCCGCGCCGAGGTGCATTGCTCTGTTTCGTTCGAGGTTCCACTTTGCCGCGAGCCGCCTTCGGCACCGGCGAGAACGGTTGGCATCGGCGGGACCCCCATGTCGGAGGTGAAAGCGGGACCCTCCTCAACCGCGACGGCTGGCGTAATGCGGGAACGCCCGTGATCAGAGCCGGGAGGGAGGCAGGGGCCGATGGAACTCCGCGCGTTCCAGGTCGAAGTCGCTCCAGGCGTTCTCGGACACCGAGTCGTCGCTGCCTTTGGGCCTTTGCAGGAGCCGTAGGATCTCGAGCGCGGTCTCCCAGGGTACCCGTTGGACGACCTCCAGGAAGACGGTGCCATTGCCTTGATCGTGAGCGCGTACGATGCCCGTCGGCGTTGGACGCATTTCCTCGCATTGTCCGGTGGTTTCGAAGCCCAGCAACTCGTGAGGATCCACCTCGAGCGCCCGGGACAGGGCGTTGAGCTGCCGCGCTCTGGGCATCGCCTTGCGATGGAGATAGTGCCACACGTGAGCTCGGCCGAACTTGGCATCGGGACCGAGAAGGTGCGACGCCTGACGCGCGGTTTCGCTAAGGCCCCAGCCTTTACGGCCCATGGCGGCTTTCAGCCGTTCCGAAAAGGCCGCTTTCCGCCCGTCATCATGGTCCGCTCCACCAACCTCAGCCAGACGAACGAGCATGGAATCCTCCCTCCCGGTCTGACCGCCGGCTGTGTGCTCCACCTGCAATACGCTGTCGATTTACGGCTTTTTTGTGCATAAACGCAATGAGCTACGAAATGGCATCGTGAGCGAGGGCAGAAGAGCCTCAGGCGGGACCTCGACCTCTCCCCTGTCTCGATCGAACGAATTGGACCATTGTATCCGGTCAGCCTGGCAGATTGGCGGGAATTGCAGTCTGCTTGGACCCATGTACGGCCGCACAAGGAGGCATTCTTGACCGATCGCCGCCTGCCTCTGCTGTCGGAGCTCGAACGCAAGGTGCTCTGGCTCTCGACCTGGACGATCCACCACGCCAACCATGTTCGGCGCACCGGCGACGGGCTCAAGGTGGG
>Ga0126314_10001743_pt1 | contig 10596 bp, 11 predicted proteins | sample Plot105B_FD_92535 | JGI IMG/M metagenome (GOLD analysis project Ga0126314, IMG submission 92535) | Serpentine soil microbial communities from UC McLaughlin Reserve, CA, USA - Plot105B | ecosystem: Environmental > Terrestrial > Soil > Grasslands | place: USA: UC McLaughlin Reserve, Lake County... | reverse complement strand
GAAAACCAGCGTCGCGAGCACCATGACGGCGGGGACGAAGACGCTGCTTATCCTATCGGCGAGGCGTTGTATCGGGGCTTTCGACCCCTGCGCCTCCTCGACCATACGCATGATCCCGGCTAGCGCGGTATCCCCGCCGACCCTGGTCGCCGAGAACCGGAACGTCCCTGTCTTGTTGACGGTGGCCCCGATGACCTCGTCGCCCGCGCGCTTTACGACGGGCATGGGTTCGCCGGAGATTATGGCCTCATCCACCGCCGACTCCCCGCCCATGACAACGCCATCCACGGCCACCTTCTCCCCGGGCCGTACGACGACCTCGTCCCCGATCTTGACCTCCTCGACCAGAACGTCCATCTCCTCGCCACAACGAACGACGCGAGCCGTCCTGGCCTGCAGGCCGGCGAGATTCTCGATGGCTTCGCCGGTGCGCTCCCGGGCGCGTGCCTCCAGCAATCTTCCGAGGAGAACCAGGGTTACGATGAGCGCCGAGGTGTCGAAGTACACGTCGGCCATTCCTCCGAAGACGAAGAGCCCGGGCGCGAGCGTGGCAGCGGCACTGTACAGGTAGGCGGCGCTCGTCCCGACGGCTACGAGCGTGTTCATGTTCGCCCGGCCGTGCCTGAGCGCGTCCCACGCGCCCCTGTAGAACCGCCACCCGGCCCAGAACTGGACGGGCGTCGCGCGCGCGAGCAATAGGAAATTGAGCGCGCCCAAATAACGGGATCTCCGCCCCGAGCATCATCGGCAGGCTCCCTATCACGACGAGCACCGTGAGCGCCACCGCGACAAGGAACCGTCTCCTCAGCCTCCTATACTCGAGCCCACGATCGTCCTCATCAAGACTCCCTTGCTCGCGTACCACGCCGTAGCCGGCCCCTTCGATACTCCGCTCAAAGTCTTGCACCTCGGACGCCCCGGCAAGAAACTCAACGGTCGCCCTCTCCGTAGCGAGGTTGACGTTCACGTCGAGCACGCTAGGGACGCCTCGCAGCACCTTCTCGACGCTACCGACGCAACTCGCACACGACATCCCCGTTACCGAGAGCGAGACTTTTCTTGTACCTTCTCCCAAAAGACAAACCTTCTTTCAATACCAACATAGAGAGTTTAATATACCCCCCTACCCTATTTGTAGTCGGTCGGAATTTCAGCTGGGCAGCACTTCAGTTTGTTGTTTTCGGTGGTTGGGGTGGATGTAGGGGCCTCGTATACTTTTTCCGTCGAGAGTGGGGTTGTCGGCGAGGAGGTACGCATGCGCTACGGGTTTGTCATCCCGACGGGTGATCCCCGCACGGTCGCGGAGCTTGCGCGTGAGGTGGAGGAGGCTGGGTGGGACGGCGCGTTCTACTGGGATGGGATCTGCGTCGGAGAGATGGAGACGTACGATCCGTGGGTGGTCATGGCCGCGATGGCGATGCGCACGGAGAGGGTGAGGGTGGGGGCCATGTTGACGCCGCCGGCGCGGAGGAGGCCGTGGAAGCTGGCCCGCGAGACTGTTGCCCTGGACCATCTGTCCGGTGGCCGTCTCGTGCTGCCCGTGGGCCTTGGCGCCCTGGAAGACGGCGGTTTTTCGAAGGTAGGGGAGCCGACAGACAAGAAGGTTCGGGCGCAACTGCTGGACGAGAGCCTGGAGATACTCGACGGGTTGTGGAGTGGTGAGCCGTTCTCCTACGAGGGCGAGCATTACCGGTTGGAAGAGATGACCTTCCGGCCGCCGTCTGTCCAGAGGCCGCGTATCCCCGTCTGGGTGGTCGGAGCGTGGCCGAGCAGGAAGTCGGTGGGGCGGGCGCTCCGCTACGACGGGGTGCTCGTGGCCACGGTCGGCGGAACCGCCGAATCGACCGACATTACGCCTGAGGTCATACGTGAGATCCGGGAGTACGCTGAGGAGAACAGGAAAGGCGACGGCGCCTTCGACATAGTATGCGAAGGCCAGTCGCGAGGTGAAGATCCCGGACGGGCGGCATCCACCGTGCGTCCTCTAGCTGAGGCCGGAGCAACGTGGTGGATCGAATCCCTCTGGACCCCACCCAACGAGCCAGAGGATCTGCGGGTCCGCATAAAACAGGGACCGCCGCGACTCGATTAGCAGCCCGAAAAGCTGACCGCCGAAGCGTGCTGACGAGCGAACCCCGAAGGGCGCAGCGTGCTGAGAGCGTGCGAAGCAGGCGCGCTGAGACGCTATCTTCGCGTGTCTTTGAGGATCTCGAAGACTTCTTCGATCAGGGCCTCCCGTTTGTCCGGGGGGAGGTCGCGGGGGTGGATGGTCTGTTTGTCGGACTGGAGGTTGCGCAGGCTCGCCTCTTCGGCCAGGTACTGATCTATGAGGCGGACTATGGCGTCAACCTTCTCGCGGGGCAGTCCGTCGCCGCCGCGGGTCAGTCTGCTCCACATTCGGCATCCCTTCCGTGAAGTTGGGCGGTGTCGCGGCAGATTATATCGTCGGTGCGGGCTCTCAAGGCTTCAGGCCTGCCGGGAGGCCGTGCGGCGTGGGAAGGTGCGGTCTTCAGAGGGTACGAAGCCCTTTCCCTGGCGCCAGGCGTGGGCCGTAATGTGGAGCTCATGGTCTTTTATTTCGACCACGTTGAAGCTAGACGCGCGTCCGGGCCGGATGCGGTTCGAGATGGTTCCGGCGGTCGAGATTATGAGGCCGTGCGCGCGCCCCTCGATGGTGTGGATGGCGTCTTGGTGGTCGTGGCCGCAGAGGATCAACTCCGTCCCGAGGTCGGCGAAAGCGTGTAGGGCCTGCTCCGTGTTGGCGAGGCCGTGACGGCCCGACAGCTCGCCCCTTATGGGGTTGTGGTGGACCATCACGATGCGGGCGGCCTCTGAGGCGGCGTTTTCGAAGGCCTTCCTCACGCGGACCATGTCGGCGTGCTTGACCTGGCCGATAACGCCCAGGTCTCTGAAGCGGCGCGTGATCGAACCTCGCGTAATGCCGTGGGCAGTGTTGACGCCGGCGATGACCGCCCCGGGAACCTCTAGCGAGGGGCTCAAATCTTCCGAGATGTGCCTGTTGTACCTGGAGTACTTGAAGCGGTGGGCCTGCTCCCTGAAGAGCCCAGCGAAACCGAGGTTACGGGCCACTGACCCGAGCCAGCGGATGTCGTGGTTGCCGGGGATGACCACGCAGGGCGCCGTCTTTTCGAGGGAGTCCAGGTAGGCGCGGGCGTTCGAGAACTCCCTGTTCGAGCAGCGCTGGGTCAGGTCGCCGGAGACGGCCACGGCGTCTGGCCGGTTCTCCTCGATGAACTCTCTCAGGGCATCGAGGCGCTCGGCAACCGCGGGGCGCCCGAAGTGCAGATCCGAAACGTGCACGAGGGTGGTCACGAAAAACGATTCTACCCGAACACGCCCGTCCGACAAACGTCGCCAGTAACCTCTCACTCCCCCACCGTTCGGGCGTAGGGGTGGTGTGGGAGCTTTGTGGGTGGTTCGCTGACTCTTGCGAAGGCATAGTACGAGTAGGCAGGGAGAATGAGTCGGACGGAACAGGGACGGAGCATGCTCTTCGGTACGAATCTCGACCCTGTAGCGCATACTACGGACATGATACGAGGAGGTAGATCTCATGTTGTTTGCCCTGGCCTTTCCGGTAGCCGGCCTCGCAGTTTGGGTTGCCGCGGGGGTGATTCTGTACTCCGCGCGAGCAACTGCGCAAGACGGCCCTCATGCGCCGCGTCGAAACCTCGCAGGTTTTCGAGGTGGCTTGCCTATCCGTGGACACGCCCGTCGAGGTAAAAGGGACCTTACGTGGCGGGGAGCCTCTCAGGAGCGAGATGGCCGGGCATCAATGCGCCTACTACCTGTCCCAGGTTATCCGCGAGTCAACGTGAGGGACTATGACTCGGACGGGCACCCACGGACGAGGAAGCGTACAGAGGTGATGGCCTCGAACGAGCGGTTCGCGCCCTTCACCGTTGAGGACGACTCGGGGGTGGTCGGTATCCGCGGCGAGGGTGCCGAGCTCGACGCCCTAGAAGTAGTGAACCGCTTCGAGAACAACACCGGCGGAGAAAGCAACTTTACCCTGGGAGGCCTCACGGTGCACCTCGGCAGGGGGCCTAGCACCATCGGCTATCGTTACGTCGAGGGCATCTTGCCGCTGGACGCGCCCGTGTACGTGCTAGGGGTTGCCAGGGAGGACGGGCACATCGGGGCTCCGGCGGACGAAGGAGGAGAGAAACGGTTCCTGATCAGCCATCGCTCCGAGGAACAACTGGAGAAAAAGTACAAGAGGTCCGCACTCCTACTTGGCTGCCTCGCCGTGGCGTTGTTCCTGTTCGGCTCGATCTTCGTCATCATCAGCGTGGTCGCCGGCATCTCCACCGCAAGCTCCGCAACCTCCGTCGAGCCGTCCGTGTTGTCGGCACTCGTCGCACAGAACTTGGCGCTCCATTCGTGAACACTGAGACCGAGATGCGGATGACAACGACAACGCGGACGGCGAGGCGCGTGGTGCTTGCAATCGCCTTCGCCATGCTCTGCGCGCTCGTGCTTGTGGGGTGCAAGTCCAGCACACCACCACGGGGTCGGAACAGACTTGCAAGTCCACGGGCGGCCTACTGGCCGGGAGAAAGATCACTTGCACCGGTAGCGCCAGCGTCGTCCGCGGCGAACTCTCGCTCAGCATCATCGACACCGACGGTAACCTCTCCGGGAACTAAAGCTCAACGCGACCATCTCGGCGAAGAAGGGCAAGGCGAAAGCGTACGTCAGCACGACAGGCGGAAAGGAGGGAAGAAAAGTCTCCCCGGGCGAACCGCTGTGCATCAGCGCTGTCGTAGGACTCGACGAAGACGAGGAGGAAGTCTCCGTGAACCTGAAGGTCATGGGCAAAGAGGTCAAGGACGTACGCTACGAGGCCATGGTGCTTACGCAATAGTAGGGGCGGTTCGCGAACCGGCCTGGCTACAGGCAAGAGGACTCATACCGAGTCCGTTAGGATGGGATCTGCGGACATACTGGAGCCCTCCCATCCGTCATTCCCGCCATAGCGGCAATCTACGACCAGGGGAAGAGCTTCGCGGGCGAAGGTGCACTTCGTCACGCAGTTGGCATTCACCCGGACTTGGTATCAAACAGGAATATTGACCAGCCGGTAGCTGCATTACTGTACACTCTTCAGAAAATCGCCCAGGGCGGTGTTGAACTTCTCGGGGGCTTCGAGGTTCGAGAGGTGGCCGGTGTTGGGGATGGCAAGTTGGCGGGCGCCTGGTATTTTGGCGCCCATCGCGCCCATGACCTCGGGGGAGGAGATGTCATCTTTCTCCCCACCGACGACGAGGGTCGGGACGCCTATCTTGCCGAGAAGTGGCCGCGAGTCGGGACGTTCGCGCATGGCGCCGAGGGCTGCGACGGCGCCGTCGGGGGAGTTCTCGAGGATCATGGCCCGCACGTCTTCGACGAGTTCGTCGTCTTGCAGGCTATCCGGGGCGAGGAGGCGCTCTATCTGGAGATCGGCGAGTACCCCGACCCCCTCTTTGGCGACGCTGAGGGCCATCTCATTGCGGGTCTCGCGCGTCTCCTCCGGGTCCGGTTCGGGACGGGTGTTCGCGAGGACGAGAGCTGACACCCTCTCGGGGAAGAGCCTCATGCACTCGAAGGCCACGTAGCCGCCCATCGAGACGCCGCCGAGGATCACGCGCTCGAGGTGCAACCTGTCGAGCAGGCCGCGGACCCCTTCGGCGTAGTAGTGGACATCGGGTTGCGCGGGGGTGCGCGGGGAACGCCCGAACCCGGGGTAGTCTGGCGCCACAACTCGGCGGTCACCCGAGAACGCTTTCATCTGGAGCTCGAACATCCTGCCGTTCAACGGAAAAGCGTGGAGTAGTACTAGGGGATCACCCGTTCCCTCCCCCAGGTCCCTGTAGGACATCGACATGCCGGAAGTTCTGTGATCCATTACGTTGCTCCTTTTTTGCTGGTCAGCACTTCAGCAATTTCAGCCGCTCAGCTTCTGATCCTGTGGTGACCTGCTCCGTGAAACTACTGCCGCTGTTGATGGTAACGTTTTCGGCGGAGCGTTTCCGAGCGCACCTTTTTTCTGATGCTTATTGCAATGCTTTTGCGAGGCGGCTTACCCCGTCGCGTGTCTGATCTTCGTCTACCGCGGCGTAGCCTAGCATGAGGCCTCCCCGACCGTTATCGTGGGTTGTGTAGAGCGAGATCGGGGGCGCTTCGACGCCTTGCTGGGCGGCCCGGCGCGAAGCTTTCTTGTCGTCTTCGCCTTCGGGGAGCCATCCTACGAGGTGCATGCCTGAATTCGCGGGGCTCGCATCGAGCAAACCGGGCAGTCGGTTTGAGATCTCCTCGACCAGCTTCTCTTGCCTGGCGGCGTAGAGGGCGCGCATTCGGCGCAGGTGCCTGCCTAAATGTCCGGCGGCGATAAACTCGGCGAGCACGGCCTGCTCCGCGGTTGGCGGATGCCTGTCGGTGAGCTCGCGGGCCGCCGTGAAGGCATCAACGAGATCGGGCGGGCCGACCAGGTAGCCGAGCCTGAGCGCGGGGAAGAGGACCTTGCTGAAGGTACCCACGTAGATGACGCGCTCTTCGGTGTCCAATCCCTGAAGCGCCTCGAGCGGGCGTCCCGTGTAACGGTACTCGGAATCGTAGTCGTCTTCGATCACCCACGCTCCAGAACGCCCCGCCCACCCGAGCAATTCCAGTCGGCGGGCGAGGCTCATCGTTACGCCGAGCGGGTACTGGTGCGAAGGCGTCACGCACGCCAGACGCGCTTCCGGCTCGCGTTCTACACCCGACGCGACGACCAGTCCTTCTTCATCGACGGGAACGGGTACGAGGCGGGCGCCGGATCCGGAGAGGGCACCGCGGGCGCCCATGTATCCGGGGTCCTCGACCCAGACTGCGTCACCGGGGTCGAGGAGCACGCGCGATGCGAGGTCAAGGGCCTGCTGCGAGCCGGAGACCACTATGACCTGCTCCGGCTCGCACCTCACTGCCCGCGCCGCTCCGAGGTGGGCCGAGATCTCCCGCCGCAGCGGCCAGTACCCCGCCGGGTCCCCGTAACCAAGCAACGCTCCCGACGGCCGCCGCCACACGTTGCCCGAGATCCTGCGCCACACCCCATAAGGAAACTCGTCGAGCGCCGGCACGCCAGGCCTGAATGCCCGCGGAGTCCCTACGTCTCTGACCGCGGTCGTCGGGGTCGCCGCAAGCAAGGTTCCACGCCTGCTGAGTCCCCGCCCGGAGCGTGGGGAACGGGACTCGACCGGCGCGGCCCGGACGCCGAGCAACTCCTCTGGCAGGGAGCTGGCGACGTAGGTGCCCGAACCGACCTTTCCTTCCAGATACCCTTCGGCGAGCAGGTTCTCGAAAGCCGTCACCACGGTCGTGCGGGATACACCGAGCTCGGCGGCGAGCGCACGCGTCGAGGGCAGCCGCTCTCCGGCACGGAGACGGCCGGCAAGGATGCCCGACCTCAGCTTCTCGTAGAGCTGGCGGTGGATCGGCACCATCGACGAAACGTCAAGTGAGATCCAGACCGGCACCTCCGCCTGCCTCTTGGCCACGCTACTCCTCCGGACGCTCGAACCATAATGGTCTGGTCGATAGACATGATAGTGGATCTGGCGCAAGGGCCACCTTCCGCTACCATATCCTTCGATGGATTCCGGGCGGAGGATGAGTAGCATGTGGGAAAATTTGACGAGCGTGTTGGACGGGAGGGTCGTGCGCCTAGAGCCGCTGGCGCCCCGGCACGAGGAAGGACTCTTCGGGGCCGCGCAGGATGAGAGGATCTGGCGCTGGATGCACTACGACGCCAGCGAATCCAGAGACACGTTCCACGCGTGGCTTGACGATGCCCTGGCCGCCTCCGAGGCAGGTACGGAGGGCGCTTTCGCCACCGTGGACGCGCAGACGAACCAGCCTGTTGGCAGCACGCGATATCTCGCTCTCCGTCCCGAGCATCGGGTATTGGAGATCGGGTGGACCTGGCTCGCGCCCGCCTACTGGCAAACCGGCGCGAACGTCGAGGCGAAGCTGTTGATGCTTGAGCACGCCTTCGAAGACCTTGGGTGCCTGCGCGTCGAGTTCAAAACAGACGCCCGAAACGACCGCTCACGCGCAGCCCTTGCGGCCCTTCCGGCGCAGTTCGAGGGCATCTTCCGCAAGCACATGCTCGTGCGTGGCGGCGAACGCCGCGACTCGGCCTACTACAGCATCATCGACGACGAGTGGCCCGGGGTCAGGGAAAACCTCGGGCGGAGGCTAGCCGTCCCTCGAAAGGAGACCGTATGAGCGAGGGGAGGACTACAGTCGGGCGGCGCAGAACTACCGTTGCTGAGGCCATGAATCTGTTGCCGGGGCCCGGCGGAGAGCGGTTCGCGAAGGTGCTTGGGCACGGGAGCATGGAGGTCGAGGTCTACGCGCCGCGCGGCACTGACCCCCAGACGCCGCACACCCGCGACGAGCTGTACGTGGTCGTCAGTGGAAGCGGGGAGTTTGTCAACGGGCCCGAGCGCCACGAGTTAGGTCCCGGCGACGTGCTGTTCGTGCCCGCCAGCGTCGAGCACCGCTTCGAGGACTTCACCGACGACCTCGTGGTGTGGGTCGTGTTCTACGGCCAGGAAGGAGGGGAGGCCCCGTGACTGTGCGCCTGCACGACTACCTGCCGTCGGGGAACGGCTATAAGGTCAGGCTGTTGCTAACGCAGCTAGGCACCCCGATCGAGCGTATCGAGTACGACATTACCCGGGGCGAGACGCGAACGCCGGAGTTCCTCGAAAACGTCAACGCGAACGGGCGCGTACCCGTGCTCGAGACGGAAGAAGGCAAATTGTTGCCCGAATCCAATGCCATCCTATTCTACCTCGCCGGAGGCACCCCGTTTCTCCCGGACGACCGTCTCGGAAAGACTCGTGTCCTGCAATGGATGTTCTTCGAGCAGTACAGTCACGAGCCGAACATCGCTGTAGCCCGCGCCTGGCTCCACGTCTTCAATACCGAGATGACCGAAGAACGCAGGGCCATGTTAGAGACCAAACGAGAACTCGGGTACGACGCGCTCGGGGTCATGGAAAAGCACCTGGAAGGCAACGACTACTTTGTCGGCGGGCGCTACTCCATAGCGGACATCGCGCTATACGCCTACACCCACGTTGCGGGTGAAGGGGGCTTCCATCTCGACGGCTACCCGGCCATCCTGGCCTGGCTGGATCGTATCTCCTCGCAACCGGAATACATCCCGATAACACAAGGTTAATATGAGTACCGCCGAGATTCAGGAAGGACTGGAATGACTACCGATTCGCGCAACGCACATCCCTACCACATGCACGACTCGATCCTGGCGCAGCCCGAAGCGTTCGTCGGGGTCGTAGAACGCAACCAGGATACGGCCGACGAGTTCGCGTCCCGGATAGCCCATTGCGAGAGGGTATTCCTGGCTGGCATCGGCACCTCGCACCACGCGACCCTCGTGGGGGAGCACCTGATGCGTGTCTACGGCGGCAATCCCGACGCCCGTGCCGTCCACTCCTTCGACCTCGCTCTCTACGGGCCGGAACTCCGGCCCGATGACTGCCTCGTCGCCGTGAGCCATCGCGGCGCCAAACGCTACACGGCACTCGCGCTCGAGAAGGCCAGGGAGATGGGCTGCCCGACGGCCCTCGTAACGGGTGAGGGAGGAGGTGGCGAAGGCCGGGCCGACGCGGTGTTCCGCACGGTGGCGCAGGAGAGATCGTCCGCCCACACCATCAGCTACATGGGCGCCGTGGCCGTCCTGGCGTTGCTCGCGGGGAGGCTCGGCTATCATCGGACCGGTTCTACCATGCCGGATGAGCTTCTGGAGAAACAAATCCCCGGGACGTTGCTCGCGGCCCTTGGTTTGGAGGAGCCGGTCGAAGCGTTGGCGCGTGAGCATGTGGGGCGGCGTAGGATCTGGCTTCTCGGTGGTGGACCGAGCGCGGTGACGGCAACGGAGACGGCGCTCAAGATCAAAGAGACCTCCTACCTTCAGGCCGAGGGTATGCCGACCGAGACGATGCTGCACGGCCCCTTCCAGTGCGTCGAGGCCGACGACCTGTTCGTCCTTATTGCCCCGTCTGGCGCCGCAAGGGAGCGTACCCTGGAGGTCGCGGAGCTGGTCGAAGAAGTTGGGGCTTCTTATGTGATCGTCGGCGACGCCACTACCGAGGTTCGTGTGGGCGCCGCGGGCGTCGTGCGGGTGCCCGAGGTCCCCGAGCCGTTCAGCGCGCTTAGTTGTCTCCTGCCGTTGCAGCTCTTCTCATACCATATTGCGCTCGCGCGCGGGACCAACCCCGACAACTTCAGGGTCGACGACCCGAGGTTCGCGAGGGCCGACGTTTCCGGGCGCTTGTAAGTATACTCAGCGCCCGTGCGTCTGATCTACACCCTCTTACTCGTCGCTACCACGGCCGTATGGGGCTGGACGTTCGTCGTGGTCCAGGACTTGACTATCTAACCCCCACGTTTATCCTGCAAAACGCAAGAAAATAGCAGGGCACCACCTACGTCGTTCTCTTCTTGACTGCTTATTTGAACGCTCATTTCTGGGGGCAAAAGGATGACGAAACGACGGACCAAGGGCGAGGGCACGATCTACCAGCG
>Ga0126314_10001741_pt1 | contig 10597 bp, 12 predicted proteins | sample Plot105B_FD_92535 | JGI IMG/M metagenome (GOLD analysis project Ga0126314, IMG submission 92535) | Serpentine soil microbial communities from UC McLaughlin Reserve, CA, USA - Plot105B | ecosystem: Environmental > Terrestrial > Soil > Grasslands | place: USA: UC McLaughlin Reserve, Lake County... | reverse complement strand
GGCGAAGCCGGCGACGCCGATCAACGCGGCGAAGAGGACCGCGAACGGCCACGGATCCATCCGGAAGCCGAGGTCGTCGAAGACGTCGCCCGGCGGGCCGCCGGGCGCTCCTCGCGGAGCGGCGGCACGAGCGACGGCAACCGCTGCGACGGCCAAAACCGCCGCGGCGAGCAGCGGCAAGACCAGCAACCACGCGGATTGGCGGTACTCGACGACCCAGAGCGCCATCGAGAGAACGGTGAGCGCGCCCGCGCCGAGCGCGATCGCAGCTCGGCCTCGCATCACGCCCAGCTCCTCCCGCGACGGCCTGTCGCCGCGGCGCCGGAGCGCCCGGAGCAGGGCCAGGCCGCCGGCCACGAACGCGACCTGCGGGAAGAGGACGAGGCCGAGGGAGGCGAGCACGCCGACGGCTTCGTGCCGCGCGGAGAACAGGTCCGGCGTTCCCGCGAGAGCCATGAAGCCGAGGAACGTCGCGGCCGCGAGCGTCAGGGCAGCAAATGCCGCGTACGTAGAGCGGATCGTCCCCGTCGTTGCCAGCTCCGCCGCGACCTCGCGCGCAATGCGGTCACTCGGCCCGAAGCGCTCGATCGAGTCGAGCTCGAGGAGGTGGTCGCGCGCCTCGATGAGGACACGATCCGCGCTCCGTCCACGCACCCCGCGGGCGGCGAGCTCTCGTCGCAGGTCGCCGAGGTACCTGTCGATCACGCGGTCACCGCCTGTACCGCACCTGCAAACTTCGTCCACTCCCGTCGCTCGCGCGCAAGGCGGGCTCGACCTCGTCTCGTCAACCGGTAGACACGGCGGCGACGGCCCCCGACCGTCGTCCACGAGCTCGTCAGCAGACCCGCGCCCTCCAGCCGGTAGAGAACCGGGTAGACGGTGCCCTCCGCGAGGTCGAGCTCGCCCTGAGTCGCGCTGCGAATCGCTTCGACGACGCCGTACCCGTGCGACGGCTGCCGCGCGATCGCGGCGAGCAGGAGGAATTCGAGGTGGCCCTTCAATACCTCGGCACGCAAAGTATCGCCAGCCTAAGGTATCGAAGCGGCGACGTCAAGCCTGTGAGGCGCAGCAACGCGAAAGTAGCTGGGGCTAGCGGAACGGCTTCCGCGCGAGCGCCGGGAGCACCTGCGCCGTGACGATCGCCGGGGTGACGGCATAGCGGCGGCTGTAGCGGTAGCTTCCGTCAGGCCGCCGGAGCGAGCGCAGGAAGCCGAAGGCGGCCGAGGGGGGCTTCGTCCCCGCGGCAATGTACGCCTGGATCGCCCACGCCGTCGACTGCGCGTCCGGCGCGCGGCTCGACGTCAGCCTCACGCCACCGTTCGCAGCGGTCAGCCGTCGCACATAGGCGAGTCCGCGGCGGATCGGCCTGCCGCGCACCCCGCCGGCCCGCAGCGCCTGGATCACGGCGGCGGTGTCGTTCGAGTCGGGCGCCCCGCGAGGGAACCACGACCAGCCGCCGGAGCGATGCTGCGCGCGGACGAGGTACCTGAGCGTCGCAGCCCCCGGCTTCTCGAGCGCCAGTGCCGCCCACGCCGTCGAGTTCACGAGTGGGCCGATCCGACCGTCCCGGCGCCGCTGTCGCTCGAGCCGGGCCGTCAGCGCCCCGACGTCCTCGCCCAGCGCACGCAGCGCGAGCACGCGCAGCGCGAGATCGGTCGTGTCCGCGAGCGGCGCCTCACGCAGATACGGAGCCGGCGAGCGCGCGGGCTGACGCCCGACCGCGGTCAGGCCCAGTACCGCCCACGCCGTCAGGGCTGGATCGGAGCGTGCACCGGCCTCCGCGAAGCCGCCGTCGGATTGCTGGCGCGCCGCGACGTAATCGGCCGGCGACGCCGCCAGCGCCGCGACGGCGACCACGGCAGCGAGCTTCAGGCCCATACGACCTCGACGCGCAGCCGGCGGCCGTAGCGTTCGAGCAGCCGCCGGAGCTCGGGGCCGATCGCGAGCGCGAAGACGACGTTGCCGATCGCATGTGCGGCGCTGAACCAGACGCCGCGGCCGTACACGACCGTGAGGGCCTCCCAGGTGTGCGGCCAGAAGCTGTACCAGTGCCAGAGATCCATCGCGCTGCTGAACGCGAAGCCGAGGGCGAAGCAAAGGGCGGCAAACGCCCAGCGGCGGCGGATGATCCCTGCAGCGAGCGCGCCGACAACGCCGCAGCCTCCCCACGCCAGCATCTGCCACGGAGTCCAGATCCCCTGACCGAGGTAGAAGTTGGACACGAGCGCGGCGACGGCGCCGACTGCGAAGCCCATCCGCGCGCCGAGTGCGGCGCCGGCGGCCACCGTCATCACCGTGACAGGCTGAACTCCCGGCACGGCCGCGAAGAGCACCCTGCCGGCCGCGGCCCCGCCGCCGAGCACCGCAACCAGCGCGATCTCCTTCGCCGAGCCCGGGCCGGACTCGAGCCACGAGAACCCAGCCACCACGAGCGCAAGGGCGACGAGCAGAAGCGACAGTCCGGCGTCCTTCGGTGACAGCGCCGCCCAGGCGCCGCCGGCGAAAGCAATTGCCGCGGCGGCGACCATCAGCGCCCTAGGCGGCAAGGACGGCCTCCTTCTGCGAGCCGAGCGTGACAATCCGGTCCGCGACGTCGGCGGCGAAATGGGCGTCGTGCGTGACGACGAGGGTCGCGCGCTTCGCCGCGTCGGCGCGCAGCAGCTGGGCGAGTGCGTGCTTGCGGTCGGGATCCATCCCGCGCGTCGGCTCGTCGAGGACGAGCAGGTCGGGCTGGGTGACGAGCACCGACGCGAGCGCGACTCGCTCGCGCTCGCCGCTCGAGAGGTCGCGCGGGTGGCGGCAGGCGAAGCCGGCGAGCCCGACGGGCTCGAGCGCGGCGTGCCCCCGCCGCAGATCACCGCCAACGCCGAGCGCTACCTCCTCGTCCACGCGCTCCGCGACGACGTAGCGGCCTGGATCCTGGCTCAGGTATGCGGCACGGCCGCTGCGCGCAATCTCCCCCCGCTGCGGCTCGAGCAGACCGGCGGCGAGCTTCGCGAGCGTCGTCTTCCCGGAGCCGTTCGGCCCGGCAAGGACGACCACCTCCCCGCGCGCAAGTTCGAGGCTCGCCGGTCCTACTCCCTCGTCCGTGGCGTACGCGTACGAGACCTCGTTCAGGGCCAGCACCCGCGGCCCCGCGACGAAGGATTCGTGCTCCGGACGCGGTGAAACGAGGTACGCCGGCCGGTTCTCGGCGAGCCACTCGAGCGCGAGCTCGCGCGGCGCATCGAGGAGCAGCCGGCCGCGTTCGAGGAAGAGCACGCGGTCGCAGCGCTCCAGGGGCAGCGCCGGCCGCTGCTCCGAGACGACCACCGCCGCCTCCAGGTTGGCCAGGAGCGCGAACAGGCCCGCGGCGCTTTCGGGATCGAGCTGCGAGGTCGGCTCGTCGAGGAGCAGCAGGTCGGGCCGTAGCGCGAGCGCCGAAGCGAGGCAGACGCGTTGCAGCTCGCCTGCCGAGAGCTGGGGCGTCCGACGCGCTGCGAGCGCGCCGACGCCGACAGCCTCCAGCGCCGTCCGCGCGCGCCGCGGGATCTCCGGCGGCGCGACGCCGAGGTTCTCGAGGCCGAACTCGACCTCGTTCTCGACCTGCGTGAAGACGACCTGGTCCTCTGGATCCTGGAAGACGCTCGCGACAATGCCGGCGACCTCGCTCGGGCGCGCGCGGCGCGTGTCCAGCCCGCCGACCTCGACGCGACCCGCGAAGGAGCCGCCGTGGAAGTGCGGGACGAGGCCCGCGAGCGCCCGCAAGAGCGTCGACTTCCCCGAGCCCGACGGCCCGAGGACACAGACGAGCTCGCCCGCCCGCAGCTCGAGGCAGACGTCCTCGAGGGCGGGTCGCTTGGCGTCGTGGTGGCGGTACGTCAGGCGGTCGACCCGCGCTACAGCCACACGATCCCCCCGACGACGAGGAGGGCCGCGCCGACGACCGCGAGCCGATCGAGAGGCCGCCAGGGGGCCCGCGGCGCCCGGGTTCGCCCCGGTCGTCCAAAGCCACGGGCCTCCATCGACTCGGCGAGGTTCAGCGAGCGCTCGAGCGAGCCCGCGAGCAGCGGCGAGAGCAGCCGCGCGCGTCCGCGCAGGCCCTCGACCGCCACGCCGCGCCCACGCAGCGCCTCGACGTACCCGGCGGCGTCGCGCTCGAGCGTCGGCACGAGTCTCGTCGCGAGCGCGATCGCGAGCACCGACCGCCGGAGCCAACCCCCTGCCTGGAGCAGGCGGTCGTGGTCGAGCAAGAGCGCGTAGGCGGCGAACGCGAGGCCGACGGCGACGAGGCGCAGGCCCTGGAAGAGCGCTTCCTCGACCTCGTTGCTCGTGACGTCGAGACGGCCGAGCACGGGGACCGTCGGCCCTTCCCAATAGACGATCCCGCCATACGAGCCGAGGAGCGGGCTGAGGAGGAAGACGACTAGACCGGAGGCAAGCGTGCCGACGAGATAGGGCCAGCGCCGCCTTCGCGGTGCGCGCAGACACACAGCCAGCAGCACCGCCGCGATGACGGCGACGGACAGCGTCCGGTCGGCGAGCAGGGCGGCGACGGCGAAGCCCCCGAGGAGCACGGCGGCTGGAACCGGGCTCACCGCAGCCCCTCGTAGCGGAAGCGCGCCGCGGCCGGATCGCGCGCGAGCCGCTCGGCAGCCCGGATACCGAGCTCGAAGACGACGGGGTCGCCGGGTGCGCCCGTGAGCCGCGCGCGGAACGTGTCCCCCGAGACCAACACGAGCCGGTTCGCTCCCTCAGCGCGTTCGTTGAGCGTCCCGCGGACGAGCTTCGCGAGCTGCCGCGCCGGCTCGCTTGCCGGCCCCTCGACGACCGCGGGCCTCCGCCGGCCCCCGAAGCCGTGCAGGAACGGCTCGGGAAAGGCGCCGACGACGACCGGCACGCGGAGCTGCTCGCCCCAGCCGCGGTAGTCCCACCAGAGCACGTCCCCGTCGTGGAGCGTGTAGTCCGTCGCGCTTCGGTCGGCTTCGTAGCCGTTGACGTAGAAAAACCAGTCGCGCTGCTTCGTCAGGCCGCCTTCGATGCCGTTGATCGACTCGACGAACCGGCCGCCATACCTCGTGTCCACATCGGCGTTGCGCCGCAGGGCCTCCATCGCCGAGATCCCCGCAGGCACGCGCTCGGTGAGCACGACCTCGCCGCCGCGATCCCGCGTGATCCACAGCTGCGCGGTGCCGTTGCCGGTGGCCTCCTCCCCGCACCCGACCAGGAGCGCGAGTGCGAGGAGGAGGACGGCGAGCCGGCGGAGCCTCACCGCAGCGCGTTCGACCGCACGGCGCCCGCGAGCGTCGCTCGGACGAGGCCCTGGTGCCGGCCGACACACGCCCGCCCGGCCCGGGTGCGGACGCGGCGGCCGTCGACCCTGAGGACCGCGCTGCTCGCGATGCGATCGGCTCCGGCATCGTTCTCCGACACGACGCGGTAGCAGTTGCGCCGCGTCATCGTCAGCAGCAGCGTCGGCGGGCCACCGCTCGGTCCGAAGGTCGCCCAGTACCAGAGGACGCGATCGCCGTCTTTGAGCTCGACCTTGTCGGCGCCCACCGGGGGCGAGGCGCCGTTGACCTTGAACACCCAGCCGTTCGAGCCGCCTGCCGGGTAGCGGCCGACCTGGTCGACGTACGTCCCGAACGACGACTGCGTCACGTGGTAGTAGAACTCGCCGCGCAGGCTGGCGGCGTCGAGCGCCTCGAGCGCGCTGCCGCCGGCTTCGAAGCGGGTCTCCAACGGCCCGAAGAGGGACTGGGTCTTGCCCTCGACCCGGACCGAGACGCGCGCGGCGAGCGCGGCCGGGACGAGGAGCAAGGCGACGGCGAGCGCCGCGAGGGGAACGAGAGATCGGTGCACGAATCCTCCTTCCGCGAGGGGTTCGGGTGGAGGCGGGCGGCAGGTCTTCTGACTCGGGGCGCCCTCCCTCGCCGCCTTCCCGGCCCGAGGGCCAGTGGCATCCGGCTGGGAGCGTCTCCCCTCACAGCGGCGGGACCGTCCCGGATTCGCACCGGGTTCCCTCACCGCGCGCCTTTATCTGTCCGCCCTAGTATGACCGCCCGTGCGCGCGGCGTGGCGGTGGGGCCCGGTGGTGGCCTGGGCGGGGCTGATCTTCGTCCTCTCGTCGGTCCCGGATCTCGGCACCGGGCTCGGCGGCTGGGACCTCGTACTGCGGAAGCTCGCGCATGCAACGGAGTACGCGATCCTCGGCTTCCTCCTCCTCCGCGCGGTCGGCCGGGAGTCGTGGGCGCTCGCGCTCGGAGTCGCCTACGCCGTCAGCGACGAGGTCCACCAGCACTTCGTCGCCGGCCGCCATGGCGCGCCGCTCGACGTCGTGATCGACGCGATCGGCGTCACCGCCGGGGTCTTCCTGCTCCGTTGGGGGGACGAGTTCAGCCGGAGACGCCACTAACATTCGCCGTGTGGACAAGCCCAGCGACGTCGGCGATCGGCAGCTCGACGCCCTCCTCGAACGACTCGACCGCTTGACGGCCGAGCTCCAGGGCCTCAACCGCCGCCTCGACAGCGGCGAGAACCTCGCGCCGATCGTCCGCGAGCTGGCGCTCCTGAACGACTCGCTGCAGGCTCTGGCGTACGCGTCGCTCGGCCAGCAGGGCCCACACGTGCGCCGCCGCAGAGCGGGCTAGCCGGAGGCGAGCTTCCAGAGCTTGCCGTCGAGCGTAACGGCGTAGAGTTCGCCCGCGCCGTCCTCGCCGAACGACGACACGCTGTCGAGGTGGAACGACTCGGTTCGCACGCTTCGTGCGCGGCCGGAGGCGACGCGGAGCGTCCGGATCTTCCCGCTGCAGTTGTCGCCGTAGAAGTAGCGGCCGGCCGCCGCGGGGACTGCGGACCCCCGGTAGACGAAGCCGCCGACGACGGCGCAGTCCCCGCCGCGCAGGGCGTAGGTCGCAATGGGGAACACGAGGCGGCCGCGCGACGGGCTCTTGTCCTCGAACTTCGCCCGGCCCTCGTAGACGTCCCAGCCGTAGTTCTCGAGCCCGGGACTCCGCCGCCGCGTGAAATCGACCTCCTCCCACGAGCCCTCGCCGACGTCGCCGATGTAGAGGTCTCCGGTTTTGCGGTCGAACGAGTAGCGCCAGGGATTGCGGAGCCCGAGCGCGACCATCTGCCAGCGCGCCCCTCGCCTGTCGACGTTGATCGCCAGCAGCTTGCCGAACCGCGAAGCGGGATTCTGAGAGCGATTCTGCGGATCGCCACCAGAGCCGGAGTCACCCATGCCGACGTAGAGCCGCCCGTCGGGGCCGAACATCAACTGCCCGCCGTTGTGGTTCGAGTAGGGATCCGCGACGTTGAGGAGCGTGCGGACGCGGCGCGTGCCGCGATACTCGACGACGCGGTTCGCCGGGGCGGTGTAGTAGACGAAGAACCGCCGGTTCTTCGCAAACCGCGGGTGCAACGCGACCGAGAGGAGGCCCTGCTCTCCACAGCAGACGACGCCGGGGACTCTCACGAGTGTCCCCGTTGCGCGTCCGTCCTGGACGATCCGGATGCGCCCCGTCTGCTCGACGACGTAGAGAGGGCTGGTCTCGCCTTTCGGCGTCGTGACGTGGACGGGCGAGTCGAAGCCCGATGCGATCTGCGTGAAGCGGTAGCCGGTCGCCGCAGGCGCCGAGGAGCGCTCCCCGCCGCCGCAGGCGGCGAGCGCGACGCCGAGGGCGCCGACGCAGGCGATCCGCAGGATCACCGCCGCTTCAGGAGTACGCTCCGGAGCTCTTCCTCCTTGCCCGGCTCGAGTACGGCGAGCACCTGGTCACCGGGCTGCAGCTCGGTCGACCCCTCGGCGAGCTCGGCCTGACCCTCCCGGATCACCCTGATCAGCTGCGAGCCCGCCGGCAGCGTGATCCCGGCGACTCGCTTGCCGATGCACGGCGAGTCCGCGTCAAGCTGCACCTCGACGATCTCGAGGTTCTCCTTGCGCAGCTCGAGCAGGTGGACGAGCCCGTGCTCCGGCACCTCGTGCTCGATCATCGCGAGGATGATCGAGGTCGCCGAAACCGTCGGCGAGATGCCCAGCAGGTCGAAGTGCTCCTGGTTCCGCGGGTCGTTCACGCGCGCGATCACCTTGTCGACGCCGTAGCGTTCCTTGGCGATCTGGCAGATGATCATGTTGTCCTCGTCGTCGCCGGTGACTGCGACGACGAGGTCGGGGGGGCGTGCGAGCCCGGCTCGCTCGAGCACGAACAGCTCCGTGGCGTCGCCGAGCTGAACCCGGTGCTCGAACTCCTCTTCAAGGCGTTCGAAGCGCTCGCGGCGCTGCTCGACGAGCGTCACCTCATGACCGAGGTCGAGCACGCTTCGCGTCAGGTTCGCGCCGACCTTGCCGCCTCCAGCGATGACGATGTACAAGGGCGGTTACGTTGCGGTGGGGGTCGGGTCTTTGACAGACGACTGCACTGCGGCCGTCAGCGTCTCGATCGCCGTCGAGGTCGGGCTGACCGTCCAGAGCCCGAGCTCCTTGTAGACCGCCGCCCGCGCCGGGTCGAGCACGCGCACGACGGTCGTCTCGATCGCGAAGCGCTTCTGCGCGAGCTGGCCGATCACGAGATTGGTGTTGTCGCCATCGGTCGCCACGACGACGGCGTCGGACTCCTCGATGCCGGCCCGCTTGAGAACGTCGATGTCCATCCCGTGTCCGACGACGAAGCCGCCGGACCAGTGCTCGCCGAGGCGATGGAGCGCGTCTTCCTTCTCGTCGATCGCCGTCACGTCCCAGCCCAGCCGATCGAGCTCGAGCGCCACGGCAGACCCCACGCGGCCGCAACCAATCACGAGCGCTTTCACTCGTCGCAGGTTAGCTACTCAGGAGGCTGATACCGATTCCTCGACGTCCTCCTCCAGCACGCCTTGCGGATAGGCGATCACCATCACCTCGGAGGGGGCGTTGCGGAGGACGTAGTCGACCGTCGGGCTGAAGAACCGCGACTGGCGCCGCCACCGCGGCGCGGAGCCCATCACGATCAGGTCGGCGTCTTCGCGCTTCGCCTCTTCGACGATCTCCTCGCCGAGCGCGCGCGCCCGCAGGATCTTCCCCTCGACGGCGACGCCGTGCTCCGCGGCGAGCAGCTTGGCGTCCGCGAGCGATGCCTCGGCGCGCTCCTCCGCCTCGATCATGGCGTCGTCCAGTCCCTTGTCCATCGGCACTGCGATCACGTGGATCGCCGTGACGGCGCAGCCGCGCTCCTCGGCGAGCTTGATCGCCGTCGCCAGCACCTCCTCGCCGATCGGCCCGAGCTTCATCGGCACGAGGATCCGCTCGTAAACACCCTCTGGCGCCGGGACGAGGTCGGGCTCAGCAGGGACGACGCGGCCGAGGATGCTTTGGCGGCGGCTCATCCGCGTGGCGACGTACACAACGGCGCCGAACGCAAGCCACAGCGGACCGGCGACGCGGGTTGCGTCGTGCGTCGCGAGCGAGATCAGCCAGATCGCAAAGGTGATCGGCGCGCCGACGATCGCCGCCGCAAGCGGCGCCCGGAAAGGCCGCTCGAGCTCGGGCTCACTGAAGCGCAGGCGGATCACCGCGAGCTGCGCGGCGGTGAACGCGAGCAGCACGCCGAAGCTGAAGAGCGAAGCGAGGAAGCGGACCTCGCGCCCGAGAGCCTCGCCGGCGACGAGCAGCCCGGAGGCGATCAGCGCCGAGGCGACGATCGTCGAGGGCGCGATCAGCGTCCGCCGGTTCAGCGTCCCGAACCGGTGCGGGATCATGTGGTGCTGCCCGAGCGAGTACGCAAGCCGGCCGGCGCCGGAGATCGACGTGGTCACGGCGACGAGCAGCACGAGCGCGCCGGTGAGCCCGATCGCGACGCGAAGGAGGTCGGCGAGGAGATTCGGCATCGACCCCTCGAACGCGGCCGCGATCCCCACGAGCGGCGCGCGCAGCCAGTCCGTCCCGAGGTCGCTGAGGTAGCGCCCGTTCTCGACGTGGACCGGATACGCCGACAGGCCGATCAGCGCGATCGCGAAGGAGACGGCGACGACGAGCCCGATCCCGGCGAAGACGCTGCGCGGCAGGGTTCGTCCGGGCTCGCGCGTCTCCGCGGCGAAGTTGGCGACCGTCTCGAGCCCGGTGTACGCGAGCATCGCCAGCGGGAGGGCGTACGCGATCGACTCCCACGTCGGCGCGGTGCCGAGGTCGAGCCCCTTGGAGAGCGCATCGGGAGAGAAGAGGAAGGCGAAGCCGAGCAGGATCAGCAGCAGGTGCGTGATGAGCGCGATGCCCGCAACGAGGATCGCCGTGCGATAGAGGCTCGTCCGCCTGATCAGGCGGACGCCGGCTACGCCGAGGATCACGACGACGCCGGCGACCGTGTCCCACGGAGCGTCGGTCAGCGCTTCCCAGCCGATCGCGTGGCCGACGTAGTGCGGGACGAAGAGCGCGGCCAGCGCCATCACGATCAGGTAGTCGAGGAGCAGCGCCCAACCGGTGAGGAAGCCGGCAGGGTCATTGAAGGCGCGGCGGACGAAGGTAGCGGCGCCGCCCGTCTCCGGGATCGCCGCGGTTCCCTCGGCGTAGGAGAGCGCGACGACGAGGAACAGCACGCCGACGGCCAGCAGCACCCACGGCGTGAAGCCGAGCGCGAACAGCGCGACG
>Ga0126314_10001740_pt1 | contig 10602 bp, 7 predicted proteins | sample Plot105B_FD_92535 | JGI IMG/M metagenome (GOLD analysis project Ga0126314, IMG submission 92535) | Serpentine soil microbial communities from UC McLaughlin Reserve, CA, USA - Plot105B | ecosystem: Environmental > Terrestrial > Soil > Grasslands | place: USA: UC McLaughlin Reserve, Lake County... | reverse complement strand
GTCGAAGGTGCCGGTGGTGCCGGCGACCGATGCGCTGCCCGACGACATGAATGAAGTGAAGCGCATGGCCGCCGAGATCGGCTATCCGCTGATGCTGAAGGCGAGCTGGGGCGGCGGCGGGCGCGGCATGCGCCGCATCATGGACGAGACGACGCTGCTCAACGAGGTTTCGGAAGGCAAGCGCGAGGCCAAGGCCGCCTTCGGCAAGGACGAGATGTATCTCGAAAAGCTGATCGAGCGGGCGCGGCACGTCGAAGTGCAGCTGATCGGCGACGACCATGGCAATCTCGTGCACCTGTTCGAGCGCGACTGTTCGGTGCAGCGGCGTAACCAGAAGGTGGTCGAGCGCGCACCGGCGCCCTATCTGTCGGATGCTGTGCGGACCGAATTGACGGATGCAGCGGTGCGTCTGGGCAATGCTGCGAACTATCGCGGTGCCGGCACCGTAGAATTCTTGATGGATGCGGATACCGACAAGTTCTACTTCATCGAAGTGAATCCGCGCATTCAGGTGGAGCATACGGTCACCGAGGAAGTGACGGGGATCGATATCGTCAAGGCGCAGATCCATCTTCTCGACGGCGCTGTTATCGGGACCCCGGAATCGGGCGTGCCGCTGCAGGAAGACATCAAGCTCAACGGGAATGCCATTCAGTGCCGCGTGACGACGGAAGACCCCGAGCAGAATTTCATCCCCGACTATGGCCGCATCACCGCCTATCGCGGCGCGACCGGCTTTGGCGTGCGTCTTGATGGCGGCACGGCTTATTCGGGCGCGGTGATCACGCGCTATTACGATCCGCTCCTTGAGAAGGTGACCTGCTGGGCGCCTTCGGCCGAAGAAGCGATTGCCCGCATGCATCGCGCCTTGCGCGAGTTCCGTATTCGCGGGGTGTCGACGAACCTGGCGTTTCTCGAAAACATCATCACCCATCCAAGCTTTGTGTCGAACAAGTATACGACGCGCTTCATCGACACGACGCCGGAGCTGTTCAACTTCAAGCCGCGCCGCGATCGCGCAACCAAGCTCCTCTCCTATATCGCCGACGTCACGGTGAACGGGCATCCCGAAGTCCGCGATCGGCCGCGCCCGCCGGCCGCTGCCGCGGCGCCCTCCGTGCCTGAATTTGAGCCGTTGACCGTCATCGAGGGCAGCCGGCAAGTGCTCGATCGCGATGGTCCCGTGGCGCTCGCCAAGTGGATGAAAAAGCAGGGCCGCGTGCTCTTCACCGATACGACCATGCGCGATGCGCATCAGTCCCTGCTTGCGACGCGTATGCGCTCGTATGACATCACCCGCATTGCCCAGGCCTATAGCCGCGGCCTGCCGAACCTCTTCTCGCTCGAATGCTGGGGTGGCGCGACCTTTGACGTTTCGATGCGCTTCCTCAACGAGGATCCGTGGGAGCGCCTCACGAAGGTCCGCGAAGGCGCGCCGAACATCCTGACGCAGATGCTGCTGCGTGGCTCGAACGGGGTCGGCTACACCAACTATCCCGACAATGTCGTCAAATTCTTCGTCAAGCAGGCGGCCCGCGGCGGCGTCGATATGTTCCGCATTTTCGACTGCCTCAACTGGGTCGAGAACATGCGCGTCTCGATCGACGCGGTGGCGGAAGAGGGCAAGGTTGCCGAAGGCGCCATCTGCTACACCGGCGATCTCTTCGATCCGGATCGCTCAAAATATGACCTCAAATATTATGTGCGTCTCGCCAAGGAGCTGGAAGCGGCTGGCGTCCATGTCCTCGGGATCAAGGACATGGCGGGGCTGCTCAAGCCTGCTGCGGCCAAGAAGCTGATCTCGACGCTGCGCAACGAAACCGACCTGCCGATCCACCTCCACACCCACGATACCTCCGGCGCTTCGGCGGCGACGGTGCTGGCGGCGGTGGAAGCGGGTGTTGACGCGGTCGATGCGGCGATGGATGCGCTGTCTTCGACGACCTCGCAGCCGACGCTGGGCTCGCTGGTGGCAGCGCTCGAGGGTAGCGACCGCGATCCTGAGCTCGACCCCAAGGCGATCCGGCAGATTTCGTTCTATTGGGAAGCCGTGCGCACGCAGTACCGCGCCTTCGAGAGCGATCTCAAGGGTGGCGCTTCGGAAGTGTATCTGCATGAAATGCCGGGCGGGCAGTTCACCAATCTCAAGGAACAGGCGCGTTCGCTGGGTCTTGAAACCCGCTGGCACGAGGTCGCCCAGACCTATGCTGACGTCAACAAGATGTTCGGCGATATCGTCAAGGTGACCCCGTCTTCCAAGGTCGTGGGCGATATGGCGCTGGCCATGGTGTCGGCGGGGATTACCCGCAGCGATGTCGAGAACCCGGATAAGGATATCGCCTTCCCCGATAGCGTGGTCGGGTTCTTTGCCGGCGATCTGGGCCAGCCTCCCGGAGGCTTTCCAGAAAAGCTCCAGCGTAAGGTTCTCAAAGGCCGGACGCCGCTGACCGAGCGGCCGGGCTCCTATCTCAATGACGTGGACCTCGAAGCCGAGCGCAAGAAGATTTCGGACGAGATCGGCATGCCGGTAGACGATTTCCGGCTCGCGTCATACCTGATGTATCCAAAGGTCTATTCGGATTTCGAAAAGACCCAGGACCGCTACGGCCCGACCGAGGCGCTGCCGACACCGGTTTATTTCTATGGCCTCGAAGAAGGCGACGAACTGCTCGTCGACATCGAGAAGGGCAAGACGCTGGTCGTCAACTATCTCGGCCGCGCCCCGACCAATGAGAAGGGTGAAGTGCGCGTCTTCTTCGATCTCAACGGCCAGCCGCGCACGATTGCCGTGCCGGATCGCCTCAAGGCCGGCGAGGTCAAGGTTCGGGCCAAGGCGGTGGCCGGTGATCCAAAGCAGGTCGGCGCGCCCATGCCGGGTGTCATCTCGACACTTGCCGTCAAGCAAGGCCAGAAGGTCGAGGCCGGCGACGTGTTGTGCTCGATCGAAGCCATGAAGATGGAAACGGCGATCCACGCGGAAGTCGGTGGCGTCGTGGCGGAACTGCTTATTCGCCCGGGCGACCAGATCGATGCCAAGGATCTGTTGGTGCGGCTCGAGTAGGGGACCTTTCGCTCCGCCAACTGTGCATGCCATTCGAGCGTAGCTCTCATGGCCTTTTCGGCTTGAAAGGCTCCCCCGGAGCCTTTCACCCGCGAACGGGACGCCCAAAAGTTGCAAAATTTGCGCAATTTGCACCTTGAATGGTAGACGGATTGCGCATTTTATAGGCGGGCATTGATTTGCCCGATCGTCGTCGACGGTCCTCCGCCTCCCTTTCGGGCGCCATTTTTAAAAGTCTGGATAGACCCTTGCCTACCCTCAAGGCTGGCCGCGACCGTTCTCGCGGCGATGCTCGGGCTCATGTTGCTGCAGTTCATGCTGGCAAAGGCCAGAGCCCGCTTGTGCGCATCACGCTGTTTTCCCTCCGGCACTATTGGCAGGCGTGCCTGGCGATCGGCGCCACCATCGCCGCGTCGGTGCTGCAATTGCTGATCCCGCGGCTCCTCGGCCAGGCGGTCGATCAAACCCAGAACGTGCTGACGGTCGCGGGCGAGGGTGCCCAACAGGCCCTTGTGTGGAGTGCGCTGACGCTGCTGCTGGTTTCGGTGGCGCGCGGGTTCTTCACGCTCGTCCAGAACTACTATTCGGAATCGGTCGGCCACCATGTCGGCTACGAACTGCGCCTCGCTTTTTACGACAAGGTACAAAAGCTTTCCTATTCGTACCATGACCGCATGCATTCGGGCGATCTGATCACTCTGGGCCTGCTCGATCTTGATGGCGTCCGCATGTTCTTCTCGACCGGCTTCGTGCGCACCATCCTGCTCACGGTACTAATCGGGGTCGGCGCCTATATGCTGTTGACGACAGATTTCGTGCTGGGCCTGTTGGCGCTGAGTTTCGTGCCCTTCGTCGCCTGGCGCTCTTCGGTGGCGCAGCTCATCCTGCGCACCACCTGGATGGTGCTCCAGGAAAGGCTCTCGGTGATGACCCGGGTCATGGAGGAAAATCTCGGCGGCATTCGCGTCGTGCGGGCATTCTCGGGCCAGAAGCATGAGCTGGCCAAGTTCGACACGTCCTCGAAATCGGCGCTGGAATTGGCGCATGAACGCGTGCTGGTGCGCGTGAAAAATACCTCGATGATGACCTTTTCGTTCTTCGCTGCCATGGGTCTGGTGCTCTGGTTCGGCGGCAACAAGGTGATTGCCGGGGAGATGAGCGTCGGCACGCTGGCGAGTTTTCTCACCTTCATGACCATCCTGCAGATGCCGGTGCGCCAGCTCGGCATGATGGTCAATTCCTTTGCCCGTGCCAGTACCTGCGGACTGCGCTTTTATGCTTTCATCGACGAGAAGGTCGAAATCGAAGACAAACCTGGTGCTGTGCCGCTCACTGTCAAGGACGGCATCCTGCGCTTCGAGGACGTGCGGTTCTCCTACCCCGGCGCCACCCATGAGACGCTCAAGGGCATCAGTTTTGAAGGCCGCGCCGGGCAGACCATCGGCATTGTCGGTGCGCCGGGCAGCGGCAAGTCGACCATCGCCCATCTCATCCCGCGCTTTTACGACGTCACCTCGGGCCGCGTGACCATCGACGGTCAGGATGTGCGCGACGTAACGGTCGAATCGCTGCGCCGCCAGGTTGCGGTGGTGCAGCAGGACGCGTTCCTCTTCACCACCACGATCGAGAACAACATCGCCTATGGCGATCCCTGGGCCAAGGAAACCAAGATCGAACGGGCGGCGGAAAGCGCGCAGCTCCACAATTACATCATGGGCCTGCCGACCGACTATGACACGGTGGTGGGCGAGCGGGGCGTGTCGCTCTCGGGTGGGCAGCGGCAGCGCCTGGCGATCGCGCGAAGCCTCGTCATGCGGCCGGCGGTGATGGTCTTTGACGATTCGACCGCGGCCATCGATGCCGGCACCGAGCATCGCATCCGCTCGGCCATTAAGGCCTATGCGAGCGACCGCGTAACCATCATCATCGCGCATCGCCTGTCTTCGCTCATGCATGCCGACTTCATTCTGTTTCTCGAGGACGGCGACATCGTCGAGCGCGGCAGTCACGCGGAACTGCTGGCGCACGGGGGACGCTACAAGGCGCTCTACGATCTCCAGACCCGCCCCGCCGAAGACATCGATATCGGGGAGGCCGCCCAATGAGCGTGATCGAAGACGAAGAACGCGATATTGCGAGCTTTCCCGGACAGCGGCCGCCCCGTGCCTCGGTCGGCAGCCACCGCATCGAGGAAGAGGTCTTTGGCAAGGCCTATGACCCCAAGACGGTGCGGCGCATCTGGGCTTTCGTAAAACCCTATCGGGCCAAGATCTACCTTTCGGTTGCGGCCGTGCTGGTCTTTACCACGACCCAGTTGGCCATTCCGCTGATCATCGGCTGGGCTATCGACCGCGGCATGGTCGAGGGCGGCAACACGGCCAACCTGCTCTGGGCCGTGGTCGGCTTTGCCGTGGCCGTTCTGCTCAATTTCGGCGCCTCCTATGTGCAGGAGACCCAGGTCGGACATGTTGCGGAAAACGTGCTGTTCGACATGCGCCGGGCGATGATGGCCCAATTGCAGCGCGTCTCGCTGAGTTTCATGGACAAGACCGAGGTCGGTCGGCTGATGAGCCGCTTGCAGGGCGACGTCAATTCCATGCAGGAATTCCTCGAGACCTCCGTCATCTCGGTGGGCGACATCGTTCTGCTATTCGGCATCGTCGCGGTGCTGGTGACGCTTGATCCCTGGCTGGGCCTCTTGACGCTCATAACCATGCCCATCCTGTTCATCGTGCGCATCTTCTGGCTGCCGCCGGCCAAGCGCGCCTTCTGGGCCGCGCACGAGACCAATTCGGTGACCAGTGGCGCCATGGCCGAGGGGATCAATGGCGTGCGTACGGTGCAGAATCTCGAGCGCCAGCACGTCAATTTCGACCTCTATGACGACAAGGCCTATCACAACCTCGAAACGCAGCTGACAGGGTCGAAATTCGCCCAGGTGATGGTGCCGATCGTCGACAGCCTCACCGGCATTTCCATGGCGACGGTCGTGGTGGTTGGCGGTTCGCTGGTGCTCAATGGCTCGCTGCAGGTCGGCGTGATCGTCGCGTTCCTGTTCTATATCCAGCGTTTCTTCGATCCGATCCGCTCGCTGACCATGCAATATTCGATCATGCAGCGCGCCATGACCTCGGGCCGCCGCATCACCGAAGTGCTCGACCTGCCGGTGACCATCACGGACAAGCCCGATGCGCTGACGCTCACAGGCGACATGGACGGCTCGGTCGCCTTCCACGACGTGGTCTTCGGCTATGATCCAAAGCGGCCGGTGCTCAAGCACGTCACCTTCCGGGTCAATCCGGGCGAGACGGTTGCACTGGTCGGACCGACCGGCTCGGGCAAGACGAGCGCCATGGCGCTCGTTCATCGCTTCTATGAAGTGCAGGGTGGGGCGGTTCTGGTCGGCGGGCACGATGTGCGCAATGTCACCCAGGAGAGCCTTGGCGAACAGGTCGCCATGGTGCTGCAGGAGCCGTTCTTGTTCACCGGCTCGGTGTTCGACAATATCCGCTACAACAAGGCTTCGGCGACGCGCGAGACCGTCATCGCGGCCGCCAAGGCGGTCGGCGCGCATGAATTCATCGAGCGCCTGCCGGGCGGCTATGACAGCAAGCTCGAACAGCGTGGCTCGAACCTGTCATTGGGACAGCGGCAATTGCTGAGCTTTGCCCGCGCCCTGGTGGCCGACGCTAAAATCCTCGTGCTCGACGAAGCGACCGCCAATATCGATAGCTATACCGAGCGCCAGATCCAGAAGGCGCTGGAGAAGCTGCTCGAAGGTCGCACAGGGCTCGTCATCGCTCATCGCCTCGCCACCATTCGCGGGGCAGACCGGATCATCGTGCTGCAAAATGGCGAGAAGATCGAAGAGGGCAATCACGACCAGCTCATGGAACTGGGCGGGCTCTACTCGCGGCTCTACAACATGAATTATGCCAGCTTCGACGATATTCCCGACGAGCTGGTGGCCGAGGCGAATGCCAAGGCAGCGAATACCTAAACAAAAGGCGCCCGGTGGGCGCCTTTTGCATTTCAGCGATTACATCCGCCGGGCTTTGCCGTCGACCGTCCGGCCATATTTGCCGGCATAGGCGGGGATAGGCAGCCGGGAGACGATCCAGCTCACCATCATGGGCACGAGGACCATGTCATCGACCCAGCCGAGGAACGGAATGAAATCGGGCAGGATGTCGATGGGATTGACCAGATAGAAGGCAGCGAACAGCGTCGCCGCCTTTAGATAAAGTGGGGTCTCGCGCGCCCAGAAAGCCTTCCAGAGCTGCACGACTTCCTTGCGAAAGAGAATGAGGCGGGGGAGGAGCATGTTGATCATGATTGATAAATGGCCCCGATGCGGTCCCGTTCAAGGCCGGGTCGATCACATTTCTGCGCCGGCTCAGTTGGCGAGGCCGCCGCGCTCCTTGAGGAGCTTGTAGATGGCCATGGCGTGGCCCTGTCCCAGGCCATAATCGGCCTTGAGCCAGTCGGTGATCTGGGTCGCCTTGGTCCCGGGTTGGGTAAAACCCTTTTCGGTCGCGAGGCGGATGAATTCATCGGGGCTGACCCCGGTCTGCTTTTCGATATTGGTGAGATAGGCAGCAAAAGTCATCTCTTCTCCCTTTCGCCTTGTAGACGATCGGCACCGGCACATTTCGACGGCAGCCGGGTCATTCCGTCACGCTATTGTCCAGTTGCGCATGGAGAAGGGAAGGCCTATCTGGTCTAGACGCTTGAATTGAGGAAGATCATGGCCGGTCCAGCGCCGCGGAGGCAGTCAGTCGGGGTCAATGTCGGTGGCGTGATGATCGGGGGCGGTGCCCCTGTCGTCGTGCAATCCATGACCAATACCGATACCGCCGACATCGACGCCACGGTCAAGCAGGTGATGCAACTGGCCCGCGCCGGCTCGGAAATCGTCCGCATCACCGTCGACCGCGACGAGAGCGCGGCGGCCGTGCCCATCATCCGCGATCGCCTGGCCGTCATGGGCTATGATGTACCGCTGGTCGGGGATTTTCACTATATCGGCCACAAGCTGCTCACCGACCACCCGGCCTGCGCCGAGGCGCTCGCGAAATACCGCATCAATCCGGGCAATGTCGGCTTCAAGGCCAAGCGCGATACGCAGTTCGCAACGCTGATCGAGATCGCCAACCGCTACAACAAGCCGGTGCGCATCGGTGTCAATTGGGGCTCGCTCGACGAAGAACTGCTGACGCGCCTGATGGACGAGAATGCGGTCTCGGCGGCGCCGATTTCGGCCGCGGCCGTGCAGCGCGAAGCCATCATTCAGTCGGCGCTCTTGTCTGCGGCGCGGGCGGAAGACCTGGGCATGCGGCGCGACCAGATCCTGCTCTCGACGAAAGTGTCCGATGTGCAGCACCTTATCGCCGTCTATCAGGATCTCGCGGCGCGCTGCGATTATGCGCTGCATCTGGGGCTGACCGAGGCGGGCATGGGCTCGAAGGGCATCGTGGCCTCGTCGGCGGCCCTGGGTATCCTGTTGCAGCAGGGAATCGGCGACACGATCCGCATTTCGCTGACACCAGAGCCCGGTGGCGATAGGACGACGGAAGTGAAAGTCGCGCAGGAACTGCTGCAGACCATGGGTTTCAGGCAGTTCCTGCCGGTAGTGGCTGCCTGCCCAGGTTGCGGGCGAACGACGTCGTCGACCTTCCAGCACCTCGCCAAGGATATCCAGGACCATCTCAATGTCTCGATGCCGGAGTGGCGCGAGCGCTATCCGGGCGTTGAAACGCTGTCCGTCGCGGTGATGGGCTGCATCGTCAATGGGCCGGGCGAGAGCAAGCACGCCAATATCGGCATTTCCCTGCCGGGCACGGGCGAGACGCCCGCTGCCCCGGTCTTCGTCGATGGCGAAAAGGTCGCAACGCTGCGCGGGGCCGATGTCGCCGACCAATTCAAGGTGATGGTTGCCGACTATATCGAGCGCAAGTTCGGCACCGGTCGGCAGAACGCAGCGGAATGAGCGAACGCAACATCCGCCGCGTCTTCTGGCTGGCCATGCTGATCATCGTGCTCGGCACGCTTAAGCTGATGGGGCAGATCTAGCTACTCGGCCGCGTTTGGCGTCACCGTTGCCGGCAGTTCCCCGCCCATCTCGACGGCTTTTGTCTCTTTATCGAAGACGCAGACGATGCTGGCCGTTTCGCTCGAGACAATGGCGAGGCCAAAGCTCTCGCTGCCGAAGGGATCGACGATCACCGTCGGCTCGGTAAAGTAGTCTGCCGTGGCTGTGCGACAAGCGTCTTCCACCACGGCGGCAAATTCGGCCCAGGCGTCGCCCGAAGAGGCATTGGCGGCACAAACACTGCCAAGGGTGATAACGAGAAGGGCAAGGAGCTTCAGCATTGTCGGTCCTTTTTGCAGTTTCCCCGAAGCCCTAGTGCCGCAATCAGGCTTTTTGGTGCCACTCCGGCAGCGGGAAAGCCCGGTCATAGGCCCAGTTAAACACCAGCGCATAACCCATGTAAAAGAGGGCAAAAGCCATGTCCATGAAGAAGGCTTCGACGAGGCTGATGCCGAGATAGAGGGCGATCAGCGGCATGAGCATGAGCAAGAGGCCGATCTCGAAGAGCACGGCGTGCAGCACCCGCAGCATCGGCGTCTTGAGCGTGCTGCCGCGCCAGCGGTTCATGGCGTGATCGAAGATGAGATTGTAGACATAGTTCCAGCCCATCGCGACCGTGGCGCTACCCACGACGATGACGGCGCTGTCGCCCGGATGCATGTGAAAGGCGAAGGCGGCGAGCGGGGTCGCAATGAGAATGCCGATGACCTCGAAGCTGATGGCGTGACGGATACGATCTGCGGTGGTCCGCATGGAAATCCCCTAAGGGTTCCGGGCCGTCCCGTGGCGCTATCCCAAAATGGGGGAGGTCGTCCTCGCTTGGGTGGGATATAGAATTTTCCCGATTTCAGGGCAAGGCCGGAGCGGCATTTCCGATATTCCCCGGGCGCAAGGCGAAGACCCCAGCGCGGACGGGTGCCGCACTGCCCATGTCGGGCACCTCATATTCTGCGAGTGTATGCAACCGGTCGAGCGGCAGGTCGCGGCGGAAGGGATCACCAATGAGGACCTGGGTGCCGGCCTCGGCTGCGGTCGAGAGGATCGGCAAGGTCAGTCGGGCGACCGCGGTGTCGTAAAAGACATCGCCGGCAAGGATGAGATCAACCAGAGGCAGGATGGGCCCGGTCGTTGGGTGAACGGCAACGCCGTTGGCTTCTCCTTTGAGCCGGTTTGCGACAGGCGCGTGGGGGTCGGGCTCCAGCGCCCAGACTTTCGCGGCCCCCGCCTTGGCCGCCGCGATACCGACAAGGCCGGAGCCGGCGCCGAAATCCAGCACGGTCTTGCCGACGACAAGTTCAGGATGATCGCGGAGATAGAGCGCCAGCACGGCGCCGCCGCCCCAGGCATAGGCCCAGTAGGGCGGGGTGTCGGCACGATCCGATGCGGCGAGGAAGCCGATGAGCCCGCTTTGCGGATTGGGCCGATAAAGGGAAATGTCTGGACGGAAAGG
>Ga0126314_10001739_pt1 | contig 10604 bp, 14 predicted proteins | sample Plot105B_FD_92535 | JGI IMG/M metagenome (GOLD analysis project Ga0126314, IMG submission 92535) | Serpentine soil microbial communities from UC McLaughlin Reserve, CA, USA - Plot105B | ecosystem: Environmental > Terrestrial > Soil > Grasslands | place: USA: UC McLaughlin Reserve, Lake County... | reverse complement strand
TTAATAATGAAATACCAATTTTATAATTTATAAAGAATATTTTGGATTTCTCCTCAATTTTGAATTGTTATATTAAAAGATGCGGCTATATCATCTATATTTAGTTCAAATTAAGTTTTATATTTGAAAACATTATTATAATTTATATAGAATTTTAATTTCTTTGGATTTTGTAATTATATAGTAATTTCAGTTTAATTTCTATCATTTTTTATCTCTGATAATTTTGTTTTGAAAATAACTGTTATTAGATGTCTACAATACACAAGCAAATTTCGCATTCTTATTTCAGAAAATGCATGTTTTATAATAATTATATAGAACAAGATACAGTATAAGGTTAATGATGTTATCTACAATAACTACAACAAGTGTTATCAAAATATTGAAATTGGTATTTAGTGGTTTCAGTATATTTTTTATTAGTATATTAATTTTCATATTAGTTCATGATATAATGACAGGTGCATCTTCTCAAACATCAGCAGAATATTGCGCTAAATATGGTTTTTTAGCGTCACCCGATTGTTGGTAAATATTATTGAAAAACAAGCCACTTAGAATATATACATATCATAGGATAAATGGCATGATGCAAAGCATACTGTTAGAGATGACATAGTAAAGAAACTTTCTGCTGCTAAACAAAATTTAAGTATTGATAAAGATATTGTTGCTGGAATTATCAAATATAGTGGTCTCGAGAAAACTACGGGCCCGTCTGGAGGAGAGCCATCCATGTAGTAGGGTTCTATAACATCATATTTAGCTTTTATTATTAGGAAAATATGTTAGATTATTTTAGAATATCATGTAGAGAAATAAATTTCATCTTGTGATTAATCCTTTTACCTATTTATTTAATCTGAAATCTTACAACAATTTTCTTTATTATCACATTTGCAATATGATGGTTCTTGTAAACAATTTGGACATATAGCTTTACCGCAACCATTACAAGTATTATTCTTTAGATTACATGCCCAATGTTTACACTCATTCATAATATAATAGTATAATTTAATTTCTATATATGCATCTAATAATAAAATATATCATCATTCAAGATTGTTTGAGTTCCATTATTAAAATTCAGCCGATAGCAGTGCTAAAATAAGAGTCTATTGCAGATATGCTATTATCTTGTACTTAGCTTTTATTATAAGAACTTATTTTAAAATAATAAATAAAGAATTGATTTTATCAATAAAGCCATAGTCTTAAATTTGTAGTAATAGAAGGAGATTCAGTACTACAATCAAGGCTATGACTAGAGTACAACATGGTTTTTAGGAACCTATGTACATTATAGTAGTAATTATATGATATAACGATTATAGTAAAAATTCATCAATTTTCTCTAAATTGCCTACAACTACATTCAGATACTTTACAATAATGCTTACTATTACTCTTTTGACCTTCAGAAAAATAATGTCTATCCTCACTATGAAAACAACTAGTACATATTGTACTCATTGATAATATATATAGCTCCGTACTTCCTAAAAGATATACATTTAAAAAGTTTCTTGTCATTTTGCGACGCCTAAAAATTTAACTGGTTATTAATATGTCAACAGAGACTATTTATAACATGTTGTTATTATATATTTAAAATATCTGAAAATAAAAAAACTAATAAAATTCCTTTTAGTTTTTAGAAATTAATTAGGGAATATTTGTCCACTATAGATCAACATGATTTTATTATCTATAGCATATACAATATTGAAGAAAAATATTATGAAAAATAGACCGATTAGTGCAATTCCACCTTCTCATCATGTTGTGATAACTACAATAATAGTATATGCACTCCTAGCCCCCATATTTTTTGAAATGGATAATGCTTATGGAGCAGGAGCAAACTTTGTTGTTGATGATAATGACAATGATAAGACAATGATGGCATATAGTTCTCAAGTAGAAGAAGTAGAAAGTGAATGTAAATCTCCTTGTCCTTCATCTGCTGAAATGTGCATTGCAATGTGTGCATAAAGATATAAAAAATAAATAATTTTTTTTCACTATTCTTTTTTATTCTAGCAATATTTTTTGTTTTTGTCATCCTATTGTTGATTTTATGATTTCAATATAATAAACAGCATTCAATTTAAAATATTGTAATGGGATTTTTTGTAATCATATTTATGTATTGTATAAGACATGATGAATAAATACCATTTATGTAAATCTATCATCGAGAGTAATACCGATAGCGATTCTAAAATAAGAGTCTGTTATTGAGGTAATACTATCAGCTTGTATATAGCTTTTATTATTAGAAACTTATTTTAAATTGTTTTTGAAAAGATAAACAAAATTATCTCTTTTGGTTAGTGGATGCCGAAGGATTGAACTTTGCTGATACATAGGTCCATTACTTTAGATTACATTTTTCTAATTTAGAACTAATATTGTAGTTTAAAGCTAATTTAACTAATAAAAATTACTTTTGTATTAGACCAACTTTAAATAATATTTGGTTTATTATAAATGCAATTGACTCTTTCAATAAATTGTAAAGATGCTGGAGACCCTATATGTAATCATACCATGTATGGCGAAACAGAAGAGGAAGTTTTGAAAAATGCCAAAGAACATGGCATAAATGAACATGGTTATACAGAAGAATCTTGGAATGAGATATTATCAAAAAACATTGAACATTTCAAGCAGATAATAAAACAAGTTTAATTATCTATTCTTTATTTTTTATTCAATATATTGAAAAATTAGAAATTTGAGAATTTATTTTTTAATCCATAACTGGTCTGAATGTTATAGTATTCCATTTTATTGTTGTTTACTGTAAAGACATACTAAAAAATACTGTTAATTAAATCCATCTCAATACATGTAGCAGTATAAAATAGAGATAAGTAAAAAAGAAAGAAATAAAGGATTTTCGTCTTATAATGGTTGACAATCTGGGTCCACAAAATCTCTCAATCCGTCACCATCATTGTCTATTCTATCAAAACATATTTCTATTCCTGGTGGTGCTCTAAGCCCTAGTATCCCAGCATCTTTTGATTTGTGATAGCTGTTGTTATCTTTATCATATGATGGGTATTGTGACTCGTCGTTATCGTTTTCGTATGATGTTCTATCGTTGTCCATTCTATAATCTGGTTCGTAGCTATTATATCTATTGTCCCTTCCGTAGTATGATGGGGCTTGTGCACCTGCTGTCATAAACGATGGGAAGGATAAAGCAATCATACCTGTTACTAAGACAATCACTAAAAATATTGCACTAAATTTTATTAATATTATTTTACCCAATATTAAAATATGTTATACTTTATTATATCTGAAATACGTAGAATTCTAAAAGATTCTTTTAAGATAAAAATTAGATAGATTATTCTTTTAAAAAAAATACAATAAGATAGATATAATGAATATTTCTAGTCATTTATTGAATAATCTTAATTTTATTGTTATTATAATAAGAATAATACCGATAGCGGTTCTAAAACAAGAGTCTATAAAGATATATTATTGCCTTGTATTTAGCTTTTTGGTAACTTATTTTACAATGTGATTATATTCATATATTGGTGAATGGCCCTGCAAACTTTTGCCTAAAGTCTTTCTACCTTTGTTTTCTGCTTTCTTTGAATGAACCTTCTTTTTTTCAATTATTTCATTAGATTTATTCTCAAACTTTTTGTCATTATTTGTTGTTGTTGCCAACTTATTGTTTTTAATACTATTTACATTATTTAGAATGTCAGCGCTAACAAAAGTATAATCTCCTTTGTTAGAATCATTTCTTATTATTTTAATAATATCCTTTTTTTTCTTACCCATTTTTTTCCCCATTTTTTTGTTTTTGCAAATTATCAACGATGTTGTTTCAAAAATAAATGATTAATCAATGAATGATTAGTGAATGATTATTGAATTTAATTTTTGAATTAACACTAAATATGAAATATGAGAGAAAAGCACGTTATATCAAGGATTGATAAAATGCAATACTTTTTGTTTAAAAGCATCAAATAAAAAGGTTTTTTATAATGAACAAGATTTGGGATAAAGTTTATTCTGTTGATTCATCATTTTTCGGCGATGAGCCAAGTAAATTTGCATTAATGTGTTATGAAGAGTTTGTTAAACATAAAGTTAAAAGAATATTGGAATTGGGATGTGGTCAAGGTAGAGACTCTCTATTTTTTACTTCAAAAGGATTAGAAGTTTATGCTATTGATTCATCCAAAGTAGCAATAGAGAATTTAACTGCAAAAGCAAAAGAACTACATCTTGATATAAATTTAAAAAATCTAAATACAGTAGAAGGTCTACCTTTTCCTAATAACTACTTTGATTCTATTTATTCACATGTGTTTTATAATATGGGGTTTTCTGATGAGGAATTAGAATTTTTATTTAAGGAAGCAAATCGCATACTTAAGGATAAAGGATTATTGTTATTTTCTGTTAGGAATTATAAAGATATTACGTATAGAAAAGGAACAAAATTGACAGAAAATATCTATAATATTAATAATTTTCACATTAGATTTTTTACAAAAGAAGATATAAAATTTTTTATAAAAGATAAATTCGAAATTTCAAAGATAATTGAAGATTACGAAGAACCTGCAAATTTATATTTAACATTTTGTAGGAAAAATTAAAAAAAATTTACACCAATACAGCAAGAGTTATTTCATTGAAATCTGCTGATTGTATTTGCAATATTGAAGACTATAAAATTAGCTTATCTTCATTTGAATATACCAATATATTTTTGATAAATTGTTGTGATTATTTCAATTCAACTAAAAATAATAATAATAATTTGTTAAATTCCCTTTAAATGTTAAGAGAATCTTTTAAATTTATTTTCCAAATAAATATAATTTAAAGATAATCAATAATTCTAATGTCATAATCTTAAAATAATTTTTTTATAATAATACTTAAAAATTAGCAATAGATAGCTAATACCATGAATCAACAGTTAAATGACAATATCAATAAATCCAAGGTACAAGATTTTATGAATAAAGCTATACAAGATATTGCTGGAAGCTCTACTGCTATGTTAGTTATCCTTGGAGAAAGACTTGGATTATATAAAGCGATGGCAGATGAAAACAAATACATTACGTTTCAAGAACTAGCAAAAAAAACTGGAACTAATGAAAGATTAGTTAAAGAATGGTTAGGAAATCAAGTTTCTGCTGGATATATAGAATATGACTCTTCAACAGAAAAATACTTTTTACCCCCTGAACATGCTCTAGCATTATCCGAATCTAATAGTCCCATCTACATTCAGGGTATCTTTAAAGCAATCAAATCGTACTTTAAAGACGAAGAAGAATTTATAAAAATGTTTAAAAATGAAAGATCTTTTTCTTGGTTTGACCATCATCCCTGTATGGCAGATGGATTTGCAGAATTCTTTAAAGCTGGATATATAGGCAACTTGTTAAATTTATGGATACCATCAATAGAAAATGGAAAGATTCAAGAAAAACTTAAACAAGGAGGGATTGAGGTGGCAGATATAGGATGTGGTTATGGAATAAGCACAATACTTATGGCAAAAGCTTTTCCCAGCTCAGAATTTATAGGATTTGATTTCCATAAAGAATCAATTGAAAAAGCAAAAAATCTTGCAAAACAAGAGAATGTAAACAATGTTAAATTTGAGATAGCTTCAGCATCGGAATTTCCAGGCACTAATTACGATTTTATAACATTCTTTGATTCTCTTCATGATATGGGAGACCCACAAGGTGCTTTGACTCATGTATTAAATGCAATAAACAAAGAGGAAGGAGTTTGTATGATAGTTGAACCAAATGCTCAAAATAAACTTGAAGATAATATTAATCCAATATCTAAGACGTTTTATGCTGCATCTACATTAATATGTGTACCAAATTCATTAGCTTTTAATGGACCAGCTCTAGGTGCACAAGCAGGAGAAGAAAAAATTAGAGATATTGTAAAGAAAAGTGGTTTTTCACATTTTAAAAGAGCTATAGATACACCAATAAATATTGTATACGAAATTAAGCAATAATTATTTTAATCTTAATTTCAAATTAATATTTTAAAATAAATTTTATTCTATTACAATGATGTATTATTAAACTTATTTGTAAATATTCAAAGTCGGGAGTAATACCGATAGCTGCTCTAAAAATAAGAGTCTTTTTTAAATTAAATAGTAATTTGTATTTAGCTTTTATTATTAGAAACTTATTTTAAAAGAGTTAGTTATTCTATTATAAAGACAATAAGAACTTATTATTAGTTTCATTGGTATAATTAGACAAGTATAATTTAACATTACCAATTTAATTCCTTAAGAAAAGATAAAAGGGATTTTATTTTGTTGCATTATCTAATTGTAGAAGTGTTGGTAGTATTAGTAGTAACAGTAGCATTCTCATGGTGCTTGATTATTTTAGGTTCAACTATATCTGCAAATACCTCATAAGCAGCAATAAATGGTTCTCCATTTGTACGAAGTATAACTGAACTGGCTACAAAAGGAATAGATGCAGAAAAATATGGTGATGTGCTTCCACTATAATCAGGGATAATTCTTGATGGTGCAGACATGTTTCCTGGAAAATCAGTCAAATGTCGTACAAATAATTTTCCATATGTTTGCATGTCCAATTGTGAAAGTGTAGTATTATCTATAGAAATTCTATGTTGAAATGTTACTTCTACTGGTTTGGTAGCTGTAAATGTTAAAACTCCTTTATAGGTTTAGCCATCAATTCTATAAGGTAAAATAACTGCTGATTGGAGTTGTTCATTTGGTATGGGTTTAATCTGAGGTGATGGATTTGAACCAATTATTCCCTGGTGTACAATTGTTGTTTCGTTGGATGTCGCAGTATCCATATGAGTAGCAAAAGCTTGCTGAAGATATTGGTTATTGGTATTATTGTTGCTTGTATTTATTACATTTGTTACAGCTGGTAATGATGGTGCTCCGATTATTAGTATAGTAGATATAACTGCAAAAGTAACTAATGTTCTTGTTTGCATTTCGCCAATGTATATATAATAAATTATATAAAAATTATATATAGATATTCATATTCAATGTATGTATATATTCACAATTAAATAGCATCAGTAAAACCTAAAGCTGATGCTGCTGTAATAATAATAATTGCAATGATAATAATATCAACATAGGTCAAAAATCACTAATACGTATGTATACAAATAAAGATAAAAAAATGAATTTGCTATTGAATTAAAGGAAGATGAGAATTTTAGAGCAATGACGAAAACAGATGAACTTTATACAAGATTTGTTGATGCATTTAAAAAGATAGTAGATAATGAGAATGCAATGGATTGGAAACAGGAATTAAAGAGATGAAAAAAGTTTAATAAATCATTATAGTGGATGTTTCCAATTATATTATTATGATATCAAAGATGAGAGTATCTAATAGTGTTTTTTCTAATTATCATAATCGTAACATGAATGACAAAAATTATTCCAACACTAAAGGAAATAAACAATTGGAGTTATCGTCAAAAGGCATTGTGACAAAATCCATTACATTTAACGAATTATGCCCTATATGGTCTAAGAAATTATCTTTAGGAATAGATAGAGTAGATAAAATCTTGGTTGAGCATGATTCAAAATATTGTATTGTTGGCGAAGCTTGGAAATTTTCAGGAAGGTATACAGGATATTACTTAGCTCCTTTAATTCCGTTTGTTGGTTGTTGGACATGTATAAAGTATGCACGCAAATTTGCAAATATTTCGAAGACAAATAAAAAAGCAAATGTAACAAGAATCGATTTTGAACCTTTAATTGAATACTTTATGATACATTGGAATGAAAAACATATGAAAATAAAATAATAAAAAAGTGAGGGTTGTTAAACCATCATCTGGAGTAACACCGATAGCGGTTCTAAAAAGAGAGTCTAACGTAATATACTACTATCTTGTATTTAGCTTTTATTGTTAGAAACTTATTTTATTCTAAAAATAGTTCAATTATTCTATTAGAAATATAATTGAGAATTGGTTAAAATGTATCACATATGTTGAACTAATAGTTTCACTGGCACAACTACTATTATAGTATAATATTCTAAATTGAAAAGGCTCGAAAAAAGATATGCTGTAGTTTTTAGGCCTTATATGTCAGGTACGGGTATATCAAGAGCTTCAGCTATACAGACGACTATGTTTCCACGAATGGTTTCACCTGTATTTGTAACACCTAAAACATGATGGAACATATTAGCAACTAATTCCTGAGGTGTTGCACCTTCAAGTGCTTCACATAATTCTAGTAAACTGTTGACTATAATCTTTAATAATGTCTCTATTGTTTAAACAATATAAAATAAGAATAAAATTGTCTAATATATTATAAAAATTATATTCTTTTTATAATTTAATAATGATAATTGCATTAAAGCTTTACAAGATTGTTCTAATTATATTTGTTATTTATTCTAGTTTTATTCTTGTTATACAATAGAATAGTATTAACTTTTTCCAATCAATTATTTAAGGGTACATTATATAGTTCATTTAAGGGATTTTTCACGAATGATGAAATGTAGATGATAACAGTTGAAACTAATTGATAACATATGAAATCAGTGTTACCGTTTATTAAGTCCTTTTTTAATTGATTCTCAGATTGGAATTTTCAATTCCTTTAAACAAATTTGAAAAAGAGAAAAGAGTTATTGAATTACATTTAGGAGGTAAGACAATAAGACAAATAGCTCCAGAAGTAAAGATGTCATTCCGAGACATATCAAAAATAATCAAAGATTATGATAAAAAAATGAGATTAGATACTAACAAAGGAGAAAAAAAGAATCAAACGAAAAAACCTTCTACAAGTTCTCAAGCTTTTATTCTCTACCAAGAAGGGAAACAAACTGATGAAGTTAAAGTTGTACTAGATATCCCATTCAAACTAGCTCTTAGATATTGGAAGCAATATCTAAAGTCAATAGATATGTTTGAAGCTTTTGAATTTTATCAGGAGAATAGTTATGATATACCCACATTTTTAACAATAAACAACCTTCTAAAAATAAATAATGTATATGGAAAAGACATTGTAAATGTTTTGAGAACAGCCTCTCATGTTAATACACTGAACCAAACATATTACAAGCTTAAAACAGAAATAAGGAGTTTAGAACATAAAAGAATGTATTATTCTAATTCTAACTATTCTAACTATAGTTTACAGCCTTTACCATCGAATAAAACAAATTATAATTACTACCATTACTAAATTTAGTATTCGTAATACATGTCATAGTAATATTTTACCAAATTTTATTTATAAAATTGATAAAATAAAGATCTGCTGATGGCAATATTATGAAGTATTGGCTGGAAAAAATCTCCATTTCTCGTCATTATTTCTATTCTTTTTGCTAAGGACAAGATAGGATATTATAAAAACAGAACCAGCAATACCAAGAACTATAGGTATAGTATAAAAAGAAATGTTTGAATTTTCTGTTAAGGTCGTGCTTGTTTTATAAAAATAATTCAGAACAGCTGTTGAAATAAAAGTTACTATAGAACTAATTATTGCACTAACACCAATCCATTTAATTCTTGAAAGTGTGATTTCCTTAGCCATTCAGTAAATTCTAATAAAAACGTGAATGACATATATGTCAAAGCTAAAAATTTAGCTCGAGTCTTAGCTATATTAGTTTAGTTTGAAAAATGGGTGTTAGATTTGACGCATACCACGAAGATGAACAGTCTATGGATAATACTTTTGGTGTATTTACTAATAGAAAATGGTAGAATAAAAGATTGTTAATTTTTAGGTGTCAGAAGATGCTACAAACTTCTAACACCGATGAAAGATGATATTACACAAATCTGGTTTGTGGTATTTATGCTACATGAAAGTAGAATAAAAAACTATTTATTTTAGAAAAAGTGAGGTTATGTCCCTTAATCGAACAGAACCTTAATTTCTATCTTATTAATAATCCTTATATTTTTTCTAGAAGTTATTTGATTAATGAAAAAGGAATTTGATATGTGTAAAAGGTGTTCTCATCTAAGAAAGAATCATCTTTATGGTTTATCTTATATTGGAGACAATAAATGTATGACATGTAATTGTCCTCAATTTATGGAATAAATTAACCGAAATTTGTTTCTATATTATGACATCTATCCAACAGTTTTTTACATCTTTAGAAATCCGACAATGAGTTTACAGAACCCTTTTTCCTATTAGAAAAATATAAAGTTTATAGTCGCATTTGTTAACTACAAACCTATCTTTCTTCCTCCAGTTTTTCAATCCTATAATCAATTTCTTTTAATTTGTTCAGAATAATTTTTGTAAATTCATTGAATTTGATATCAATCAAATGTAATGGACTTAGTATTGAATTATTCATAAAAAAGGTAACAGGTTGATTGGCTTTAACTATTTTTTCGTTCCTTAACACAAATCTATCTTCCAAATTTTTAACATAGAGTCGGAAAGCTTCGCCAGCATATTTTATTTGTATATTCAAATTTATTAATTGTCCAATATTTTTATTTTCAAGTTCAATATCTTTATTAAAGTCACA
>Ga0126314_10001737_pt1 | contig 10608 bp, 13 predicted proteins | sample Plot105B_FD_92535 | JGI IMG/M metagenome (GOLD analysis project Ga0126314, IMG submission 92535) | Serpentine soil microbial communities from UC McLaughlin Reserve, CA, USA - Plot105B | ecosystem: Environmental > Terrestrial > Soil > Grasslands | place: USA: UC McLaughlin Reserve, Lake County... | reverse complement strand
GAGTCCGGCGTCGGGACCGAGGTTGACCGTCGCCACTTCGTAGTCACCACCCCCGGATGGATATGCGTGCACGTTCTGGCGGTACGACGCGACGACCACCAGCATGACCACGGCAACCAGCAGCGCGATCTTCCACGAGTAGGCATACGCGGTAAGGCCAGCCAGCGACAAGGTGAGCAGGATTTCGTCCGGTGCATACGCGACCGAGGACAACGCGTCCGACGCGAAGACCGGCAGCGCAATCCGTTTGGGCAGCAGCGTCTCCCCGAGTTGGGTGCTCCGGAGCTTGCGGCCCAGAAGCAACCGCTTGCCCACATCGGAGAGATTCACCACGAGGCGCATGCTATTACGGCGCCAGGGCCGTTCCAGTCGTCGCGACACTAGAATCGATTCCGTGCACATCGTGATCATGGGCTGCGGTCGGGTCGGGTCCAGCCTGGCCCGGAGCCTTGAGAAACGAGGACACACAGTGGCGGTCATCGACCTGGAGCCGGATTCCTTTCGCCGCTTGGGCCCGGACTTCTCCGGCAAGACTGTGAAGGGCGTCGGGTTCGATCGCGAGGTGCTCTTGGAGGCCGGCATCACCGACGCCGACGGGTTCGCTGCAGTCTCCAGCGGGGACAACTCCAACATCTTGTCTGCACGCGTGGTACGGGAAACGTTCGCAGTCGACAATGTGGTCGCCCGGATCTACGACCCGGGTCGGGCAGAGGTGTACGAACGGTTGGGCATCCCCACGGTGGCGACAGTTCGCTGGACGGCGGACCAGATGCTGCGTCGGTTGCTGCCCGCCGGTTCCGAGCCGCAATGGCGTGATCCGTCCGGATCGGTCCGGCTGATGGAGGTTCATGTCGACCGCTCCTGGGTCGGGCGGACCATCGAGCAGATCGAGGCCGCAACCGGTGCTCGGGTTCCCTTCCTCTTCCGCCTTGGCGCAGGCATGGTTCCCAAGGACAGCACCATCTTTCAGGACGGCGACCTGGCCTACGCGGCCGTTGCCGACGCTCAGCTCGCGGAGGTCGAGGCCACGCTCGGCCAACCTCCGAAGGGAGAGTGAGGGATGCGGGTGGCCATCGCCGGGGCTGGCAATGTAGGTCGCTCGATTGCCGCCGAGCTGGTGGAGAACGGCCACGACATCTTGCTCATCGACCGGGATCCGCACGCGATCAAGGCCGAGTCGCTGCCGGCGGTGGAGTGGTTGCTGGCGGACGCCTGCGAGCTCGCGTCCCTCGAGGAAGCCGGGATCGATACCTGTGACGTGGCGATCGCCGCTACGGGCGACGACAAGGCGAACCTTGTCGTTTCGCTGCTTTGCAAGACCGAGTTCGGTGTGCCGCGCACCGTCGCCCGAGTCAACCATCCCAAGAACGAGTGGATGTTCAACGAGGTGTGGGGAGTCGACGTCGCCGTGTCAACTCCCCGGCTGATGTGCGCCCTCGTCGAGGAAGCAGTCACCGTCGGCGATTTGGTCCGTCTTCTGACGTTCCACGAGGGCGAGAGCAGCCTCGTCGAGATGACCCTGCCGGCCGACAGCCCATGTGTGGGTGCGCGGATCGGCGATCTCGACTGGCCCGGTGACGTGGTTCTCGTCGCCGTCATCCGTGATGGCCACGCCCGCCCACCGGATATCGACGGGTCCTTGGAAGCCGCCGACGAGTTGCTGTTCGTGTCAGCTCAGGACACCGAGCGGGACCTGGCACAAATGCTTGCGCCACGGCATGACCCATCGGTCGCCGTAGCAAAGGTGGCTGCGCCGCGCGTGGCCGCCCGATAAAGCTGACCGCTTCAGGCTGGCGCAGGGTCCTCGGCTTGGTGCGCGAGCCCTGAGTCCTCCATCGGCGTCCGGCCCTTGGACAGCAACAGGCCGATCACGAACAACGCCGCGATCAGAAGGGGCCAACCCAGGATCACCTTGGATATCCCAAGCAGCACCACCCGCTCGGTGAGGAAGAGCGGCAGCTGGATGACGAATCTTGCGACGTACGGGATGGCCAGCACGGCGGTGAGCTTGCTGGTCATCCGCACCAGTCCTCGATCCTTGGCCCATCCTGTGGGGTCGCCGATTGCTGCCCCGAGGAGGAATCCCACCAACGGCCACCGGATGGCGATGGTGAACAACGACAACAGCGCGAGCGCGCCGTTGTAAAGAATGCCGGGCAGGAAGACATCTTCCGCCCGGCCTGTGCGACTAGCGACGAACGCGGCGATCGCCGTCGGGATGATCGCAGTGGCCACGAAGCGCAGCGACTGGTGCTGCATCAGCCGGACGAGTGCCGCGATCAGCGCCGTACCGATCGCGGCAATCAGGGCGGGATAGAGCTCGTGGCCGATCAGCCACGCAATTGTGAATGCAACGAACGGCAGCGCCGACTCGACCATGCCACGAGCGCCACCGAGGGAGGCCGACAGCTGGTAGCGAACGAAATCTTCGACGTAATCGAACGAACCAGGATCCGCTCTGGTCGTGCCAGCACGGGTCGAAGAATAATCCGCTGTTGACGGAACGTCCTCGCTCACGAATGTGCCGACGCGGCCAGCAGCTCGTAGCGAGGGTTGTAGATCAACCGTCGGCCCTCGTGGCAACTGATCCGCCCGGAGACCTTCAGCGAGCGACCGGGATCGATGCCCGGGATCTGGCGTCGGCCCAGCCATACCAGCGTGACGGCACCCGATCCGTCGCGGAGTTCAACCTCGAGCGCGGGATGACCCCCACGTGGACTGATCGTCACCGTGGACACCTCCCCCGTCAGCTCAACCTGCTGCCGATCCTCACAGGTGCGAATCGGTACGGCGCCCGTCTCTCGCACGTTTTGCTGGAGCTCTTCGGACTCCAGTTCGGCGTTCGACGATGCCAAGCGGCGCAGTGCCCGCTGCAGCATGTTCTCTTTAGGCATCTGACCCCCTTCTCGATATAAGCATTCCACCGCTAGCGATCAAGATCCAGCGTCCGAGACCGTGAGGCCCGTCGGCAGATGCAGCGGCAATAGCTCCCCAGGTGCCATCGGCTCGTCACCACGGCGGACCACCACGTGCCGAAAGGCTGCGAGCAGTTCAGCGACCGGGGACTCGACTCCGTCCTCCAAAGCCGCCTGCCCGTAGACGATGCCGCGCAACAGCCATCGGGGCCCCTCGACTACCCACATTCGCGATGGCTGGTATCCCTGCTCACCGTCGGGAGTCGACACGGGCAGCAGGCGGCGCAGCTCCACTCCGAACGGGCCTTCGACCAACGCGGCGGACCCACCGGCCTCAGTGGCTGACTCGATCATTTCGTCACGAAGCTCCGCCCACAGACCACCGCTGCGCGGTGCCGCATAGGTGCCCAGTTCCAGGGCAGAGTCACCCGTGACGAGCATGGCCGACACTATCTGTTGGGTCTCCTCGGCTACCTGGAGACGCAGCTCAGCCCCCGGAAAGCCGGTAAGCACCATGCTGCCCAGGTCAATCCGCGGCGGATCGTCTTCGGTGTCGGCGTCCAGGTCGACCTCGTCGATGTCGAACGGTCCGTCGGTGCGCCAGTCCTGACTGTCGAGAGCCGCCAAATCAAGATCGGCGGCGGCCGCGGAGGATGCACCGGTGACAGCGGACGACCTTGACTGTTCAGCGGTCTCCTCGCTCGAACTCGCCACTGATGCTGCCGCGGCTTCGGCTGTCGAGGCGCTGCCTTGGTCCGCGGCCGTGCTGACTTCGTCTTCGGTGATCTTGGCTTGCGTCAATTGGTCGTCGTCGCGCTTCTTGGCTCGTCGAAAGATCACGACCACCCCAACGTGATCATTGCCGGCGGACTCATGCTTGTTGCTGCTCCTGTGCGTGATGGGCCGTGACCAACATGCCCCCCGTGGAACCGTAACCTGCCGTGCCGCGCACTGATTCCGGAAGTTGCTCGACCAGGGCGAACGCTGCCCGGGTCACCGGCTGGATGACCAGCTGAGCAATGCGGTCACCGCGAGAGAATTTCACCGGCCGGGCAAAGTCGTGGTTGATCAGGCAGACCTTGACCTCACCTCGGTAGCCCGCATCAACGGTGCCGGGTGCGTTGACGATGCCGATCCCGAATTGCGCGGCCAGGCCGGACCGCGGATGCACAAATGCTGCGTAACCCTCCGGCAGGGCGATGGCTAGCCCAGTACCCACCACTCGGCGTTCGCCCGGCCCCAGCACGAAGTCCTCGGTAGATCGAAGATCGGCGCCTGCGTCACCAGGCTGCGCATAGCTTGGTGGCTCAAGATCCGGGTCGAGTCGCTGCATCAGCACCTCCACCTCGTTCACCCGAACAGCCTAGTGGAGACCGCCCCTGGCCGAGATTGCCGCGGACAGCGCCGACGCCAGCTGCCCAGGATGTCGGGTGGAGATCAGCCAGTACGGCACCGGGTCGTCCGGATCGTCCAGGGTGATCTCCACCGCACCCGCGATATAGGGCCGAATGACGAGGAAAGCGCGCGCGTCGGCGCCTGGCCCGGCCCGATGACTGGCAGCATGTTTGTCAAGGGGGATCGCGTCGCTGAGATAGGACAGCTCGATCCGCGCGCGGCCGACGGCAAGTTCGCCAGCATTCACCGTTATCCTGATCGATGCTGTGGCGAAGATGGCGCTGGCAATGGCCGCCGCTGCTGCGCCGGTGGCTACGCCCCAGAACAGTCCCCGGTACCAGCCGACAGCAATCATCGCCGAGAACGCGAACAGCCCGCCAAGCAACCACCACGCCACCGGCACCGTCAACCGCTCGCGGTAGATCACCACGCCAACTTAGCGGCACGACGGTGACCACTAGGATGTCCAGCACACCTGGGATGCGCGCCGGAAGTACAGGAGAGATCACCGCCATGGGACCCTCGCAGAAGCTCATTTGGAAGCTCTACGCCGGCGTGCTCGGCGCAGTCACAACCTTCGCTGCCCAGAAGCTGGTCACACTGGCGTGGAAAACCGTAACCGGCGATGAACCACCGTCCCCGACCGATCCACGGACCCCGCTGCGCCAAGCACTGAGCTGGGCGCTAGCCAGCGCGATCGGTGTTGGCGTCACGCAGATCGTGACTCAGCGATTCGCCGCACGACGCTGGTCCGACGAGATGGGCACGGAAGCGCCGGGCGGGCCTAACAGGCTCAAGCTCACCATCTAGTTGATCTCTGCCGAAGCTCACCAATTAGTTGATCTCTGCCGATCTGTCACCGGTGGTGGCAGTCCGCCGATCCGTGGATCTGTGTCAGCTTCTGCCAGCGGTCACCCTGCGCAGTCGTAACAGTAAGCATCCCCGTTCGGGCGTTCCTCAGCGATCTGGCTGCGGTGCCGTACCAGGAAACAGCCAGCGCAGGTGAATTCGTCCGATTGTCGGGGCAGTACCCGTACGGTCAGCTCTTCGTGGCTGAGGTCCGCTCCTGGTAACTCGAAGGCCTCGGCAGCCTCTGCTTCGTCTTCGTCAACCTTTCCGGAGTTTTTATCGTTACGTCGGGTCTTGAGTTCTTCGATGCTGTCTTCATGAAGTTCTTCGTCGGTCTTGCGAGGGGCGTCGTAATCGGTCGCCATCTTTCCCTTCCCGGGTCTGGGCCCATGGTGTTCTGTCGAACCCGAGCGCATACATACCACAACTGGCGTCAATCACCAGCTAAGGTCCGCTGCGCCCGCTATAACGCCGACCGGCGCTCGAAATTCCCGGTCTGACCGTTCGGCACCACCGAGGTCTGCTGCGCCTCGTCAGCAGGGTCACATCGGCATGAAAAGGCGAGATATCTGACTATCGCCGCGGCCCGGTGGCGGACGTCGCCGCCGGTGCCGCTGAACACAAGGCGGGCCGGTCCGGGTCGAAAGGATTCGGGCAGCAGTCGGACTGGCAGGCGAACCAGCCAGGTTCACCACCGGTGATCACTGGGGGCGTGGTCGCCTCGTCCCTGGTCGCCGCGGCTCGTTCCACCAACAGGTCTACCAACGCGGAGACGAAGCCGGGGTGAGTGCCCGCCGTCGCCGCTCGGACGAGCCGCACCCCGCAGGCGGCAGCGGTGTGCACCGCCTCGGTGTCCAAGTCGAAGATCACCTCCATGTGGTCGGAGATGAAGCCGATCGGCACCAGCACCACGCTGGACGTTCCGGCGGTGGCCAGCTCTCGGAGCCGGTCGTTGACGTCCGGCTCCAGCCACGGCTGCTGTGGCGGACCCGACCTCGAGCAGTAGACGAGCTCGTGTTCGTATGATCTTCCGCGGCGCTCCGCCACCTGCCGGGTCACCTCGGCGGCGACCGCCAGATGCCAGTCCACGTACGCGCCCTGAGCGCTCCGCGGCTCCGGCCCGGCGGCCGAAGCCATGGCGACCGGGATCGAGTGCGTGACGAAGAGCAAGCGAGCGTCGTCTGCCTTTTCGCCTAGCTCATCGAGGGCGTTGACCGTGGCATCGATGGACGCGGTGACGAATCCCGGATGGGTCGCGTAGTGCCGGATGCGGTCGACTTCCACCGGAAGCCCGCGAGCCGCGTCGTACAGGTTCTCCCGGTATTGGCGGCACGAAGAGTACGAGGGATAGGCGCTGGTCAGCACCGCCAGCACGCGCCGATGGCCGGCTGAGACGAGCTCGGTGAAGGCGTCGCTCAGGTAGGGGGTCCAGTTGCGATTGCCCCAGTAGAGCGATAGACCGATCCCACGAGCGTCCAGTTCCGCCCGCAGCGCGGCGAGGAGCCGGCGGCACTGATCGTTGATCGGGCTCCGGCCGCCGAAGAGGTGGTAGTGCGCGCCGACGTCGCTGAGCCGTTCTTGAGGGATCCCACGGCCCCGGGTGACGTTCTCGAGAAACGGCTGCACGTCCTCGGGAGCCTCGGGGCCGCCGAACGAGACGAGCAGGATGGCGTCGTACGGGTCGAGTGGCTCGGCGTTGGACGTGAAGTCATCGGACACGTTGCACATTCTCCGGTCGCGAGCGCGCAGATGCGCCAACGCCATAGGAATACATGTGGTTTGCGTCGCACACGCTGGACATCTGAACTCGCCGCATCCCTGATGTGGCGTGTTCTGGCGCGTTCAGAGCTGCGCGAGATAGCCCTCGAGCTCGGCGGCGGCGTCGGTGGGCCGGAATCCGGTGGCAACCAACTTGTCCAGGTTCAGCACGCTATGACGTGGCCGTGGCGCCAGGTTCTTGCCCGATCCGTACTCCTCGGTTGTCACGTTGGTGATCGCAGACGGGGGCCGGCCACGAGCAACGAATACCCGGCGCGCAATGTCAGCCCAGGTCATCGACGGCCCGGCGTTGGTCACGTTGTAGGTGCCGTACGGTGCACCGGTCTGCAGCAGATGAGTGATGGCCCGCGTGATCTCGTTGGTGAATGTCAGCCTGCCGTGTTGATCATGGACGACGCTGGGCGCCACGCCGCGGTCGGCGAGTGACGCCATGGTCCGGACGAAGTTCGGGCCATCGCCGATCACCCAGCTGCTGCGGAGGACAAAGTGCGCGGGCACCGTGCTGACCAAGGCATCACCTGCGGCTTTCGTCTGGCCGTAGACCCCGAGTGGCGAGAACGGTTCGGTTTCGTCATGGATCTCAATCGAGCCGTCGAAGACGTAATCGGACGAAATATGCACCAGCGTGCAGCGATGCTCACGTGCCGCGGTCGTCAGTGCGGCCGTGGCATGCACGTTCACCGCCCAGGCCGCGCGCCTGCCGGACTCGGTTTCGGCCGCGTCGACCTTGGTATAGGCGGCGGCGTTGATGACCGTTCCGTAGGGGCTGAAATCGAATGCCGCCACAGCATCGCGATCACTCAGATTGAGCTGCTCCCGGGTAGTGGCGTCCGCCTCTGGAAAGGCGGCAACCAGGGCTCGGCCCAGCTGTCCGTTGGCGCCCAGAACTAGTTGCTTCCGTGGTGACATCGGGGAGACGGCTGACAACCGTGGATGGCCCCGGTCTGCCGGTGACAACTCGGCTTCCGCGAGCGGAATGGGCCAGCTGATCGCCAGATCGTCGTCGGCCAGGTTGACGAACGTGTACGACTCCCGGGCAGCCGCGCTCCAATGGTCATTGACCAGATATGAGTAAGCGGTGCCGTCGACCAGGGTCTGAAAGGCGTTACCGACACCGCGCGGGACGAAGACGGCGGTCTCCGGACCCATGTCCAGGGTGAAGCTTCGGCCGAAGCCGTCACCGGGCCGCAGATCGACCCATGCACCGAAGATCCGGCCCGCCGCCAGCGAGACCAGCTTGTCCCACGGCTCGGCGTGGATCCCTCGAGTAGCACCAGCGGAGGTGTTGAACGACACATTGTTCTGCACCGGTCGGAAGTCCGGCAGTCCCAGCTCGACCATCTTGCGGCGCTGCCAGTTCTCCTTGAACCAGCCGCGGTTGTCTCCCCGAACATCGAGCGAGATGACCAGCAGGCCGGGAATCGGCGTCGTGGCGATGGACAGTTCACTCATCGTCACTACTGGCCTTGGCGAGCGTAGGCCGCTTCAGTCGCTGCCTTCTGCGGCCGCCACCAAGCCACGTTGCCGCGGTACCAGTCGATGGTCTGCGCCAGCCCGTCCTCGAAGCGAGCGTAGGTCGGCTGCCAGCCCAGTTCGTTGCGAAGCTTGGTCGAATCGATCGCGTACCGAAGATCGTGGCCCACTCGATCAGTCACCAGGTCGTATGCGTCGCGGGGCTGGCCGAGCAGTTCCAAGATCGTTTCGACTACTTGGCGGTTGGTTCGCTCACCGTCCGCGCCGATCAAGTAGGTTTCACCGATCCGTCCCCGATTCAAGATCAACAGCACGGCGGAGCTGTGATCATCGGTGTGGATCCAGTCCCGAACGTTGAGTCCGGCCCCGTAGAGCTTGGGGCGACCGCCCTCGAGAATGTTGGTGATCTGGCGAGGAATGAACTTCTCGACGTGCTGATAGGGGCCGTAGTTGTTCGAACAGTTACTGATCGTGGCCCGCACACCGAACGATCGCACCCAAGCCCTGACCAGCAGGTCGGAACCGGCCTTGGTCGAAGAATACGGGCTCGAGGGGTTGTAGGGAGTGAGTTCGGTGAAGCGCCGCCGATCATCGAGCTCCAGGTCGCCGTACACCTCGTCAGTCGAGATGTGGTGGTAGCGAGTGTTATGCCTCCGGACCGCCTCGAGAAGCGTGTACGTACCGACCAGATTGGTTGCGACGAAGGGTGATGGGTCGCGCAGAGAATTGTCGTTGTGCGACTCGGCCGCAAAGTGGATGACCGCGTCATGGTCGGCGACCAGCTGATCAACGAGCTGAAAGTCGCAGATATCTCCCTGCACGAAGTCGAACCGATCGACGGGCAAGCCGCTCAGCGACGCACGGTTCCCGGCGTAGGTGAGCTTGTCCAGCACCGTGACCGTGGTGTCAGTGTTGCGGAGGACGTGATGCACGAAGTTGGAGCCGATGAATCCGGCACCGCCGGTCACCAGGTACGAGGCCACGATCCGCCATACTAAGGCTTCGTGCGAGGCATCATCCTGGCCGGCGGTTCAGGCACACGGCTGCATCCGGTCACGCTCGGCATCAGCAAGCAGCTGGTGCCGGTCTATGACAAGCCGATGATCTATTACCCGTTGTCCACGCTGATCTTTTCCGGCATCGATGACGTGCTGGTGATCACGACGCCGCACGACGCGCAGGCCTTCCAGCGGTTGCTGGGCGACGGCTCCCAGTTCGGCATTTCGATCCGCTACGCCGAGCAGCCCGAACCCCGTGGGCTGGCACAGGCGTTCGTGATCGGTGCCGACTTCATCGGTGCAGAAAAGGTCGCACTTGTCCTGGGCGACAACATCTTCTACGGTCAGGGGCTCGGAAGTCAGCTGCGCAACTTCGCCGACGTCGAGGGTGGAGCAGTATTCGCCTACTGGGTCGCTGAACCCAGCGCGTACGGGGTTGTCGAGTTCGATTCCGCCGGACGCGCGATTTCCCTCGAGGAGAAGCCAGCACAACCCAAATCGAGCTACGCCGTTCCTGGCCTGTACTTCTATGACAACGAGGTAATCGACATAGCCGGAAGCCTCCAGCCCTCCGCCCGCGGCGAATACGAGATCACCGACGTGAATCGGCACTACCTCGAGCGCGGAAAGCTGTCTGTCGGCGTCCTGCCCCGAGGCACCGCCTGGCTCGACACTGGCACCTTCGATTCGCTGAACGACGCCAGCAACTTCGTCCGCACCCTGGAAGCCCGGCAAGGTCTCAAGGTCGGCTCGCCAGAGGAAGCCGCCTGGCGTTCAGGGTTCCTCAGCGACGAGGAGTTTCGATACCGTGCCGCAGCCCTGGCGAAGTCCGGCTACGGCAAGTACCTGCTAACCCTGCTGTCCACCGGTCAATAGGCACGACCTGCGGAGCGACTATGGCCGCAGGACCTGCCTAGATTGACGCAACTCCACCTCTAAGCTCGGCGGCCGCGGCGGGCCTTCAGGTAGTCCGCCACGACATATTCTCCCAGCCGCCCGATGTCGGGGGTGAAGACTCGGCCGCCGGCCCGCCGGGCCAAGGCGTCGACGAAACGAGCCAAGCCAGGATCGTCGCCGAGGATGAAGGTGTTGATGGTGGCGCCATAGCGAACCAGGTCGTCCACCTGCGCGATGGTCGCCCGGACCGTCTCCGGAACAGTCGGCCAGCGGAAGAAAGGCTGATGTCCGCCGATCAGATG
>Ga0126314_10001735_pt1 | contig 10616 bp, 9 predicted proteins | sample Plot105B_FD_92535 | JGI IMG/M metagenome (GOLD analysis project Ga0126314, IMG submission 92535) | Serpentine soil microbial communities from UC McLaughlin Reserve, CA, USA - Plot105B | ecosystem: Environmental > Terrestrial > Soil > Grasslands | place: USA: UC McLaughlin Reserve, Lake County... | reverse complement strand
TCTCCTCGGCGAGCAGGGCGGCGAGCGACTCGGCGTAGCGCGCGAACACCTGCCGCTCGCGCGCGAGTAGCGCAGGGCTCTCGGTGATGACGCGGGTGATCGTCCGCAGCTGCTCGGTCGCCTCGGGGTCACGCGAAGTGTCGAAAGCCAGGACGCCGCGCGGCTCCAGTATGAAGTCGGCGAACGCGTCAAGCGCCATCTTGCCGGGCTCGCGCTCGCGAAGCGCCGCGAGCAGCTCGTCCTCGAACTCCTCGAGCCGGCTGTAGAAGAGGTCCTCCTTGGTCGGGAAGTAGTTGAAGACAGTCTTCTCGGCGACGTCCGCCTCGCGGGCGATCTCCGCGACCGTCACGGCGTCGAAGCCGCGCTCGGTGAACAGGCGCCGGGCCGTGTCGGCGATCAGCTCGCGAGTTCGCTGCTTCTTGCGCGCGCGCAGGCCCGCCGGGTTGTCCTCGATCTTGGCCATGTAGCGATCTATTTTGCACTCTCGCCAAAAATCATGCTACTATAAGTTTACTATGACTGTACAGAGTGAAGACAGAAGTCAAGTGGCCCTGCCGTTCGCGGCAATCGTGCTGGCGATGTTGCCCGCGGTCCTCGATCAGACGATCCTGGCGACGGGGCTCCCGGTGGTCGCGCGTGACCTCGGAGCCCTCAGCGACGTGTCCTGGGTCGTCACCGCCTACGTCGTCTCGGCGGCGGCGACGACCCCGCTGTGGGGCAAGCTCGGTGACCGCCATGGGCGCAAGCTCCTGCTCCAGGTGTCGCTCGCGGTCTTCGTGACCGCCTCCGCAGTCTGTGCCGCGGCTCAGGACATCACCCAGCTGATCGCGCTGCGCGCGATCCAGGGCGCCGCCGCCGGCGGACTCATGACGCTGGCGATGGCGGCGGTCGGCGATCTCGTCGCTCCACGCGAGCGCGGCCGCTACCAGGGCTATATCGCCGCGACGTTCGCGGTCGCCACGATCGTCGGCCCGCTGCTGGGCGGGCTGCTGGTCGAGCACGCGAGCTGGCGCTGGGTCTTCCTGGTGAACCTGCCGCTCGGCGCCACGGCGTTCGTCGCGCTTGCGCTGCGGCTGCCCGCCCCGGATACGGAGCCAGCGAGGCAGCGCCTCGATGGGTTCGGCGCGGCGCTCCTCGCCGGCGCCACCAGCGCCTTCATGCTCATCTGCATCTGGGGCGGCGGCCGCTACGCCTGGGACTCCACGCCGATCTTCGCCCTGATCGCGGTGACAGTGCTCCTCGCGGGCGCCCTGGTCGTCCGCGAGCGCCGCGCCGCCGATCCGATCGTGCCCATGCACCTGCTCCGCAGCAGGGCGGTCGCGGTGGCGAGTTCGGTGCTGTTCCTCGGCACCGCGGCGCTGTTTGCCATCACGGTCTTCGTGCCGCTCTTCCTCCAGACCACCACCGGCGCGAGCCCGACCGAGGCGGGCCTGCTCCTCGTGCCCGCGATGCTCGGGATAACGGTCTCGACCACGCTCTCGGGGCGTAGCATCGCCCGCACGGGCCGCTACAAGCGCTTCCCGGTCGCGGGCCTCGCGCTGATGACGGGGGCGCTCGCCCTGCTGGCGGCGAGCGCGCAGGAGGCCTCCCAGCTCTGGACCGGCCTCGGCCTGACGCTGTTCGGGCTCGGCTTTGGGATGGTCACGCAGGTGTTGGTCGTCGCGGTGCAGAACCACGTCGAGCGCCGTGAGCTCGGTGTCGCAACGGCCACGACCGGGTTCTTCCGCGCGCTCGGCGGTGCCGCCGGCGCGGCCGTGCTCGGCGCCGTGTTCGCGGCTCAGGCGGGCGCTCGCGCGTCGGACAGCGGGCACGGCCTCGGGCCGGCCCTCCGGGCCGACGTCGTCGACGGCGTGCAGGCCGTGTTCATGGTCGCCGCGCCGGTGGCAGCGCTCGCGTTGCTCATCGTCCTGCTGCTCCCCGAGGCGCCGCTGAGGACGCGCGCCGAACACGCGCCCGCCCTGGAGCGCGCGGCACCCGCGACCGCGCGCCAGGCGCCCTCGGGGCGCAATCCCGAGCCGGAGCCGGTCAGATGACGGTCCTACCTCACGCGGACGCCCCTCGCCGGGGAGGCCAGCCTCCTGCTTGTCGAAGTAGGAGCGCACGTGCCGCGAGCCGTCCTCGAACTGGAACACTTAGGACACGCGACGGGAGGGTGGTGCCGACCTCCACGCGGCCGTCTAGCCCGCGTACGCGAAGCGATCGGGATGGGGGCCGGTCCGCCCGTCCTCGCCCCGATCGAGGCCCTCGATCCGCTCGACGTCGCCCGGTTCGAGCTCGAAGTCGAACAGCTCGAAGTTCTCCCTGATGCGCTCCGGCGTCGTCGACTTCGGGAAGACGATGCTGCCGCGCTGGATGTGCCAGCGGAGCACGACCTGGGCCGGCGTGCGGCCGAGCCGCTCCGCGATCTCCGCGATCGTGGGGTCGTCGAGGACCGCTCCCTGCGCGATCGGCGACCAGGCCTCGGTCGCGATCCCGTGCGACTCCCCGTAGGAGCGCACCTCCTCGTTCAGGAGATAAGGGTGCAGTTCGATCTGGTTGACGGCCGGCACGACGTCCGTCTCGGCCGCCAGCCGCTCGAGGTTGTCGACCTGGAAGTTCGAGACGCCGATCGAGCTGGCGCGGCCGTCCTCCTTGAACTCCTCGAGCGTCCGCCACGTGGAGACGTAGTCGCCGTCGTAGAGCGTCGGCAGCGGCCAGTGGATGAGGAACAGGTCCACATAGTCGAAGCCGAGGTCGGAGAGCGTGCGGTCGAACGCCCGACGTGCGTCGTCGGGCCGGTGGTGGCCGTTGTTGAGCTTGCTCGTGACGAAGACGTCGCCGCGATCGAGCCCGGACGCCCGCATGGCCTCGCCGACCTCCTTCTCGTTGCCGTACATCTCCGCCGTGTCGATGTGCCGATAGCCGACCTCGAGCGCGCGCGCGACCGCCTCGACGGTCTGGTCCGGCTCGATCTGGAAGACGCCGAAGCCGAGCTGGGGTATATCGGCGCCGTCGTTCAGCTGGGTGGAGGGAACGTCGCTCATTCGGATGAAGCTAGAGCACCGGCCCGGTTCAGCAGGAGGTCGCGCTCGCGGCTGTTGCGCGTCAGCGAGGCGGCCAGCACGAACTCGGCTCGGGCCTCCGCACGGCGTCCCAGCCGCTCGAGGAGGTCGCCGCGCACGGCGGGCAGCAGGTGGTAGCCGTCGAGGGCACCGGCCGCCACCAGCTCGTCGACGATTTCGAGGCCGGCCTCCGGCACCGATGCCATCGCGATGGCCATCGCTCGGTTCAGCTCGACCACCGGGGACCCCGTCAGCTCGGCGAGCGCGTCGTAGAGCGCCACGATCCGATCCCAGTCGGTCTCCTCGCTCGTGCGCGCGCGGGCGTGGCAGGCGGCGATCGCCGCCTGGAGCGTGTACGGACCGAGCGCGCCGCTCAGCTCCTCGGCGCGCTCGAGCGCCGACAGGGCGCGCCGGATCAGGAGCTGGTCCCAGCGCGCCCTGTCCTGGTCGAGCAGCAGCACCGGCTCGCCGGACGGGCCCACCCGGGCACGCGCTCGCGACGCCTGGATCTCCATCAGCGCGAGCAGGCCGTGCACCTCGGGCTCCTCCGGCGCGAGTCCCACCAGGATGCGCCCGAGCCGAAGCGCCTCTTCCATCAGCGCCGGGCGCATCCAGTCGTCGCCCGCGGTTGCCGCGTAGCCCTCGTTGAAGATCAGGTAGATCACCTCGATTACCGACGCGAGCCGCGCCCCGAGCTGCTCGCGCGGCGGCAGCTCGAACGGCACGCGCGCCGCGGCGAGCGTGCGCTTCCCGCGCACGATTCGCTGCGCCACCGTCGGCTCGGCGACCAGGAACGCGCGCGCGATCTCGTCGGTCGTGAGGCCGCCGAGCAGGCGGAGCGTAAGCGCGGTGCGCGCCTCCGTCGAGAGCACCGGATGACAGGTGAGGAACATCAGGCGCAGCAGGTCGTCGCGCACGTAGTCGTCGAGTGCCGCGTCGAGGTCCGGGCCGCCGCTCTCGCGCTCGAGCTCGCGAGCCAGCTCCTCCTGCTTGCGCTCGAGCGCGCGGCCGCGGCGTAGCGCGTCGATTGCTCGGTGCTTTGCGGTGGCCATGAGCCAGGCGCCCGGGTTGTCCGGGACGCCCGACTCCGGCCACTGCTCGATCGCCGCCACGAGCGCGTCCTGCGCGAGCTCCTCGGCGAGGCCGACGTCGCGGACTATCCGCGTCAACCCGGCGATCAGCCTCGCCGACTCGATGCGCCAGACCGCCTCGACGGCGCGGTCGGGGTCGCGCTCGGGCGTTACGACCGCTCCTCGATCTGGCTGCGGATCCGCGCCTCCTGCTCGCGCAGCTCCGGCGTAAAGTTGTCGCCGAAGTCGTCCGCCTCGAACAGCGGGCGCAGCTCCAGCACGCTCTCGGCGCCTGTCGGGTTCGGGCAGCGCTTCGCCCACTCGATCGCCTCGTCCATGTCGCGCACCTGCCAGAGCCAGTAGCCGGCGACCAGCTCCTTTGTCTCGGTGAACGGGCCGTCGACCACGGTGCGCTGGTCGCCCGAGAACTGAATGCGGACGCCCTTCGAGCTGGGGTGGAGCCCCTCGCCGTCGAGCATGATGCCCGCCTTCACGAGCTCCTCGTTGTACGCGCCCATCTCGGCGAGGAGCTCAGTGCTCGGCGGCAGGCCCGCCTCGGTGTCGTTGTTCGCCTTGACCAGGACCATGACTCGCATGCTTGCTGCTCCTTCTTCGGGGTCGTTTGAAGAGACGTCGAACGAGTGCGGGCGAGATCGACACGTTAGGCTGAATCGGTGCGCGAGCCATTCGTGTTCCTGGGCGTCATAGCGCTTCTCACGATCACCCCGGGGGCCGACATGGCGATGGTCTCGCGGAGCGTGTTCATGGGCGGCAGGCGGGACGCGTTCGCGACCACGCTGGGGATCGGCGCCGGCTGCCTGATCTGGGCGCTCGCCTCGGCAGCGGGCGTGGCGGCCGTGCTCGCCGCCTCCGAGACCGCCTACGACGCGCTGCGACTGGTCGGCGCCGCCTATCTCGTCTGGTTGGGGGTGCAGAGCCTGTCGGCGGCGAGGCGCGGCTACCACCGCGACCCGGCCCTCGAGCCCGGCCGGGCGGGCCGTTCACCGTTTCGGCAGGGACTGCTCACGAACCTCTTCAACCCGAAGATCGCGCTCTTCTACACGACCTTCCTGCCCCAGTTCATCGGGCCGGACGACCCGGTGCTCGTGCTCTCACTCGCCATGGCGGGCGTGCACATCGTGCTCGGCATCGTCTGGCTCTCGGCCTACGCATGGCTGCTCGACCGTGCCGTCGAGGCGTTCAGGGGCTCGCGGGTGCGCCGCGCGCTCGATGCGGTGACCGGCGCGGTCCTGGTGGCGCTCGGGATCCGCGTGGCGGCGGACTAGGCGTCCACGAAGATGTCCAGCGCGAGCTCGGCGCCCGGCTTGCCGGCGTAGCCGTCGAGGTCGGTGATGCCCACCTCGGCGAGCACCTCGTCGTCGATGAAGACGTTGCCGGTGCACTCCCGCGGGTCGAGGCTCAGGATCTCATAGGCCGCGTCGGCCACGATCGCCGGCATGCGCGCGCGCGCCATCGCCTCGTCGCCGCCGAGCAGGTTCTGCACCGCCGCGGTCGCGATCATAGTGCGCGGCCACAGACAGTTCGCGCCGATGCCGGCCTCGGCCTCGTCGGCCGCCACGCCGAGCGTGATGATCGTCATGCCGAGCTTGGAGAGCGTGTAGGCGCTGTGGCCGCGCAGCCAATGCGGCTGGGCGGCGGACAGGGGCGGCGACAGGGTGAGCACGTGCGCGTGCTCCGACTCACGCAGGTGCGGGAGGCACGCGCGGGTGACCACGAAGGTGCCGCGCGCGTTGATCTGCTGCATCAGGTCGAAGCGCTTCACCTCGAGGTCGCGCATCGGCGCGAGGTTGATGGCGCTGGCGTTGTTCACCACCAGGTCGATGCCGCCGAAGCGCTCGACCGCACGGGCGACCGCCGCCTCGACCGCATCGGCGTCGCGGATGTCGCCGACGATCGGCAGCGCCTCGCCGCCGGCCGCCTCGATCTCCTCGGCCGCCGTGTAGATCGTCCCCGGCAGCCTCGGGTGCGGCTCGGCGGTCTTCGCCATCAGCGCCACCTTCACGCGGTCGCGCGCCGCGCGCGTGGCGATGGCCAGGCCGATTCCGCGGCTGCCGCCCGACATGAACATCACCCTGTCCTTGAGCATGGGCGGGCAGCCTACGTGAGCAACGGAAGCACGTCCTCGCCGAACTGGTCGAGGAAGCGGGCCTGGTCCTCGCCCGGCGCGTGCAGGATCAGCTCGTCGAACCCGAGCTCCGCGTAGCGACGGATGCCGGCGACGATCTCCTCGGGGTCGTCGGAGACGATGAAGCGTGTAGGCGCCCGGTCGGCGTTCTGGTCCGCCAACCGCTCCATCTCGATCGGGTCGTCGACGCCCTCCTTCTGTTCTGGCGTGAGCGCCAACGCGGCCCACCAGCGGCAGTTGTCCGCGGCGCGCTCGCGATCGCGGTCGTAGGAGACCTTGACCTCGATCATGCGCCTGACCTGTGCCGCGTTGCGCCCGGCCGCCTCTGCGCCCTCGGCAACCTTCCCGAGCAGTTCCTCGTAGAGCGCCGGGTCCTTGCCGCTGGTGCAGACGAAGCCGTCGCCGACCCGCCCGGCCAGCTTGGCGGCGAGCGGCCCGGAGGCGGCCACGTAGATCGGCACGGGATCCTCGGGCCTGTCGTAGATGGTCGCCTTCGAGGTCCGATACCACTCGCCCTCGAAGTCCACGCGCTCCTCGGTCCAGAGCAGCCGGATTAGCCTGATCGCCTCGGCGAGCCGCCGGCGACGCTCCTTGCGGCCGGGGAACTGCTCTCCAGTGGCGGGCGTCTCGTTCATCGCCTCGCCGGTGCCTACCCCGAGGAACACGCGCCTGGGCGCGAGCAGGCCGAGCGTGGCAAACGACTGCGCCACGACCGATGGGTGATAGCGCAGCGTGGGGGTGAGGACGCTCGTGCCGAGCATGGCCCGGTCGGTCTCCGCCGCGGCGGCGCCCAGCCAGCTGAGCGCAGCCGGCCCGTGGCCGCCGTGGTGGCGCCAGGGCTGGAAGTGGTCGGAGATCGCAACGAGCTCGAGTCCGATCCGCTCCGCGTGGCGCGCGAACTCGAGCAGCTCGACCGGCCCGAACTGCTCCGCCGATGCCTTATAGCCGAGCTTCACGTCAGGACGCCATGGCTGCGCCGCGGGCACCGCCCGCGGCTTGCCGAACGGCGAACAGCGGGTACTGCTTGCGAATCCCGTACAGCGTGTCGCGCTCGGCTGCCGGTCGCCCGGCTGCATGCGCCGCGCCGATCAGGTCGGCGGGCTCGAGCTTCACGCCGTGGTACGAGCCCGCGAGCCGGCTGATCGACTCCTCCATCAGCGTCCCGCCGAGGTCGTTCACGCCCCAGTCGAGCGCCTCCGTGGCGGCGTCGAGACCCATCTTCACCCAGCTCGCCTGGAGGCTCGGGATCGTCCTCCCGAGCGCCAGCCGAAACGCGGCCGTATGCCTCAGGTTGTCATTGCGCGAGATCTCCTCGATCCCGTGCGTGCGTCCGAGCAGCGTGTGGAAGGGGATGAACGAGAGCGGCACGAACTCGGTGAAGCCGCCGGTCCGCTCCTGGAGCTCACGGACGACGCGCATGTGCTCGGCAAGCTCCCAGGGCTCCTCGATGTGGCCGAACATCACGGTCACCGTGCTGCGCACGCCCGCCGCGTGGGCCGCCTCGATGATCTCGACCCAGCGCGCCACCGGCAGCTTGTTGGGCGAGATGCGCTGGCGTACGCCGTCGTGAAGCACCTCGGCGGCAGTGCCGGGGGTGGAGCCGAGCCCGGCTTCCTTCAGGCGGGCGAAGACCTCGCCAAGCGGTAGCTCGCCGGCCATGAAGTGCAGCTCCATCGGCGAGTACGCGTGGAGGTGGATCCGCGGCGCCTCCTCCTTGGCGATTCGCAGCCAGCGCTGGTAGTCCTCGAGCGTCCAGTCGGGGTGGATGCCCGACTGCATGCAGATCTCCGTGGCGCCGAACGCCACCGCCTCGCGGACGCGGCGCCGGAACTCCTCCTCGGAGTGCTCGTACGCGTCGGGTGAGCGGCGCCCCTGGCCGAAGCCGCAGAACGCGCATCCGACGATGCACACGTTCGAGACGTTGATATTGCGGTTCACGACGAAGGTCACGGTGTCGCCCGCGAGCTCGGCGCGCACGGCGTCGGCGGCCTGGCGCATGTCCTCGACGGCCTCGGGGCGCGTCTCCGCGAACAGCGCGGTCAGCTCCTCCTCGGAGAGCCGCCCGCCGTCCGCGGCCCGCTCGATCGCGCCCGGCACCAGCTCGCGCCGGACCTGTCGCTCCTCGCGACGGCCCGACCCGCTCCGCGGGATGAAGGACCAGTACTTGACCTTGACGACGTCGAGCACGCCCTGCTCGAGCCAGTCGGCGTTCATGTACTGCGGGTACACGCACAGCCGCTCGGCGAGCGCCTGCCCGCGCGGCCCGAGCCGCTTGCGCATCTCGTGGACGGATGGAAACGGATGCTCGGGCGAGATGTGGTCACCGTTCGCCGACAGGCCGCCGAGGTCGCTGGCGCCCTCGTCCACTAGCGGAAGCCACCAGTCGGACAGGTTCGGGGGGATCTGGATCCCCACGTCCGGCATCAGGCGGCGGCACTCGCGCACCAGCGCGCGCATGTGGTCGAGCGTGACCTCGGTGGCCCAGGTCGGCAGCTCGAGCGCCGCGCCCGGTGTGCCGGTCCGCTGCGCCGCCTGCGCGATCTGCGCCGGCTCCTCGCCGTAGTAGCGCCGGTGCGGCACGAAATTCTGGAGGATCACCTCCTGGAGGTGGCCGTACTCGGCGTGCACGCCGGCCAGCGCCTCGAGCGCCTCCACGCGGTCCGCCTCGGTCTCGCCGATGCCGACCAGGATGCCGCTGGTGAACGGGATGCGGAGCTCGCCGGCCGCGCGGATCGCGTCGAGCCGGAGTCTCGGGTCCTTGGTTGGCGAGCCCTGGTGCGCCACGAGGTCCGGCCGCGTCGACTCGAGCATCAGGCCCTGCGAGGCCGTCACCTCGCGAAGCCGCGCGAGCTCGTCCCGCGAGAGCGCGCCGAGGTTCGTGTGCGGGAGGATCCCGCGCTCCAGCGCGCGCTCGCAGCACCAGGCCACGTAGGCCACGAAGTCGTCGAACCCGAGCGCCGCCAGCCGCTCGCGCACGCCCGGATGGTGGGCCGGGTCGTCGCCGGTGAGGACGAGCAGTTCCTTCACGCGCCTGCGCGCCGCGCCGTCCAGCAGCCGCTCGACCTCTTCAGGCTCGTGCAGGTGCGCCCGGTGTGTGGCGAAGGCGCAGTACTTGCAGTGCGAGACGCACGTCCGCGACAGCGAGAGCGTCAGGTTCCGAGAGAAGGTGACGCGGCGCGGGGCCACACCCGCTCACGCTACAGGACGGCTATCTGGGTCCCTCGCTCGGAGGGGACCGGAGCGCCGCGACCGCCTGGGCAGCACGACGACGGCGGCGGGGACGCGGACTGGGCGCACTGGTCGCCCGCCGGCCCGCTGGACTGGCGCGGGTGGGCGACCGTGCGCGCGGTCCGGACGCTGCGCCCGAACGGCCGTCTGTGACGGCTCCGCTGTACCGCTCAGCCCTTGAAGGCGAACGCGAAGTAGTTCGCGTAGCCCTCATCGCCGCCGAGCGCCCTGAGCCGGTCGCGCGCGGCTTCGAGGGCGGTGTCGTAGCGCGAGCCCCAGTGGACGCGCGCGGCCGCGCGCTGACGGCTCGACACGTAGCGGACGAAGTCGTTGTAGATCTTGCCGGCGTAGTAGTCGCCTTCGACGCCATGGCTGCCGCCGATTTTGAAGTCGCGGACCTTCCTCATCAGCTTGTTGAAGGTGGCGCAGGTGCCGAATGAGTAGGCGGCCTGATCGAAAGCGAGCCGTCTGCGCTGGGCGTCGATCCCGGCCTGGAGCACGGGGTCGGACAGCGGCGTCTCGAAGCGGCGCAGGAAGCGCTCGAAGGGTGGTGCATAGACCTCGACCCAGGCACCCTCGACGGCCGTCTCGCGCAGATCGGCCCAGAGCGCCTTCGCGCCTCGCGCGTAGGCGTTCCGCTGCGCGCGGTGGCGGACCCTCCGGATGCGCCCCCAGCCCGGCCCCTTCGAGCGGCAGGCGGCGAGGGCCGACTGGGCGGCGCGCTCGTGGGCGGCCACCTGCCCGTCGGAGCCTTGCTTCAGCTTCGCCAGCTCCACGACGGCGGCCTCGACGCGCATCACGTCGGCCGGCTTCTGCGCCCGGGCGGCGGCGGGAGCGGCGAGCGCGAGGAGCGCGGCGGCGCTGGCGATGGCTGCCCGGCTGGTCATTTCCTCCATGATCGGCGGGCGGCGCGGCGGCTTGAGCACGCCGACGTAGGATTGCGGCGGATGCGGTTCCGGCAGGAAGTTCTCCGCCGCATCGGCGAGGGCGACGTGACGCTTGCCTTCCGCCGCTGGCGGCGCCCGACCGTGAAGGCAGGCGGCACGCTGCGGACGCGCGTCGGCGTCCTGGCGATCGAGTCGATCGCGGTCGTGGACGAAGACGCGGTGACCGACGCGGACGCGCGCCGCG
>Ga0126314_10001734_pt1 | contig 10616 bp, 13 predicted proteins | sample Plot105B_FD_92535 | JGI IMG/M metagenome (GOLD analysis project Ga0126314, IMG submission 92535) | Serpentine soil microbial communities from UC McLaughlin Reserve, CA, USA - Plot105B | ecosystem: Environmental > Terrestrial > Soil > Grasslands | place: USA: UC McLaughlin Reserve, Lake County... | reverse complement strand
TGGCACGGACTTCCTTGATGACGTTGATCTTGTTTTCGCCGAAGGAGGCGAGGATCACGTCAAATTCGGTCTTTTCTTCAACGGCGGCAGCAGCCGGGCCAGCAGCTGCAGCAGCAGCAACAGGAGCAGCGGCGGAAACGCCCCACTTTTCTTCCAGCATCTTCGACAGTTCGGAAGCTTCCAGAACGGTCAGGGCAGAGAGGTCGTCAACGAGCTTGGCGAGATCGGCCATTTTATACTCTTTTCAGATTGTGTTTCAGTTCGAACAGGTTTGCTTGGTCGGAACGGCTTATGCCGCTTCGCTCTTTTCGGCGTGAGCCTTGAGGACGCGAGCAATGCCCGCACCCGGCTGCACGAGGATGGAAGCGATGTTCGTTGCCGGCTGCTTGACGAGACCCGCGAGCTTGGCGCGCAGTTCGTCGAGCGAGGGCAGCGTCGCCAGGGTCTTGACGCCAGCAGCGTCAAGCGCCGTCGGACCCATTGCGCCACCAAGAATCACAAACTTCTGATTCTTGTCGGCGAAGGCCGCTGCGATTTTCGGCGCAACGATCGGGTCTTCAGCATAGGCGATCACGGTCGGGCCGGTGAACAGGCCCGAGATGTCCGCGACATCGATTTCCTTAAGAGCGAGCTTGGCGAGGCGGTTCTTGGCGACCTTGACCTTGCCGCCCGCCTTCTTGACCTGCACACGCAGATCAGTGAAAGCGGCAACGGAAAGACCAACGTTCTGCGCGACGACGATCGACCCAGCGCCCGCGAGGGCTTCCTGGAGCGAGGCGACGACTTCGCGCTTTTCCGCTTTTTCCATGCTAGTCTCCAATTAAGACTAGGCCCGGTATGCCCGAAGGCATGCAGGGACCATTGCCAATTGCTGCCCCCTCCCCTTTTGGGTTCGGAGGGCAACGGTTAGGTGCCTGCCGACCGAGCGTCCAAAGGACCCTGGTCTAGGTTCGAACCGAAACGAATTTCGGTGTCTCACCCCGTCTATTGCTGGCTCCGGATGGAATTATCGGCCTTGCGGCTGACCGGCAGTCTCGGACAGGACTTTTGCCACCCTTGCGAGTGGCGACACCGGGCGGCGCAAACCGCCCGGAATTGTTGGAGCGCTATACGTCCCTTCAGGACCGCGCTCCAGTTATTTCTTGGTCAGGTCGGATTCGTCCGAAAAGTGGTACCCACTTTTCAGTCCGACCTTCCGTCTCTTAGATAGCCGTGCTCGGCTCGACATGGACGCCAGGGCCCATGGTCGAGGAAACGGCGACCTTCTTGACATAGGTGCCCTTGGCGCCGGCGGGCTTGGACTTCACGACGGCGTCGGTGAAGGCCTTGATGTTCTGCAGAAGAGCTTCTTCCGAGAACGAGACCTTGCCGATACCGGCATGGATGATACCAGCCTTCTCGACACGGTACTCGACAGCACCGCCCTTGGCAGCGCCGATGGCACCCTTGACGTCCATGGTCACCGTGCCGACCTTGGGGTTCGGCATCAGGTTGCGTGGCCCGAGGATCTTACCGAGACGACCGACCAGCGGCATCATGTCCGGAGTGGCAATGCAGCGATCGAAATCGAGCTTGCCGCCCTGGATGATTTCCAGCAGGTCTTCGGCGCCGACGATGTCAGCACCAGCAGCCTTGGCTTCGTCGGCCTTGGCGCCCCGGGCGAACACGGCGACGCGAACGGTCTTGCCGGTGCCGTTGGGCAGGCTCACAACGCCACGAACCATCTGGTCGGCGTGACGCGGGTCAACGCCCAGGTTCATCGCGATTTCGACGGTTTCGTCGAACTTGGCCGAAGCGCGCGACTTGACGAACTTCACAGCGTCGACGAGCGGGTAGAGCTTGGTGCGGTCCAGGCCTTCAGCAGCCTTGGCGACCTTCTTTGCGATCTTTGCCATTGTTATCAGCCCTCGACCTGGATGCCCATGGAACGGGCGGAGCCGGCGATCATCGAGATTGCGGCCTCGACGTTGTCGGCGTTGAGATCAACCATCTTCTTCTCGGCGATTTCACGCAGCTGAGCCGTCGTGATCGTGCCAGCCGATTCCTTGCCCGGGAGCTTGGAGCCGGCCTTGAGGTTGACGGCCTTCTTGATGAAGTAGGTTACCGGCGGCTGCTTCATCACGAAGGTGAAGCTCTTGTCGGCGTAAGCGGTGATCACGACCGGGATCGGAGCACCCTTTTCGATCTCCTGCGTGGCCGCATTGAAGGCCTTGCAGAATTCCATGATGTTCAGGCCGCGCTGACCCAGAGCAGGGCCAATCGGCGGGGAGGGAGTTGCCGAACCGGCGGCAACCTGCAGCTTTACGTAGCCAACGACTTTCTTAGCCATTTTCTATCCTCTGTTTGCCCCTAAGGGCAGTTGAGCCGTGGTGCGGTTTCCTGGCGCCGGCAAAGCACCATCCCCTTCCACGGGTTTCAGCGCTTCGGCTAACGCCTGACGCTGGAGCGACTTTGGCTTGCGCCAAAACGCTGTGGCCATTTTGGCTCACGCCAAAAGGCCGGGGTCAGACCTTTTCGACCTGACCGTATTCGAGCTCCACCGGAGTGGGGCGCCCGAAAATCGAAACTTCCACCTTGAGGCGGGAGCGCTCTTCGTCGACTTCTTCCACGATGCCATTGAAGCTGGCAAAGGGGCCATCGGAGACGCGAACGCTTTCGCCAACCTCGAAGCTGACGGAAGGCTTGGGATGCTCGACGCCTTCCTGCACCTGCTGCAGGATCGACATGGCTTCCTTTTCGGAGATCGGCATGGGCTTGTTATCAGCACCCAGGAAACCGGTCACCTTCGGCGTATTCTTGATCAGATGGAAAGTCTGATCCGTCAAATCCATCTTCACCAGCACATAGCCGGGGAAGAACTTGCGTTCCGTATCGACCTTGCGGCCACGACGGATCTCGACGACCTTCTCGGTCGGCACGATGACGTCATCGAACAAATGCTCGAGCTTGGTCTGGGCGACCTTTTCCTTGATCGCGTCCGCAACCTTGCGCTCGAAATTCGAGTACGCTTGAACAATGTACCAGCGCTTGGCCATGCCGCCTCGCCGCTCCTCGTTAGTCGCCTGATCCGCTTAGCGGATCGAAAGCATCAAAGACACCAGCCACGAGATGACCTGATCCGCAGCCAGGAAAAACAGGCTCGCGAAGATCACCAGGACCAGCACCATGATGGTCGAGATGACAACCTCGTTCCGGCCCGGCCAGGTTACCTTCGATACTTCCGAGCGAACCTGCTGGAAGAAGGTGATCGGATTGGTTCGGGCCATAGTCGATTCCGGGTTGTCTTGGTGCAAAACCAAAGGCCGCGCAGGACTCCCGCACGGCCGGATTGCGGGTATCTAGTCAATCTGCCGGGCAATTGCAACCGTCAATCGCGACAGGACTCGCTGATCGCCCCCACGCAAATCTGCAACATCCGTAAATCATAGTTGCATAAAGTTGTGGATAGCGCTTGCGCGAGGCCTCATGTTGGAATTGGATCGGAATGCGGCCAAATGGTGGCATGGCCGGAGGGGGCGTTCCATGTCTTTCGACATCAAGTCTTGCCAGCTGATGCATTTCGGGCCGCACAAGGCTATTCCCGGGCGGATCACCGGCGTCGTTCGCGTCCGCATCGGCGAGGATTTTCTCGGCACGCGCACCGATTACTCGCTCGATCTCAAGGTCAAGGCCGATATTGGACAGGCGGACTCGGAGACGGTTCGCCACGCTCTCCTCGCCCACGCCGCGCGCCAGCTCAACAAACTCAAGCTTCGACACCAACAGCGCCTGCCGGTCGCGGCAGAGTAGTCAGAGCAGACTGACCTCGATACCGCCCGTCAATCCACACAGCATGGCCAGGGCCACGAAGAGGCACAGCGCGGTGGCGACGCGGTGATCGGCATCCCGGTAACGCCTACTGATGGCGTGTGATTCAAACTTGATCGACATTGCGGTTCTCCCGTGCGTTGCCGGGAAGAATGGCGCAGACGGCCATAAGCATTCCATATGACTGGGGAGTGCCCGCATAAGTCATGCATAAAGACCGGCTTGGGCCGATCGCGTCACGACGATGTCTTGGAATGCCTGGCAGGGGCTGGGGGACTCGAACCCACGACCCTCGGTTTTGGAGACCGATGCTCTACCAACTGAGCTAAACCCCTTCAGGCGAGGGTGTGTCTAATGGCAAAGGACGAAAGGTGCAAGAGGGTCTATGCCCTTGGTGCACAATCTTGGCTCGTGCCTTTGGCACCGCTACCCGCCGCATATGGCGGATAGCGGGATGTTCGACAGGCGTCAGACGTACCAGATGCCGTCGCTGATCTCGCCAGCTGTCTGGGCCTTGTTCTCATTGCTCTCAGAAAAATCAGCCAGCATCCTGGACCGCGTCACCTGGCCGCTTTCGAGGTTACCCACCCAGTAGTTATAGCCATTCTGGTCGGGCGTGCGGCCCAATGTGTTGAGATAGAGCAGCTCGACATAGCGGGTATTCGAGACGCTGCTCGGGGTGCCGTAGATGCTGGCAAACTCTTGGGAGCCGATAAACGACGCCGAAGCGTGCAGTAGATTGGTCGTGCCGTTGTCGTAGCGCTGGATCCAGTAGCCGAGGCCACCGGCGTCGGGGTCGCGCGCAAAAGCCGCCTGGTAGAGCCGATACATCTGACCGGCATTGCCTGCGGTATCGAAGGCCTTGACGCCATCGTCAAAAGCGACGCGCTCGACGCTGTTGAGATTGACGTTCACGGAAATCGAATTGTTGTAGAACTGCCAGCCCTGGGCCGTGGAGGCCTGGGAATAGGTGGCGCCGCGGCCGGGAAGATCGACCCAGTCAAAGCCTGACCCACCGGTAACATAGCTGTTGCCCGAACTCATATAGATGACGTCGTTGCCGTTGCCGCCATCGATGTGGTCGTTGCCGCCACCGCTCAGGATGGTGTCATTGCCGTCGTAACCAGCGAGTCGATCCGCGTAGATCGAGCCGGTGATGCTGTCATTGCCGCTCAGGATGGCGCTGTAAAAGCCGGCCATGTCATTGCGGCTAGCCTGATACTGCGCCGAAGGTGCGGAAATGGCGAACTGGTCGACGGTCGCGAGCAGCGTTCCGGCACTGTTGTATTCACGGTAATTCGTGAAGGTGCCGCGCGTCACATTGAGCACGCCATCATAGCCGAGCCCATATCCGCCATAGGACCCCGTGCCGGTTCCGTCATAGACCACATACTGGCTGTCGGTGGCGCGATCGATATAGCCGTAGTGTGCCGTGGGATTGATATTGTTGAAGCTAGAGGAAGCGATAATGCGGGCCAATTGGGCGCTCCTTTGCGAGAGCTCTAGGACGAAAAACAAATAGGGCGCGCTGAAGGCAACCTAGGGTGGTTCGTTCGGTATGAGGAACGCTCGGCCAGCTGACGCTGACAGCAATCGCATCATACCATACGCAAAACCACTCTGCCCCATCGGCCCTGAACCGAACCTGAACGGGCAGATGTTTTGTTGGTTCCCTGGCATCTCCAGACCCGGCTCACACAAAGCGGCAATTGAGAGATGGGCGCCCATACATGTGATGAAACTAGGCGGTCAGGTTCCCGTTTGCATGCTCATCGTGTTCTGGGTGTCCGCATGAGAAAAGCTGTCCTTATCGTTGATGATGAACCACTGGTCCGATTGGACATCGCCGAGATCATCAGGGAGGGTGGCTTTGAGCCCTACGAGGCCGCCAATACCGCCGAAGCCGTGGCGATGCTGGAAGCAGCACCCGAGAGCTTTGCAGCAGTGATCACGGATATCGAGATGCCCGGTTCGCGCAGCGGGGCGGTTCTTGCCAACCACATTTCGCATCGGTGGCCCACCATCCGTACGATCGTCATCTCGGGCGGTCGCAAACCGCTTGGCGGCGTTCTGCCGTACGGGACCCCGTTCGTCTCCAAGCCGTTTTCAAAGCGTGACATCGCGGCCGCAATATCTTGCACAGCCGCATGATATTGCGGCGCGTCGCGCTGCACCGAAGTCGATGCCGTGATGAAGGTGAGTTGGAAACCGCTGGGGACCCGAACGGGCGGGCCGGTGGTGGAGGGGACTGGATTCGAACCAGTGTACGCTAAGCGGTCAGATTTACAGTCTGATGGATTTAACCACTCTCCCACCCCTCCACATTTCCGGGTAGGAAAACGAAGCGCTGTGCGTTTCGTCGGGGCGGGTTATCGTCGGCTGTCGCAAGAGTGTCAACTCCCTTCGCCGACATGTGGAAAGAAATCTTGTTCGGGTGGAAAAATCCTCCCCGTGCAATGGGCGGGTCTTGCGTGGATGCAAGGGTTCGCGATAAGCCATTGGCCGGTTTCACGCCCATGGGCGGGTATAGCTCAATGGTAGAGCAGCAGCCTTCCAAGCTGAATACGCGGGTTCGATTCCCGCTACCCGCTCCAAAATTTCAGACATCGTCGTCTCATTGCCTGCCGAGTTTTGGCTCGGCACAGTGTTGACGTCGTTGGGACGAGAGGCGATCATTGCTGGCGCAGCAGAGGTCACACGATGTCCGTACCACAAAAGCCGGCTACACCTCCCTCCCCCAATCCCAAGCCTCAGGTCACGCCAATGCCGCCCAAGCCCGGCACGAAGGCGCCTTCGGCATAGTCGGGTTTCGGCCGGGAGCGATGTCTACCGCTTGCCGCCGCTCCGAAAAGGCAATAGGCACCAGGCATGAGCCGCAACAAATTCCCGCCCAAGCCGAAATATGATCCCGACACCGGGCCCGTCTATCTTTATGGCATGCACACCGTGCGCGCCGCGCTGGACAATCCCGCACGCATCAAAAAGGTGCTGCTGGCAACGCCCAATGCGCTGAACCGGCTGCAGGAGACCGGCGATATCGGCAAGGTGCCGGTGAAGGAAACGACCCCCAAGGAGCTCGATCGGCTCCTCGGCGGCGAGGCCGTGCACCAGGGCATGGCGCTCGAGGTCGATCCGGTGGGTCGCTTCGGGCTCAAGGACATCGAGAAGCTGCGGCTCGTCGTCGTGCTCGATCAATTGACCGACCCGCACAATGTTGGTGCCATCCTGCGCACCGCTTGCGCCTTTGGCGCCGATGCCGTCATCACCACCGCCCGCCATTCGCCGCGGGAAACCGGGGTCATGGCGAAATCGGCTTCAGGCGCGCTCGATCTCGTACCGATGATCGAGGTGAGTAATCTCGGCAACGCGATCGAAACGCTGAAGGAACGCGGCCTGACCGTTCTCGGCTTTGATTCTGACGCCACGACCCCCTTGCGGCCGCGCACCGACGACACGCCGATGGCGGTGCTCTTGGGTGCCGAAGGCAAGGGCCTCCGCCAGCGCACGCGCGAATTGTGCGACGAGATGGTGCGGCTCGACATGCCGGGCCCGATCAAGTCACTGAACGTCTCGAATGCTGCCGCCATTGCCCTCTTTGCCGCGACGGCCGGGAGAGCCGGATGAGCAGCTTTTCGCCTTTCGCCATGGCCCTGCGCCTGTCGGGCCTGACCGTGACGCAGACGGAGGCCGAGACGGCGCTGAAGCAATTGCTGGTGCGCTATGAGCCGGAAGACGCCGACGGCAGCTTTTATGGCCAGATCGACGTGCCGGCGGATAACCCCGTGCGGGCTATTCTCGAACTGGCGGAGCGCTCCGGCGAGACGATCGAGGCGATGATCGCGGATCGCCGGCTGGGCAAGGCGGTGCTTGACATCGCCTTCGACTATCCTACCGAGGGCGAGGCCATGTCGGCGCGCCTGCCGGCCCATGCCGCCGCCGCCATTGCCGGGCGCGGCATCGATATCGAATTTTCGGTGTACCTCACCGATGTCGAAGACGACGAGGAAGACTGAGGCAGTCCTCAGAACGTTTCGAGACTATCCTCAAGCCCGGCAGTGATGAGATCACGCCCGAAGAACGAATTGTCGCGCGGCACGAGGCGGACGACGCTGTAGCCGCGGCTGGCCAATTCATCGAGGAAGATCGGCAACATGTCGACGGTGCGCTGGTGGATATCGTGGAACAGCACGATGCCGCTGCCGCGCGCTTCGAGCCGCGCCAGCGTGCGATCAACCACCACTTGTGGCGTGTCGCTGTAATAGTCCTTGCTGTCGATATCGACATCGAGCACCACTGCACCGCTCTGTAGGAGCCCGGTGCGCAGGTAGCCGGTTTGCGCCAGATAGGGGAAGCGGAAGAAGGGCGAGAGCACCTGCCCGCCGCCGGCCAGGGCCGTCGAGACCGCGTCTTCCCCTTTGACGATTTCGGCAATGGCTTCCTGTCGTGTCAGGTCGGCGAGATTGACGTGGCCGTAGGTGTGGCTGCCGACCGTATGACCGGCCATGGCGACGCTCTGGGCGAGCCGCGGATTGGCCTCGGCGGCGGAGCCGAGCATCAGGAACGTCGCCTTGACGCCATAGTCAGCCAAGGCATTGAGTATGGCGGTGGTCTTGCCCGAGCGCGGGCCATCGTCGAAGGTGAGCACCACTTCGCCGCGCTTGAGCACGATATCGGCTGTGGTGGCGACCGGCAGCGTGCGGCCGGATATATTGCGCGGGGCAAAAATGTCGGCCGGCATGGGCTGGCTCAGCATCACTGCGGGCCTCGCCTCCACCGAAGCTGTGTGCACAACGTCGACCGCGGGCGTCGACATCAGTCGCGCGGTGGGACTGACGGGCTTGGCGCAACCGCCCAGCATGACGCCCAGAACCAGAAGACCAACAAGCAAACGGGAGGGCGACACAATGAACACTCAACGCAAATCAACCTGCGCTGAGAATTTGCGATTATGGTTAATTTTCCGCTCGTGAAACTTTAAGAAGATGTTACCCAGCAGTGGGTTACGAATACTGACCGGATCAAGTCGAGGCCGATGTCCTTGGCAAAAAGAAGGAATTTAGGATGGACGGCAGCGTGCAAAAAAAGCTCGGACGGCAGGACGTGCTGCAGCCGATCATGGCCGGCACGCTGGCGGCGATCGTGGGCTATGCCAGCACGTTTACGCTCGTCCTCGCGGCGCTGACCGCGGCCGGTGCCTCGCCGCAGCAAGCCGGCTCGGGGCTGCTCTCGGTCTGCCTGGCGCTTGCAGTCCTCAACGTCGTCGTGTCGTTCCGCGCCAAAATCCCGATCAGCTTTGCCTGGACGACGCCCGGCGTCGCCTTCCTCCTCACGGTTGGCGAGCCGGTGGGCGGGTTTCCGGCAGTGGCGGGGGCATTTCTCGTCACCGCGGCACTGGTCGTCCTCACAGGTCTCTTCAAGCCCCTTGCCCGGCTGATCGCCGCCATCCCCTCTGCCATCGCCAATGCGATGCTCGCGGGCATGCTGCTGACGCTGTGCCTCGCCCCGGTCACGGCGCTGGCTGACGTTCCATTGCTCGTCGCGCCGATTCTCATCGCCTGGATGCTGGGCCTGCGCTTTGCGCGCCGCTATGCCGTGCCCATCGCCGTCGTCGCCACGGGCCTCGTCCTCGCCTTCACCACGCACCTGACTGCCGGGGCGCTCGACGGCACCTGGCCCATGCTGGTGCCGGTGGTTCCCGTCTTCACCTGGGACGCCATCGTGCGCATCGGCCTGCCGATGTACATCGTCACCATGGCCTCGCAGAATCTGCCCGGAATTGCGGTGATGAAGGCCAATGGTTTTACCATCGCCCCACCGCCGATCTTCATCATCACCGGCATCAGCAGCGCCGTGACCGCCTTTTTCGGCGGCCAGACGACCAATCTCGCTGCTATCACGGCCGCCATCTGCGCCGGGCCAGAGGCGCATCCCGATCCCGACAAGCGCTGGCCAGCGCCCATGGCGGCCGGCGTCACCTATCTGCTGCTGGGTCTTGCCGCCAGCCTTGCCGCCGCCTTCATCGCCGCCTCCCCGCCGATTCTCATTCAGGCCGTTGCCGGCCTGGCTCTGCTCTCGAGCCTTGCCGCGGCGCTGTCCGGCGCGTTGACCGAAGAAGACATGCGCCTTCCCGCGATCCTCACCTTCGTCGCCACGGCCTCGGGCATCACCATTGCCGGCGTCGGCGCACCATTCTGGGGCCTGGTGGGCGGGATCGCGCTCATGCTGTTGTTGCGGACGCAGAAGCGGTGACGCGGGTCTTTGCGGTCATTCTGGCGGGCGGCGAAGGCAGCCGGCTCGGACATGTTCGCAAGGGTGAACTGCGCATAGGCGGCGTGCGGATGGTCGACCGTGTCGAGTCGGCGTTGTCCGGTGTCGAACCGGGCCTGATGGTTTCGACTGGCCAGGGCAAGATCAGCCCCCTGCCCGCGCCGGCTATCGCTCTGCCCGATTTGGTCGACCATGCCACTGGACCTCTTGCAGGCCTCCGCGCCGCATCGGCTGCCCTCGCCGCGCGGGCCGCGCCAAATGACGTTCTCATCGCGGTCGCAGTCGATACGCCTTTTCTGCCCGCTGACTTCGTCGCGCGGCTGGTGGCGGCCGTCGAGGATGCCGACGCGGCCTATGCGACTTGGGGCGACAGTTTCTATCCTACCAACAGCGCCTGGCGCGTCTCGGCTCTCGGCAAGGTCTTGCATCGTCTCGATGATTCTGCGGGGCCGAAGGCGGCGCTGGGCCGAGCCCATGCCGTCCGGGTCGATTGGACGGCCGATTCCGCGCAAGACCCTTTCGCTAATGCCAATAGCCTCGGC
>Ga0126314_10001733_pt1 | contig 10619 bp, 9 predicted proteins | sample Plot105B_FD_92535 | JGI IMG/M metagenome (GOLD analysis project Ga0126314, IMG submission 92535) | Serpentine soil microbial communities from UC McLaughlin Reserve, CA, USA - Plot105B | ecosystem: Environmental > Terrestrial > Soil > Grasslands | place: USA: UC McLaughlin Reserve, Lake County... | reverse complement strand
TTCTTGTAAACTTTGTTTTAAGAGAGGGATGATGTCATTCTGAGGTAAAATATTAGATTTTTGTGTTATTGCTATTAATGCTTCATATCCTACTACTTCTGCACCTTCCACAATTGCATCTTGTTTTATTTCCATTAATTCCATCTCCTCAGGCAGGGGATTATCTGTCTTATCATCTTTTATTGATTTGAAAGTATCGGTGATAGCTTTTTTCATTATCATAGTAGTGGGTGGCATTAATTTTGGTTTGGTAAATCAGCTTTAGCATCGGTTGGCTCTCCACTGAGTTTTGTAATGAGTTGACGTAATCTATCTTGCTGGTTTTATGTTTCTTTTAAATGATGTTGCAATTGTTCTTTTATTTCTTGTAATGGAGTATTTAATCTTGAGTGTATTCTATCTATTGCAGCGTTTTCAGCAGTTAACATTTCATTTAGAATTTCTATATATTTTGAATTAACATCCTTTGACATATTAACAATGGTACATCCATACCATACCATCTTATTTATCAATTTTATATACTATATCAAAAAATGATATTAGTATATCATCATTTAGCAATTTAGTTTCCAATATTATTAGTAAAATAAATCAAAGTATATTTTATTTGTATACTTCTTTGTAAAAGACACAATTTTCTTTTGATATCAAAGAAAGATAATTTGTATTAATAATTATTTGTAAATCTGATCGCTGATTGCTATATAATAGTTATTTTATATTTTCATAAAGACCATATATCTTTCCTGTTGCTTCTGTTGTATAATTCCAAATTTCAGGATTATTAGGTAATTGGTTAAAAACATCTTTTCGATTGTTATCCAATTTCTCAAAAATTTCTTCACCAATTACCATGTGATCAGGTTGAGCACGGGAAGTCATCTTTACCACTATACTAATAGTATATCCTATAAGATCAAGATGAGGACGTTTTAATACCTTATTTTCAAATTTCTCTATATCCAACCCATATTTGACTACCGCAATTTCTCCAACATCAATTCCTATCCTTACTTTTAAATCAGGATAATCGTATTGATTCAAAATGGGATTTAGACCTTCTTGGACTACTTTAATCATAGTATAAGCACAACTTATTACATTACTATATTGAAGAGAATCAAAATCATTATTATTATTATATTCTCCAGAGTTGTAATCTTTATCCCTATGATCTTTAACATTATTTGAATCCACTACAAAAAATGCTAAAACTGCATCTCCAATATACTTTAGAACATATCCTCCATACATGGACACTATTAAAGTCATTTCTTGAGCAAAAGCTCTAATTATTGTTGTTAATTTATCAATAGGCAAGTTTAAAGACATTTTAGTAGAACCTACAAGATCAATATGTAAAATTACAAGGTTGACTTTTGATTCCATAAACTTTTCCAAAATCTTTTGCATTTCATTGACAGAAATATTAAATTCTGGATTTGCTTTCAAAGATTTCCATATTCTAATTTGAGAGTCTTTTATTACAGACTCAACATCAATAACTGCATCAAGATATAGCTTGTTTAGAAATGTATTGTCTATACTATTTTGGATTTTTTTTTGTTTTTTTATTTCTTCTTCATTCATAATTACTTGTATAACAGTATCTTGGTGTATGTCTAATTCTAAGGCTATTACTTCAGGGCTTATTCCTGAATTGTATAAATTAATTATAGTTGATGTTTGTTCTACTTTATCCGATAAATTTAATCACCATCTTTTATCTACTTTACTTATTATCATTATTATATTTAATAATTCAAAATTTTTTGAAATAACTATGATAATCATATAAATACTACTTTTATATTTACAAATATTAAAAACATTTCTTTCTTTAATTAAATATTAAGAATTATTTTATTGTTGTTATCAAAAGAACTTTTTGTTTCTTGACGAATGATTTGGGCTACATAATAATCTATTCCTAATGCTTCTGCAATATCTGATGGTTTACTATTTAGAATCATTTCACTTGTAAATCCTTATTATCTATCGTTTCCATCAATCCTCTTGGTATATTAAGGCGATTTAATCTATCGTCCTTTCCAAATTTTTGTATCAGATTTTGTTCTTTATCATAGTTGATTATGTTAGAATTTTCCTCCGATATTGTTGTTGACGTCTATTCTGCTAATTCATTTATTACTATAGCGTAGTATTTTAGGAAGCGCTTTTTTCTAAATCTCTTTTAATATTGTTATAATTCAATCTAGTATCAATATTAATACAATATCATTTATAATAAATTTAGAAATTTTCAAATAATTACTAAAATCAATAGTAATTTGATTTAATATAAGGCAAATTTTTCTCTTTAGATCAATTTGAAATTCTTTTACCAATTAATGTGAATAATTCAAACAATCTTATAATAAAAATTATATATATATAGAGAAAATGAATTCTTATTTAATTTGTAATATTATAATTGGGATTGTATAATTCTAATTCTTATAATCCTTTAATTACTTTGCATATCCTGGATTCTGCGAGATAATAAGACATACAACATAATGCTAATTCAATAAAAAGCTAGCCTAATAATAATGAGGTAATTTGGCCATTTCAATATATTTTTTTATCTATTCCATACACTTTTAATATATATTCTGTAATGTTAAAATAAATATATTGCAAACATCTACTATATATTATAATGATCATGAAGTAAAAGAAGACTATGAAGTAATCTCAAAAGATGTTATCAATAATGGATACAATCTTTGGGTTGATATCACTAATTTTAATTCTTCGGATCTTCATCATTTACAACAAATATTTAATATAGATATAGCTGCAATAGAAAAAGTTGAAAATAATTCTAAAAGACCTCAGATTATGATAATAGATAATCAAAAATTTACTATTTTTCTTGAATTAAGATACAAAAACTTGGAAAGTTTAGAAATATATCCAATATACTTTTTTGTTGGTAAAGGATGGCTATTAACAATTCATTCCGAAAAAGTGGATCTTATATCTAGAGGAAGACGAATGTTTTTGAAAAATAATAAGATTTTAAATTATAGCATTGATGCTTTATATTACAGCATAATTACTACTATAATAGAGACTTATGAACAACTTGTAACAGCCATAGAACTTAAAATATTGGATTTTGAAAAAGAAGCATCAAACATACCATCTAAAAATACATTGAAACAATTAGACCTTGTATCAAAACAATCTATTATAGTGAGAAGACATTTTTGGCATGCCCGAGATATTATTAATTATTTAAAGAAAACGGAAGAAGATAAAGAAGATATAAAATTTCTCAGCGTAGTATATGACGATATAAATCAATTAATTGACATGGTTGAATCTTATAGAGATACAATAAATTCAACAAGAGAAGTATTTTCTTCAAGTGTTTCATTGCAAACAAATGAGACAATGAAAATATTGACAATATTTTCTACAATTATACTACCACTTTCGCTTATTATAAGTATTTTTAGTTTGCAGGGATTTGATTTGAATAATATTACTATAATTCCCAAAGATTTTGATATATTAGTAGTAGTTATGGTTACAATTACAGGTATATCTTTATTATTCTTTTGGAAAAAAAAATGGTATTATCTAAAGATACTAAACTTAATTCTAGGGGAGAAAGAGAAGGGAATAATAATGTTAACAAGAAAGAGTCAAATAAAAGTGGGAATTAATAGTGAAAAAGATAATGATAAAGTAATACAAAATTAAAAGAGAAGAAAATTGATATTTCGTAAGATCATAGCAAAGTAAAAGAATCATCTAAATTATCAATGTCATTTTGTGTATATAAATAACCAATTGCTCTTTCATTTGTTATTTAATTAATATACTAAACTAATTTGAAAATTTTATGCGGTTAAATAGAATTTAAATATTATATATAAACAGACAACAAATGGAATTTATATTTCATATACAATAATAACAAATTTCAAAGGTAAACATTATCAATAACAATTTATCATTATAATGATATAACATGATATTATTATAAAGATTAAATAGATTGTTATAGTTTATTCTTTACTATGGGTTTAGAAAGAGAAAATCCAGAGTAGATTCCTAATGCAGAAAATTTCCCAAATACTAAAGAAATAATTAGCGAACAAAATAGTATTTCAGGTCAAAAGAAAGAATGATTATGCAGTAGTTGCTAAATTAGGACGAATTTTAAAAAATATCCCTTTTTCTACAGACAAAAAAATAATTGAATTTGTAAAACTCTATGTTAGTGATGAAAAGATTCTAAAAGCATTAGAAAATAGTGACGATAAAGAATATAAGAATACAGCAGAGATTACTGCTGAAGCTGGTTTAGTATATTAAATAGTCACTAGAAGACAACAAAATTTTATATTAATATTTCTGAAGCATGAATAAGAAAATTTCTTGTAAAATTAATGTTCCTATTTTTAACTCTATTGTATTTGTAATTGCTTTTACCTGAATAATAGTCTTAGCTTCTTAACAGCAAATTCTTTGATCTTATTACAATTTGAATGAATTATTATAATATTTATAAAATTAATTGAAGTAATTTGCCATAAATTTTTTTATTCTTATTCTCATGATTCAAGGAAAATTAATTATCCGTATCTATTTCAAGGCTTTTAATGTAGTAATGTAATAGAAACAACATTATTTAAAAAAATTTTTTAGAGTATATTCAATGAAAAAAAATAAAATTAGAAAATTTTACGGTAATAATTCTATGAATGTTTTACTCAGAAAACCATAAATATATCAGGTAAATGTAATTTGTAATGGCGACAGATAGAGGTTACATTAAGTTTTTTTACTTTTTTATCAGTATATCTTTTGTAAGTAGTATTTTCTTTATAACTTTTATTGAAGCATCTTTAGCACAGAAAGATGACGATGATGAAGATGATAAAGAAAAAGGCAAACTAATAGTTAAAGCCCGTATCCATTTAGAAAATATAGAAATAGAAAAAACGAAATTCATTCGTATTATTGGCTTTATAAATGGTGAAGAGAGCAAACAAGATATCCCGATATCTTCTATAGAGAAGACTAGTAATAATCTCAATGTTGAATTAAAAGTAAATAAAGAAAATGACATTGTTAAAGCTAATATTCCTGATGAGTATTTTGTATGTGCATATCAAGTAGGAGATGTATCAAAAGAATCTACTCCCATAACAAAGTTTGATTGTAACGAAGGTGATATTCTAAGTACAAGTAAACCTAATATCATAAATCTTTTCCAATCTGGTTCCCAAGTATACTCTAAAAGCCAAGCAGTTTATCAAGCAAGTCTAAATACAAATAGTAGTAATAACAGTGATCAAGTTAAAATAAAAATCTCTGCTCCGCTGGCTGATAAAAAAGGAACTGAAAAATTAAAAATAGGTGTTATGATAAAAGGTCAAATACAATCTGAAGTTATAGAAAATGTACAAGCTGAACTTGATAAAAGTAAAGATAGTACAATACAAAGAACATTTACCTTTGATAGAGATACCGACATAGGCAAAATTCAAATTGGAGATAGATATCATGCTTGTGTTTCAAGTGAAGATTTGCGACCACCAGAAGGAACAGAATGCGAAAAAAGGGTTGTAAAGAATCTCGAAAAGGTTAGTGGCTTATATGCACGGTAATTTTTATTATGCTTTGATAACATACAAAAATATTAGATGCCTTCTTGGATCGCTTTAATATTTTCTTACAATAAAATAATATATAAAAAAGTTATTTCTCCCTTATTCATAAGAACTATATAACATAAAGGATATTATTAACATAGATTGCGTGTTTTAAATATAGCAATTGATGCAGATGGCTCTCCTTCAGGATATATTTCTTGGCATAATCACTTTAACAATAAAAGCAAAATAAGATCTTTAAGGCCTTCACTAAAAAATGAAAAGTTTGGGGTTCAGAGAATGGAAATGCTAGCAATCTTTTTTGCAATTTCCGATAATATCAAAGCATTCAAGAAATTAAAAAGAACAAAACAAATAGTAATTGTTAGAAGTGATTCACGATCTACTATAGAACAATTGAATAAAAAGGTTCAAATAAAAGATAAAATTATTCAAAGAATTTTTGAATCCATTAAAAGAATGCTTGACAAGATTTCCTATACAATAGTATTTGACCATTTGAAAAGGACCAAAAACAAAGCTGGCCAGATTTTAGAGGATATATTTAGAAAAAATATCAAATACTTAAAGAAGAAATCTTATAAAAACAAAACTGAAAAACAATATATCTTTGTCAGATATAGGCAAGACCGTTTAGGCTCCTATACTACATTTACTGATCCTTTGAAATTAATTATAACTACTTAAACAAATTAACTTATCTTTTTTACGTTTGACTTTTTATTTGGTTATGTAATGATTACAGCTGATTTATAACCTATAAAAATAGTAATTAATAATAGACAAAGTATTATAAAATGTTAAAGATATTAAAAATTTTAAATTATTAATTTTATTAATAACACTTTTAAGATTTGAAACTTTTGTTATTTTCTATAAAAATAATATAACATTAAGATAATACATATAATTATATTGCTTAAGCACTCTATTAACATAAGTTAAATCATTTTACAATTTCATTGATAACTGATCATTTAAAAATAATAGAAAAAGAATAATTTGCCTTGAAAATTATAATTTTTATTTATAGTTTTATTTATCTTTGCATTTTGCTTCAATTAATTTATAATAATTAATTGTTTACCTAATAATTGGTAATGTAAATTTAAATATAGATCCCTTACCATCTGAATTATTTTCAGCCCATATTTTCCCATTATGTGATTCCACAATATTCTTACAAATATATAGTCCTAATCCAGTTCCAATGCTAGAATCACTAGTTGTAAACTTTGAAAACAATTTAGGTAGTACCTCTTTTGAAATACCCTCCCCAGTATCCTTAACACTTATAATAACTTGATCTTCTTTGTCTTTCTGTAATTCTACAATAACAAATATCAATTGGTTATGGATAGTAAATTTTAAAGCGTTATCTACCAGATTGTGAATTACTTGAGCTAATCTGTCTCTATCTGCTTCCACAATAATAACATCATCTTTAGGCTTAAAATCATATACAATTTTTACTCTTTGTTGTTTTACTTCTTTATTCACATATTCCTTTAAAACCTCAGATATCAAAATATTAAGATTTAGTTTTTCTTTTTTAAGCATTAATGATCGACTTTCTATTTTGGTAACATCCAATACGTTATCAGTAAGCCTCTTTAGTCTGTTTGCATTTCTCATAATAATTTCTAATAATTCATGTTGTTCTTTATCTTTAATCTTAGAATAGATAATATCTGTTAATCCTAGTATAGGTTGAATGGGAGTTCTCAATTCATGTGCAGCTATATTGATAAATTCTTCCTTCATCTTTTCAGATTCTTTTACTTTTTTATACTGAATACTAAGCATTTCATTGCTTTCTCTTAATTTAATATTATAATAAATGCTTGATAATGCTAATCCAATAATATTGATGAAATAACTTATATCTTTCAATAAGTGTGCCACATTATGCCCGGTGTCAAAGTGATGTTCAGAATAAGACATAATTATTTGTCCAAAAATATCAAATATAATAGAAAGAACGATACTAACATAGAGAACATCTTTATTTTCATAAATTTTATTTTTATAAAAATAATAGAGGGAAAATAAAAACAATACTAAGGGAAAGAGTTCATATGGTCGATGTAAAGGAAAATTATCAATTACTGAAAATGGAAAAACCAAAAAAAGAGAGCTAATAGCTATAATTGATGCAAATAAAGTGCCTATTATTAGATACAATAAAAGTATTTTTGATAATCTATTTTGGTTATTCTTGTTTGAAGATATTTGTTCTTTTTCTTGTAACTTTAAAGGGGTAGATAAAAAATAATTGTATTTAACTATTGCTATAAGGAACATAGCACTTAGAAACAATCTACCTGCAAACCAGGTCTGCGGAATAAAATATTTTAAAAATACAATATCATCCATATTGAGTAAAGAAACTATAACATGTAACAAGTCAATTAAAGCATTAACTAGAAAACCAATGCCAATAAATAAACTAAATTTATCATTGAAAGTATGAGCTCTAGATATATAATAGAAGGCAAGTATTCCAGCAAGTATAGTTCCAAATAATTCAATATAAAAATGATGTATAGAGGATGTCACCCATAAATATGGATTAGCAGAGAATAGAGCAATTACTGAAAGATAAATTGAAGGTAGTATAACATATTTAATTATATGACCTTTATTATTATGATTTAAAAAAGAAAAGACAAACGGCAAACTTGAGTCAACTTCTCTTTTTCTTTGAGCAGGCGAAAATTAAAAATAACCTTGTCAAAAAACCATAGTTATTTTGTTGTAATAATTTTTTATGGTTATACATGGAATCCTAACTTCAAATAACATCTTAGAAATATAAGAATATCTATACCTTTAAAAGAATCTAATATGTTTATATCTAATTATTTGTAATTAGATAAAATTTATTTTATAATTCCGTAATAAAATAGTATTGAAATTTTGCAATATCTGTTAAAGATAAATATAAATTAAAATTTAAAATTTTATAAATTAGATCTTGTCTAGACAATCCTAGAAAAGAAAAATGAATCCTATTAGTTGATAATTGTTATTTATGCTATATATGTAAAGTTATTTAATTTAATAATATTTTTACAGTATTTGTAAACTCTTTTTCATCAACAGGTTTTCTAATAATTTGTTCTTTTGATATGCCAGAAACTATACTTAATAATGCCTCTAATATATCCAAAGCTGTTACAAAAAACTAATATTAATTGTATGGTCTATATCTTTTATTTGTTGATGTAATTGAATTCCATTCATTTTCATTCTGAAATCAAGTATGATTAAAAAAATCATTAAAATGGAGAATATCTACGAATTTAATGTATTGTAAAAAATATTCACAAATAGATTCCAGATTTTTGGAATATCAATAATTTTTAGAAACTTTTCGGCGCCGAAAAATTTCTGAATTAAATTATTAAGTTTAACAATGATAATAAATAAGAAATATACAATAATAAAATAAAAAGTAATAGAACAATATTAATTCTTTTTTTAATCTTTATTTCTTTATTTAGTATACTATATAGCTAAGGGAGACATTATTATTTAAGCTTAAATAAATTTGATTATTGAAAAAAGTTTGATAATAAAGAATAGAATAATAAGATAAAAGATTTATAATATTGTTATTGTTTTTTTTATTATTGTATTATTAACATTTAATTTAGAAAATTGGTTATCATGGCTAAATTAATATACGTAAAAATTAAATGTATATAATATATTTATCTTTCTCTTTATGAAAAAAAATAGTTAATATTAGATTATGATTTTTTTCCTTAATTCAATTTAATTATATTCATGTTGTGATTCTATTATAGAAAATAATTCAGAAAACAAAAAAGGCTTTAAAATCACATCTTGGCTTTTTATTCCAATTGAATCTATTATATTTTTTATATTGTTTAATGAATGTGTTGTGGTTAATATTATTTTTTTATGTGGTAATCTACTACGAATTTTTCTTGCAACTTCAAAGCCTGAAATGTCCCGTATATGAGTATCCAATATAATGATATCAAATTCGTTGTCTGTCTTAGACAATATATATTCTAAACATTTTTTACCGTTATCTACAATCTCTACATATGATTTTACAAAATCATTATATTTTGTAAAGAGATAATAAAGATACTGGATATCAGGTTCTGGTTCGACTACAAGGATTCGTTTTATTTCTTTTTGGTTCTCGTTAAACTCAATTTTAGGATAAGAATCGTTCTTGAAATCAATCATTATGGTATGTTTAGCGCTGATACTTCCTTTTTCATTGGATAATAAAGGGTCATTAAGGATTAGGCCAGGATGAGGACATATAACAGTAATATTTTGATTATTTTGTGCCCATTCAGTTGTAGTATTATGCCACCATTTTTCTAATACTTCACATTCCGCAAAGTGTTTATTATGTGATAAAAAACATGCTGTATCTGCAAAGGCTAGTATTGCATCTTTCTTTCCTTCAGATATACGCTGCCGTTGAGTTGTTTCTATCTCAGTCTTTAGCTTGTTAAAAGGAGCTAAATCTCCATGTAGTGCTGATTCATAATAAGGCTTAAAATCAACTATTTGTAGTTCACCACTTTCAATATTTTCTTTATAATTATCAATTTTAGAGGATAAATTTGAAATATTGGAGCTACTTCCACTATCATATACGTTGATAGATGCATAAATGCACTGATGTCCACTCTTTAATCCGTTATTAATGTAATTTATAGCTGCATTATTACGCTCATCATCGCTGTTATAGAGCAACATGATGTGCTCATTTGATGGTATATTAGGTAAATGAGAAGATAATGGCATTAATTTACTATTATCTCCTTATTATGTGTGGGCATAGAGAATTTAGTCATCGACTAATTATAGAAAGCATTGAATTTATAAAAACATTACTGCATTTTAATGTGTAACTACGATTTCTCTAAAGTAACCAGTGTTCTTTTGCAGTTAGTTACACGAGTTTTTTAACTGAATTAAAAACGA
>Ga0126314_10001731_pt1 | contig 10621 bp, 7 predicted proteins | sample Plot105B_FD_92535 | JGI IMG/M metagenome (GOLD analysis project Ga0126314, IMG submission 92535) | Serpentine soil microbial communities from UC McLaughlin Reserve, CA, USA - Plot105B | ecosystem: Environmental > Terrestrial > Soil > Grasslands | place: USA: UC McLaughlin Reserve, Lake County... | reverse complement strand
CGCGCGGGCGTGAGCAGCTTCGGCATGGGCGGCACCAACGCCCACGTCATCCTGGAGGAGCCGCCGGCTCGCGCGCCCGTCAAGGCCACTCGCGCGCACCAGCTCCTGTTGCTCTCCGCGCGCAGCTCCACCGCGCTCAACGCGCAGGCGCAGCGACTGGCGGAGCACCTCCGCGCGAACCCGGGCCTGGAGCCCGCGGACGCGGCGTACACCCTCCAGGTGGGCAGGCGTCGCCACACGCAGCGTCGCGCCATCGTCTGCCAGGGGCGCGAGGACGCGCTCGCGGCCCTGCTCGACCCGACGCGGCACCTGTCCGTCACCGAGGAGCGCACGAGCCGCTCCACCGTGTTCATGTTCCCCGGCCAGGGCGCGCAGTACGCGGGCATGGCCCAGGGCCTCTACGAGAGCGAGCGCGCCTTCCGCGCGGTGGTGGATGACTGCGCCACGCGGCTGGCCCCCGAGCTGGGTTTGAATCTGCGCGATGTCCTCTTCCCCGCCGCCGAGCGCGCCGAGGAAGCCCAGCGCCAGTTGCAGCAGACGCGACTGGCCCAGCCCGCCCTCTTCACCATCGAGTACGCGCTGGCGAAGCTGTGGATGAGCTGGGGCGTGAAGCCCGAGGCGATGATTGGCCACAGCATCGGCGAGTACGTGGCGGCGTGCCTCGCGGGCGTCTTCAGCCTGCCGGATGCGCTGGCGCTGGTGGCCGCGCGCGGGAAGCTCATGCAGGAACTGCCGCCGGGGACCATGCTCTCCGTCGTGCTCTCGCAGGAGGCGCTGACGCCCCTGCTGGATGCACGGGTGTCCGTGGCCGCGGTGAACGCGCCGTCGCTCACGGTGGTCGCCGGCCCCGAGGACGCGGTGGACGCGCTGAAGGCCCGACTCGAGGAGCGCGGCATCCAGTGCCGCAAGCTGCACACCTCGCACGCGTTCCACTCGGCGATGATGGACCCCATCCTCGCGCCGTTCACCGAGCGCGTGCGCAAGGTGAAGCTGTCCGCGCCCCAGGTGCCCTACGTCTCCAACGTCACCGGCACGTGGGTGACGGCCGCCGAGGCGACGGACCCGGGCTACTGGGCCCGTCACCTGCGCCAGCCGGTGCGCTTCGCCGCGGGGCTCTCGCTGCTGCGGCCCGCGCAGGTATTGCTGGAGGTCGGTCCCGGCCGCGCGCTGTCCACCTTCGCGGCGCAGCCCGGCGCGCTCCCGCAGGTTCCCACCACCGTCACCTCGCTGCGTCACCCGGACACGCGGCAGCCCGACGCGGCCGTGTTGCTGGGCGCGCTGGGCCAGGTGTGGATGGCGGGCGTGGACGTGGACTGGGAGGCTTTCCATGGCGGAGAGCGACGCCTTCGCGTGCCGCTGCCCGCCTACCCCTTCGAGCGCAAGCGCTACTGGGTGTCGCCGGACGGACACCGCGCGCTGGCCGCGTCCCTGTCGCCGGAGCGAGCGCCCGAGGCCCGGGAGCATGAAGAGGCGGCGTCCGCGGGCTACACGCGCCCCGCGCTGGCCACGCCGTACGTGTCACCCGACACCGAGGATGCACGCACGGTGGCGCGCATCTGGGAGGACGTGCTGGGCGTGCGCCCGGTGGGCCTCAACGATGACTTCTTCGCGCTGGGCGGGCACTCGCTGCTGGCCACCACGGTGGTGGGGCGGCTGCGAGACACCTTCGGCTTCACGGTGCCCCTGCAGTCCCTGTTCGAGGCACCGACAGTCGCCCGCCTCGCGGCACTGGTGGCCGAGCAGCGCCAGAGCCCTGGCCACGATGACCCGGAAGTCGAAGCCCTGCTGAGGATGCTGACGGAGCTCACCCCCGAAGAGGTCGCGGTCAGTCGCTAGTCGCGCTCCACACCCCTTTCGAGAAACAGCCGATGGCACCCCCCAACTCCACCCCCCTGAAGGTCCTCATCCTGGCCATGGAGTACACGCCGAACGTGGCCGGAGGCGTGGGCACCTACGTCTACGAACTGGCCCGAGGGCTGGCGCGTGGCGGATGCAAGGTCACCGTCGTGGCGTACACCCCGGGCGAGCCAGCCGTGCTTCGTGAGCCGCAGCTCACCGTGCACATGGTCCCCCCGAGCCGGGGCAGCCTCTCGCAGGCGGCGCAGCTCACGCTTGTGGGCGGCATCCGCCTCTTCAACGAGGACCTGCTCCACCACGGCCGTGAGCGCATCCGCGAGGAGCAGCCGGACCTCATCCACTTCCACCAGTGGCACACGCACCGCGCCGCGCGGGAGCTGGGCCGCGAGGCCGGCGTGCCCGTGCTGGGCACCAGCCACTACATCTCCGAGCCCGCCGAGCGCTGGTGGGGCCAGACGCCCGACCCCGAGATTCTCGAGGAGGAGCGCAGCTTCTACGACGGGACGACGCCGGTCATCTCGGTGAGCGAGTCCATGAGCGAGCTCATCCGGGAGACCTACGGCCTGTCGGCGTCGCTGCTGCACACCATCCACTGCGGCATGGACGCGGGGCCGTTCCTCCAGCCCTCGCACACGCCCGAGCAGTACGCCCGGCTGCGCGCCACGGTGGCCACGCCCAAGGACCCGGTCGTCCTCTACACGGGCCGGCTGCATCCGCAAAAAGGCATCACCGCCATCTTCGCCGCCGCCGAGCGCGTGCTCGCGAAACGGCCGGAGGTGCGCTTCCTCCTGGCGGGCGGCACCGACTCTCGCGAGTCCACGCAGATGGTCCAGGGGTTGAGCCAGCGCTACGCACACCTGCGCCATCGCATCAAGCTCCTGGGCAAGCTGCCGCGCCGTCAGCTCGGCCTGCTGCACCGCATCTCCGACCTGGCGCTGGTGCCGTCGCTCTACGAGCCCTTCGGCTACACGGCCATCGAGGCGATGGCATCCGGCCTTCCCCTCGTGGCGACGCGCTCCGGGGGTCCGTCCGAGATTGTCGAGCACGAGAAGACGGGGATGCTCGTCCCGGTGTTGCCCGGCGAGCCCGGAGGGCCGCGCGAGGTGGATATCGAGGCGCTCGCCAACGCGCAGCTCGCCCTGTTGGAGGACCGCGAGCGCGCGAAGCGCATGGGCCAGGCCGGGCAGCAGCGCGTGGTGGATCTCTTCGGCCTGCCACGCATGGTGGCCGCCAACCGCGTCGTGTACCAGAAGCTCATCGGCCTGCCCGCCCACCCGCACGCCGAGGCGCCTGTCGCCCGGCGCGAGGTGCTCTCATGACGTCGCAAGTGTCATCGACCTCGGCCCTGGCCGCAGTGGAGTGGCTGGCCTTCCACGTCCCGCAGCCGACCGCCTGGGCGCGCCTGTTCTGCCTGCCTCACGCGGGTGGCAGCGCCTCGCTGTTCCGCACCTGGCAGGCGGAGCTGGGACAGGACATCGAGGTCTGTCCGGTGCAGCTCCCAGGCCGGGAGAACCGGCTGCGGGAGCCGCCGCTGCGCGAGCTGCCGGCGGTCGTCGACTTCCTGGTGCAGGTGGTGGCGCGGCATGCGGACAAGCCCTTCGCCCTCTTCGGTCACAGCATGGGCGCGCTGCTCGCCTACGAGCTGACGCGGGCCCTGCGCGAGCGGGGACTCCCCACGCCGCTGCACCTCTTCGTCGCCAGCTACCGCGCGCCTCAGACACTCAAAGCCCATCCACCCACGGCGATCACCCACGACATCGACGCGTCCGAGGCCCGGCGCATGGGCGAGGCCATCTCCGTGTCGGGCGACATGGCCGAAGAGCTGCTGAAGCTGATTCGCACCACCCTCCTGGCGGACACCGCCGTGTGCGAGGGCTACACGTGGAAGCCGGGCCCCGCCCTGGCCTGCCCGCTGTCCGCCTTCCGAGGCTTCGACGACTACGTCCCCGAGGACGCGACGGAGGCGTGGCGACAGCTCACCTCGAGCGCGTTCTCCACCCAGACGTTCCTGGGGGACCACTTCTTCCTGCGGCAGACGCCTCGCGGCCTGTTGCAGAACATCCGCCGGAGCCTCGCGAAGTCGCGGCCCGCGCCTTCTCGCTGACCTTTCCAAAAGGAGCTGCCCAGATGAAGTACCTCATCTACGTCAAGGACCGTACGTCGGGCCCCGTGCCCCCCGACCCCATCGCCCTCAACCGCGCCGTCCGCGACTGGGTGGGCGCCCGCCTCCAGGACGGCACCATGGACTGTGCCTATTACGTCCTCCCGAAGATGGGGCTGTGTATCGTCAACGCCGACTCGCACGAATCGCTCCTGACGCTGCTGCGCGCGTGGCCGTCGTTCGCGTTCCAGGAGTTTGAAATCCACATGCTGGCGGACGTGCGCCACGGCATCGACAACAACTTCGAGCGCCTGAAGCGAGAGGGCCCTCCGGCCAAGGCCGAAGACACCGCGGCGTGACGCGCCACCCAGGAGAGCAGTCATGAGCACCGCGACCGTCCAGAAGGATGTCGTTCCCCAGGTCCCAGAGCGGATGGCGCTCGACAACCGCCGGGCCTTCTATGAGGGCCTGGAAGCCGACAACAAGCCCATCATCTTCACCGATGCCATGAAGGGCTGGCCCGCCGCGGAGCGGTGGTCCTTCGACTGGTTCACCCAGCAGTACGGCGACGTGAGCGTCCCCGTGGAGTGGCTGCGCTACAACGCCCGCCCCGCTGGCGACGTGGAGCGCGTGGGCCGCGTGCGGAAGATGACGATGAAGGACTACGTCGCCTCGCTGAAGGTGAAGGACGGCGACGAGACGCCGGGCTACCTCATCGGCAATGACTTGTTCCGCACCCTCCCCGCCCTGCACCGGGACGTGCGCTTCGACGAGTACGCCGTCCAGCGGCGCCTCACCGAGCAGCTCTTCTTCATGGGACCCAAGGGCACCTTCACCCAGCTCCACTTCGACCGCGCGCACAACCTGCACGCCGTCATGGTGGGCCGCAAGCAGTGGCAGTTGTACGCGCCGTCACGAGACGTGGAGCTGAAGCCGGCGAAGCTCAGCCACCCCTGGTCGGTGATGAGCTCGCATGACCTGACGCCGCACGGTGGCCAGCCGGACCAGCTCCCCGCGGGCAAGCTCCCGGACTACGACTTCGTCCTGGAGGCCGGGGAGATTCTCTACCTGCCCTATGGCTGGTGGCACCGCGTGTACACGGTGGAGGACGCCATCGCCACCAACTACTGGTGGTGGACCTGGTCGATGCTGGCCCGCATCGGCCCCCGGCTCATCCCCTCCATCGCGGTGAGCGCGGTGAAGAAGATGCGCAAGCAGCAGACGCTCGGTCGCGAGTTCCGCGAGCAGTGACGCGGAAGCCGGCGGCTCACTCCAGCTCGATGAGGGCGGCGAACATCGCGCCCTGCGTGACATTGACGACGCCGGTGCCCTTTCCCATGGGGTGCAGGCGCAGCGAGTGGCCGCCGTAGGTCTCACCGAGGACGAAGAGGCCCCAGATGACGACGTGGGGCATCACCCCGCCATCGGGCCCCAGGTAGTGGAAGGGCGCGGGCCGCACCCGCTCCTGCACCATCCAGCCGCCGCCATCCAGCGCCTTGCGCACGGCCTCGTCCCACTTCGGCGCCGGCGTCGACTCCCCGAGCAGCACCGAGGCGCCGCCGTAGTCCCGCCCCGCCTTGAGCACCAGCTCCTCACGCCGGGAAGACAGCAGCTCCGGCAGGAAGACGCGCTCGCCTCCTCGCTCGACGTGGGTCCGCTCGACGCGGCGGGACCAGGGCACGTGGGTGCGCACCAGGGCCTGCTCCTCGGCGGACAGCAGCGGCGAGGTCACGTGCTCCGACAGGAGCGCCAGGTTGCGCTTGTCGTCGAGCACGTCCTGCGCGGGGCCGTTGAAGAGGCTGAGGGCGCGGGCGGAGATGGCGGCCTCGGCGTTCGCGATGAACTCAGGGCCCGCCATCAGGAGGCGATCTCTCGCTTCGTATTCGACGACGGCATGCAGCCGCTTGCCCTGGGTGGTGAGGCGGTGCCCTTCGGCGCTCTTCACCGCGTCGTAGGTCGTCATCAGGACCTCGCCCCGCGCGCCCTCGGGACGGAGGATTTCCAGGAGCTGACCGGTGAAGAGTCTGCACGCCTGCTCCGCGAGCGCCGGCGGCGGAAGGGTGCTCGGCGTGAAGAGGATGCCGATGTTGACCTCGCCCTCCCACTCGGTGTCGCGGCGCACGCAGTCCACGATGTTGGCGAAGAAGTCGCGCAGCGTCCGGGGCTGACGGATGCGCAGTCCCTGCTCAGTGGCGAAGCGGTGCATCGCCGGCTGCGACATGACCTGCTGGACGTGGATGGCCGTCTCCCAGCCTCCGACTCCCGCCGTCAGGTTGAACTCCAGGCACTTCAGGTTCGTGCCGTCGTGGATGAAGTCACCCCGGCTGATGGCCCCGCGCGCGTCGTCCGTGCGCGCGAGTGCGTCCAGCGCCAGGCGGGCCCGCTCTTCCGGGAGCCCGTAGTACGCCGTCGCGCGAGCCGCGTCCCCGAGCAGACGCCGTGGCGCGCGCTTGATGAGTCGGCACAGCCCCGTCGCCAGCTCCCGCATCGTCCGCGCCGCCGCGCCGTCGATGAAGGTGGGCCAGGCATGCAGCTCGTAGGGGGAGAGCGGCGAGGCCTCGCTCGCCAGGAAGTGGTGCCGTGCGAAGGTCTCCGGGACGCGCTCGGCGAACTCCAGGAACTCCGCGCCCGTGGAGGACAGCCCCCCGTGCAGCGCCTTGATGTCGGGAGGGAACTTTCCGCCGGGAATCGGCTCGGGCACGCTCATTCCGTACTGCTCCTTCATGGGTAGAAGTGAACCACGCCGACCGCCGCGTGAGTGTGGCTCAAGACAGCTCGCAGACCACGCGAAGCTCGCTCGTGTACCTGTGCTGGGCCGCATCCGTGAGCCAGAGGTGGTCCGGGTCCGGCACCATCTCCGAGAAGCTGACCCGTGAAGCAGGGGCCTCTTCCACCGCCCGCCGCACGAGCTTCGCCATCATCTCGACCAGGAGCGGGCTGTCGAAGTCCACGAAGCAGGGCTTGCGCTCCGTCTCCACCTTGAAGAACGCGAAGCGCGGGATGCCGAGTCCGCGCTGCCAGCGCCGCGCCCCCAGCCACTGCTCCAGCGCCTCCGTGACGCCGGCGAAGCCCAGGCTGGCCGCCGGCACGCTCCACCGCTCGCGGGCGACGATGACTCCGTCCACCGTCAGTCGCGGCGAGTAGTCCTCGCCCAGCGCCAGGTCAAAGGCGCTCGCGCAGCGGTGCTCCAGGTAGACGGCCAGGAAATCCATCAGCCCGAAGCGACGCCCGCTCACGCGGTCGACCACCTCCAGCGCGCCGTCACGCCGCTCCACCACCAGGTCGCCCACGCGCAGCGCCCGCGCGCCCGGATTCGGCGACGGCTCCTGCCCGGAGAGGTAGTGGAGGCTGCCACGAGGAAAGAGGCACGGCAGCGTCCGCTGGCTCCACTCGGACTTGGGGAACACCGGGACGATGTCCGCCTCGGAGGCACAGCGCTCCGCGAGCGCGAACAACTCCGACGGCGCGGGGTGCTGCTCCACGAACAACGACGAGAGGCTGTTGCACAAGTGCAGCTCGCCCAGCACCAGTTGGTAGTCACCGGCACGGACGGCCTCCGCGCTCGCCGCGTCGATCATCACGTCCGGTGACGCATGCCACCGGGGCTTCCACCCCGCCCCGCGTGTGACGAAGGCCTCGCGCACGAGTGGACGCAGCGATTCCACGGTGCGCGTCTGCCGGCGCACGCCCGGTTCGAGGGCGAAGAGTTCACGCCAACGCCGACGGTGTTCGGCGACAATCTCGTTGATGGGCATCAGCGCCCCCGAGGAAGCCGGGTCCTGGATGCCCTGGACGAAGGCGAGCTGGAGCGTGGTGAGCTCCACGGGAGCGCCACCCTGGGACAACTTGTCGAACAGCGCCTCCAGCCCCACGCCGGTGCGCCGGGTTACCTCACCCACCAGCCAGCGAGCCCCTGTCAGCAACAGCTCCAGCACGGGACCGAGCCGCGCGAGCAGCGGAGCGCCCAGCTCCAGCGAGCCGTCCCGCACGCAGTCCTCGTAGATGAGCGTCCGCGAGGCGTACGTCTTGCCCGCCGCACGCGTCGGAAGCGCGCCCGTCACTTCCTTGAACACGCCCTCCAACTCCGCGAGCGCCGCGTCCAGCGCCTCGGGAGAACCCGCCGCGGCCTCGACTCCGGCACGCGCGCGCTCCAGTCGCTCCAGCGGGGCCAGCGCGCGAGCCCGGGCCTCCGCGTCGGGAATCGCCATCAGCGCGCCGCGCAGCACCGCCTCGGGTCTCACCAGCAGCGGCACGTCCCAGCCCCAGGCGAGGACACCCATGCCGCTCGCCTGGTCCAGCGCGTCGTAGACGTCGTCCACGTTCGCGAACACGGGCGCGTCGCCGCGCGTGAGCGCCTCCGCGATGGCCACGGCGCTGACCGAGCCGTCACACCGCGCGAGCACCGCCGCCTGCGACGGCAACAGCTCCACGGGCTCGGGCATGGGGCCGTGCAGCACCTGGCCCTCCAGGCGGAAGTACGGCAACAACCGGGGCTGCGCCCAGCGGCGCAGGGACGCGTCCTGGGCCAGCGCGGCGCCGAGCGTGTCCATGCACCACGCCTCGAAGTAGACCGCGCGCCGCGAGACGAGCTGCTGCCCGGGGAGAAGACTCAGGGCGTCGCTCGACTGCGTCAGCCGCGCCCAACCCACCGGGCCGAAGAAGCCGATGGTGTCGTTCTTCGTGCTGTACCGCTGGACGTAGGAGGCCACCAGGCGCTCACGCTGCCGGGCCTTGCTGTTGCGCGCCGTGGCGGGGAGCGCCGCGAGCGGCTCGACCCCCGTCTTGTAGGCATGGCGGTTCTGCCAGAGGAGGGCCTCGCGCAGTCGTGTTTCACCCGCCAGTGAGCGCAGCGCGGCGCTGATGCTCAGCATGTCCGTATCGAACGCGGCACGCAGCGCGTCACCGGGTGTATCAACCCCCGTCGCGAGCCAGGCCTCGGCGGCGGCGGCGGCCGTGGGAGCCGCGAGCCGGAGCACATCCTCCGCGGGGAATCCGGCGCCGCGCAGCGCGGCCCAGGGCCACAGCGCCATGCCAGGAGCAAGCGGGACAAGCGAGGGTGAAGCGGACATCGTGAATTCCAGAGGCTCGGGTACAGCGGTCAAGGAAGTCTGCCCCTTCCGGATTGTCCGCCTACTCTAGTATACAGCCCGTCCCTCTCAACGGCGTTCCCTGTATGAGCGATCAATCATCATTGCCGCGTCTTTCGTATTTCACGGGCCGAGGTGTCGCGGAGAAGATCCGCCTGGCGCTGGCCGAGTCCGCAACGGAGTACGAGGACATCGACCTGGGCAAGTTCGACGTGAAGGCGAAGGAGAAGACGCCTCCGTTCGAGGAGCTGAAGAGGGCCGGAAAGCTGGCCTTCGACAAGGTGCCCTTGTGGGAGGAGCCGGACGGGTTCCGCGTCGTCCAGAGCCTGGCCATCCTGCGCCACGTCGCGCGCACCCGGGGCCTCTATGGCGCCAATCCGCGTGAGAGCGCCGCGTGCGACATGATCATCGAAGGCGTCGAGGAGGTCACCGCGCGCGCGCGCAGCCTGACGTCACTCAGCCCGGACCAGTTGGGCGAGCAGCTCCCCATCATCCTGGGCGAGGAGCTGCCCCAGTGGCTCGCCCACTTCGAGCGGGTGCTCACGAACAACGGCAGCGGCGACGGCTTCTTCGTCGGCACCACGGTGAGCGTGGCGGACACCAGCGTCTTCGGCTTCCTGGAGCTGCTCGTCGACAACGGGCTCATGGAGGTGCTGGAGAACAGCTACCCGCGCCTGCGCGCGTTCTTCGAGCGGATGAGCCAGCGCCCCAACCTCGCGCGCTACATCGCCTCCCCGAAGCGCAACCCGCCCGTCCAGCTCCTCAACGGCTGAGCGGAACCCTGGCATCCGAAGCCCTCCGGCCATGACGCTCACCCTCAAGTTCCACGCCTCCGTCAGCCACCTGAGTGATGAGGCGCTGGATGTCCTCACGTCCGAGTCGAGTGTGTTCTTCGGCCGGCGCTGGCTCCGGATGCTGGACGCGGTCGACCTCCCCTTCATGGTCCGGGGGGAGCTGTCGCTTCGGTATGCCATTGTCAGCCAGGGCGACGTCCCCATCGCGCTGGCGCCGTGTTTCATCACCCGCAGCAAGAACATCTACACCCCCTACGCCCTGGAGAGCTTCTTCTTCAGCAGTTGGAAGAAGGGCTTCGCCAACGCAGGGGGCCTGAGTCGGGTGGCTGTCTCGGTGGCGGACCTCTACCACTCGATGGCCCGGCTCACGGGGGCTGGCATTGACGGAGGTGTCTTCGTCACCAGTCCGCTCAGCATGCGCAGCGGCATCATCTGCTCACCCCAGTCACCAGACCTGGCGCGGCAGGCGCGGGAGCTCATCCTCCAGGGCCTGCGTGAGCTGGCCACGAGCGAGCGGCTCCCCGTCTACTTCTACGGAGTGGATGGAGACGATGCGGTGCTGCGAGAGGCGCTCACCACGGCGTCGTTCCAGGAGGTCTTCATCTACGACGACAACGTCATCGACGTGCCGCCGGGTGAGAACCTCGACGCGTACCTGGGCCAGTTCAAGAGCGACGCCCGGAGGTTCATCAAGAAGGAGATGGCGAACGTCCGGGATGCGGGCGTGAGCTTCGAGCGCGTCTCCCGAATGGGCGAGCTGAGCGAGCTGCTGGAGCGGTTCT
>Ga0126314_10001730_pt1 | contig 10623 bp, 11 predicted proteins | sample Plot105B_FD_92535 | JGI IMG/M metagenome (GOLD analysis project Ga0126314, IMG submission 92535) | Serpentine soil microbial communities from UC McLaughlin Reserve, CA, USA - Plot105B | ecosystem: Environmental > Terrestrial > Soil > Grasslands | place: USA: UC McLaughlin Reserve, Lake County... | reverse complement strand
GGTGTGGCCGTGTGGCCGGGTCGCCGGTCCGAAGTCGCCGACGAGCCGGTGCGCCGCCTCGAACTGCGTTGCTACGTAAACCTCGTACATCGGATCCCTTTCACCCCAACGTTCGGCCAGATGTGAAACCTCGTGAACACGTTCTCATAGTACCCGTCATCTGGCTCGACAGCCGTCTATTCACCCTTGCACCTCAGGGACGGCGGTGGTCAGCTCTGTGGCGACCAGGCGCAGCGTGGGTCAGGATCACCTGGACCGCCTCGTCGGGACGCTCGTCCACGAGCCGGTACGCCTGCGGCGCGTCTTCGAACGGTATGCGATGCGAGACAAGCCGTTCAGGGCGCAACCGGGGGAGCAGCCGGAGGACGGCCTCGGCCCGCCTGGCGCGGTCCCACCGGGAGCAGAGCTCCGGGTTCATCCCCCCTACCTGCGAGGAGCGGAGCCGCACCCTCCCCCGATGGAAGTGTCCCCCGAGGGAGAGCGCGACGGGTTTCGTGCCGTACCACGAAGCCACGACTACCGTGCCCTCGGCGGCGACGGCGTCTATGGCGGCCTGGAGCGCTGCCCCCGAGGAGCTCACCTCGACGGCCAGGTCCGCGCCGCGCCCTTCGGTAGATTCGAGGATGAGATCCGGTAAATCCCCGCCCGGCTCGAAGGCCTCGTCCGCGCCCACCTCGAGTGCCTGGTCACGGCGCTTCTTTACCGGGTCCACGACAAGCACCCTGCCTGCGCCGGCGAGCTCGAGCAGCTGGGTAATGAGGAGGCCTACCACTCCCTGGCCGAAGACCAGCGCCGTCTCACCGAGCCTGAGCGGCGCGTCATGGACGACGTTCAGAGCGGTCTCCACGTTGGCGAAGAAGAGGCCGGCGGCCGGGTCGAGACCTTCGGGGAGAGGCACGGGCAGCTCGGCCGGGACGACGAAGGTGTCCTGGTGCGGGTGGTGGACGAAGACGAGGTCTCCGGGAGAGAAGGACTCTGCGCCGGAGTCGAGGACGCGCCCTACGCTGGCGTAGCCGTACTTTATCGGGAAAGAGTAGCTACCCGCGAGGGTGGGCAGGTCGAGCGCGAGGTCTGCGGGGACCTCGCCGCGGTAGACGAGCATCTCTGTTCCGTGGCTTATCGCGGAGGCTATAGTCTTTATGCGAACTTCGCCAGGTCCCGGTGGCGGCACGCTCTCCGAGCGGAGCTCCGCCGCACGCGGCGCTGTGAACCAGAGGGCGCGGCCCTGGAGGGAGCCGTCTGGGGGAGGTCCTGCGCTCACCGGGGACCCTCCGGGTACTCGACACGGCTGTCGATGACGAGGTCGACGCCGTACGGGGTTATGGAGGTGCCGGTCAGGATCAGGGAGTCGTCAAGGTCGCAGATGCCGAGGTCCCCTACGGCCTCTATGCCGCGACCGAGGATCTTCGGCGCGATGCAGACCGCGAGGCGATCGACGAGACGGGCCCAGAGGAGAGCGGTGATCAGGGTAGCCCCACCCTCGACCATGACGGAGCGCACTCCCATAGAGTGGAGCTCCGATAGCAGAGCGCCAAGGTCCACCCTCCCGGCGGCGTCTGCCGGCAACTCGAGCACCCTGGCGCCAAGGGAGAGGACCTCCTCGCGACGCTCTTCCGGGGCGCGCCCGGTGACAGCGAAGACCGTGCCCTTCGCGGCCTCGCCCGCCAGCACGGCTGCCGAGAGCGGCGTACGCAGGGAGCTGTCGATGACTACGCGGAGGGGGTCGTCCCCCGAGACTAGGCGGACCGTAAGGCGGGGGTCGTCCTTGCACACGGTGCCCGCGCCTACCGCAACCGCGTCGTGCTCGGCGCGAAGCCTGTGGGCGAAGCGAAGCGACTCGGGGGCGCTGATCCAACGCGAGCTGCCGCTCGCCGTAGCCAGACGACCGTCTAGCGTCTGCGCGTAGCTTACCGTTACGGTGGGACGGACGATCACACCCTCCTTCTGCAACTAGAAGGTTAGCACGGTTGTGCTTGCCCACACGCAAGACTAACTACGGACGCCTATACTGCGGCGGATGGCCCCGAGCGAGAAAAACTCCGAGGACCGGATCATGCTCGAGGGCATGGTCTTCCACGGTCGTCACGGCACGCTCCCCGCAGAGCGCGAGCTGGGACAACCCTTTATCGTGGACGTGGAGCTGAGTCTGGACCTGCGTCCCGCCGGGCTCTCCGACGACCTGGCGCAGACCGTCGACTACGGCGAGGTCCACAGGCTAACGCGGGACATCGTCGAAGGAGAGCCCTTCAACCTTACAGAGACGGTCGCCGAGAGGATAGCTACGGCTATCCTCGAGGAATACCTACTGGTCGAGGTCGTCCGCGTCAGGGTCGCCAAGCCGCAAGTCAGGCTCGACGATACCGTTCTCGCCGGCTCGGCGGTCGAGATCGCGCGCCGCCGCGACATGATGTAGGCACCGCTGAGAACGAACCACACGAGAGGCTGGATGCGTATTAAAGTAGTGGAATGAGCACCTCCATAGAAGAGCACGCCGCGTTGGATAGCGTTTCCCCGCTGCCCACTACAGTCCCGGTACACGAGCCCACGCCGGAGCGCGCGGCACGGATCGAGGCCCTCACGCGGGTGTGCGTGGAGGAGCTGCTCGACGCCTTCGGGCTGGGCTGGCTGGGTCGCGGACGGCGTCCCATCGAGTTGCTCTCGCGGGTACCGGCCAAGCGCCTGGCTCGCCAGGTAGCTACTTATGACGAGATCGTGGGCCGCTCGGGGCTCGCCGAGGGCGCCGGCTGGGCGCTGGAGCGGATGGTACGGCGCGTCGCGGTCGATGGCAGGGAGAACGTGCCGCTCGAGGGCCCACTGCTACTCGTCGCCAACCATCCTGGGCTGGCCGACTCGCTCGCTCTCTTCGCCGCGGTGCCGAGGCGCGACCTGCGCGTGGTAGCCGCCGAGAGGCCGTTGCTCGAGGCGCTCCCCAACACCTCGCGTTACCTCATGTCCGTAGCCCCCGAACCCTCCTCGGGAAGGCTCGGGGTCATCCGGTCCGCCGTCAGGCACCTCGAGCGCGGCGGCGCGGTGCTGACCTTCCCCGGCGGTAAGATCGAGCCCGACCCGGCGCTGCTGCCTGGCGCTATCGAGGCGCTCGAACGCTGGTCGGGGAGCCTCGAGCTCTTCGCGCGGCTTGTCCCTGATCTCACGGTAGTCCCAGCCACCGTAAGCGGGGTGCTCTCCCCCTCGGCCCTGCGCAACCCACTTACCCTGGTTCGCCGCCGCGCCAGCGACCGCGAGTGGCTCGCGGCTACGCTGCAGATGCTCACGCCAGCGCTACGAAACGTCACCACGAGGGTAGCCTTCGGACGCCCCGCCCATGCAGGAGAGGGGGAGATCATGGAGACGGTGCTCGGTGAGATGCGGCGGATGATCGAGCATTGCGAGAGACGGTAGCCCCTTCAAGCTGGGCACGGCGCGGGTCTCCTCTGGCGTTCCTCTTCGTCGCCGTCTTCGTCGACATGGTCGGATACGGGCTCGTCGTACCGCTCCTCCCATTCTACGCGCGAGAGTATGCTACGGGGGCGGCGCTGGTCGGCCTGCTCGGCTCGCTCTACGCCGCGATGCAATTCGTGGGCGGCCCTTTCCTCGGCGGGCTCTCGGACCGCGTGGGAAGACGTCCGGTCCTCATCCTGTGCCTGCTCGGCGCGTCGCTCGCCTACCTCCTGCTCGGGCTCTCGAAGACGATGCTCCTGCTCTTCGGCGCCGTCGTCCTGGCCGGCGCGGCGAGCGGTACTCTGGCGACGGCCCAGGCCTATATAGCGGACAGCACCCCGCCAGAGGGCCGCGCAAGGGGGCTCGGCCTGATCGGGGCCGCCTTTGGTCTCGGGCTCATGGCGGGACCTGCCCTGGGCGGCCTCCTCAGCCTCTACTCTCTAGGCGCCCCCGCCCTCGCGGCCTCGGCTCTGGCGCTCGGCAACGCGACTTTCGGGTTCATGGTCCTGCCCGAGTCACTCCCGCCCAAACAGCGTACGCCTACGGCTCTGCGCCACCTCAACCCCCTGACGCAGCTGCGCAGCGTACTCGGGATGGGGGCCATCCGCGGGCTCTTGCTCGTGGTCTTGCTGCTCAACCTGTCCTTCGCCGGGCTCTTTACCAACTTCCCGCTCTTCTCCAACGCCCGCTTCGGGTGGGACGCGACCGCCAACGCCTTCCTCTTCGCGTTCGTCGGCGTCTGCGCCGTGCTGACGCAGGGTGTGCTGGTCGGCAGGCTGCAGCCACGCCTCGGGGAGGCGCGGATCCTCCTCGGCGGCCTCTCGCTGATGGCGCTGGCCCTTGGCCTCGTTGCGCTCGTTCCGTTCGGGCCCTTGCTCTATCCCGTCGTTGGCGCACTGGCGGTCGGCACGGGGCTCGCAATCCCGGCCCTGACCTCCCTCATCTCCCGCCGCGTCTCCGGGCGGGAGCAGGGCAGGGTGATGGGCGGTCTGCAGGCTACTCTCAGCCTTACCCTCATCGTCGGGCCTGTGCTCGCCGGGCTCGCCTTCGACCACCTCGGCGTACCTGCGCCGTACTGGATCGGGGCCCTCCTCGCCGCGCTCGCCCTGCTGACCTCGGCCGTCGTCCTGATGAAGGGGCACCGCACCCTCCGACACCCCAAAGACACCACATGACCGCTTCACGTGCTCCTACGCACACCGCTCTCAGAGCCGGCATCGCGCTACTAACCTTCGCTACGGCCGTGATCCACCTCCAGCTCGCCTTCCCCGACCCCGTGTTCATCCTGAACGGCATCGGGTACCTCGCGTTGTTGGGAGCGCTCTACCTGCCGCAGCTGTCGCGTTACCGGGACGCTGTGAGATGGATACTTGTCGGGTACACCGCGCTCACCATCGTCCTGTGGGTCCTTGTCGGAGCGCGTACGCCAATAGGGTACGTAGACAAAGTTATCGAGGTCTCTCTGATCGCGCTTCTCCTGATCGAAGCGAGCCGCCGTTAAGGGTTCGGGTTTCAGCAATTACCTGATGCCTGACGCCTACTCTTCTAAGCTACCCACCGCCAGGTGGTGAAGAGCGCTGTGAGCGCCACGCCGGAGGCCGCGCTGAGAAGCAGCCACAGAACGAGAGCTGTTCTGCTGCGCGAGAGCAGGTAGCCGAGGACGAGGAAGATAGGGAACGCCCCGAGCACGAAGCGCGGCAGGCTCATGAGCGGGAAGGAAGGCGCCGGCGTCAGGACCCCGAGCAGCGAGATCAGGGAGGCGTAGAGGGAGAGCCCCGGTGGCAACACGGAGAGCCCGATGCTGATGAGCACCAGGAACAGGACAAGGAACGCCAGGTTCAGCGTGTTCGAGGCGTCGAGCGTCGGCACGGGCGAGGTGCTGATAAAGAGGAGATCCGGGTCCACCAGATATCTCGCCCCCTCTCGCGCGGTCTGCCACGCTCTGGCCAGCGTCGTGAAGGGGTTGGCGAGCTCACGTCCCCAGTGCTCGCCCTGCTGGCGGGCGAAGATCAAGGACTCGCCGAATCGTCCCCACAGAAACGCGGCGTACGCAAGGAGGCCGGCGGGGACAAGGGCAAGGCTCGCGAGCCCCTTCAGGCCCAGCTCCCGCCGGTTGCGGAGCCACTCGAAGAGGAGCGGGATGACGAGAATGATCCCGAGGTTGCGGGTCGCGGCGGCGAAGAAGCCAAGGAGTCCGGCGAGCAGCAGGTTGCGGCGCACCCTTGCCGCCCACACGCTACCCGTGGTGAGCGCGAGGAAGAGCGCCTCGGTATAGACGGCGTTCAGGAAGAAGGCCGTAGGGAAGAAGGCGAGGGCAAGCGTGGCGGCCCGTGCGGCGCGCGTGCCATAGAGGTTCTCCGCTATACGGTAGAGGAAGAACAGCGCGAGGAAGGTGGCTACGACTGAGATCAGGACCCCCCACAACGCCGGCCCGCCCGGAAGAGAAGTCCCAAGCCTCACGAGTGCAGGGTAGAGCGGGAAGAAAGCGGTAGAGGTCGGCGCGTGCTCACCGTAGCCTCCTGTGGCTATCTCCGAATACCAGGCGCCATCCCAGTGAGCCCAGTAGTTCAGGGAGCCTGGCGGCTCCAGTACGTCTCCGACCGGCACCGCCGAGGGGAGGTAGGTGGCGGCGAAGGCGCCCGCGCCCAGGAACAGCACCCGCGACGCGGCGAAGACCATCAGGACGAAGGCCCAGGCTCCACGGGCCGAGGTTTCCTTAGTAGCGGAGGTTGGGGCCACGGTTTATGGACCACCAGGCTCCGACAAAGGAGAGTGCGGCGAGGAGGAAGACGATGGCTACCGTCGGGTATGGAGCTAGATCCGATACCTCGAGGCTAGCGTAGCGGGCGGCATCCACCGTGTGGAAGATAGGGTTGAAGAGAGTCGCGACCTTCAGGGACGCGGGCAGCATCTCTACGGAGTAGAACACGCCACCGAGAAACGCCAGCGGCTGGATGACCACGCTCGTCAGGAAAGAGATGTGCTCTATCCTCGTAGCCAGGGCGCCGACCATCGTCCCGAGCGCCGAGAAGGTAAAAGCCGAGAGCACCCCGATAATGAACAGGAGCCCGGGGTGCGCGACGCTCAGACCGACGAAAGGAGCCCCAACCAGGAACACCCCGGCCCCCATCAGGACGCCGCGCAGGGTGCCGCCTAAAGAGTAGGCGAGCGCGATCTGGAAGTCGCTCATAGGGGCGATGAGGACCTCGTCTATGTAGCGCTCGCGTTTCGCGTCGAATACCGACCATGAGGAGTTCATCTGGGAGCCGGTAACTACGTTCATCAACGCGACGCCCGGGAGGATGTACTCGAGATAGGGTATGCCCTCTATCTCCTTTATGCGTCCTCCCAGAGCTATCCCGAAGACGACGAGGTAGAGGAGCGACGTCAGGAGGGGTGGGATCAGGGTCTGCACCCAGACCCTGGTGAAACGCAGGATCTCACGCGATAGGAGCGTCCTGAACGGCCTATCCGCTACTATCACGACCTACCACCTTGAGGTAAACCTCCTCGATGTTCGCTGCTCCATAGCGCTGTTTCAGCTCGTCGCTCGTTCCCTGGTCGGCGATCCTGCCCCCGTCTATGAGCGCGATCTCCTCGCACAGAGCCTCAGCCTCCTCGAGGTAGTGCGTGGTGAGCAGGATCGTGAGCCCCTCGTGGTTGAGCTCCCTTATGTAGCCCCACAGCTTGTAGCGGAGCTCTACGTCGACCCCCGCCGTCGGCTCGTCGAGGAAGAGCACCTTGGGATCGTGCATGAGCGCGCGGGCGAAGAGGACCCGCCGCTTCATCCCACCCGAGAGGGTGTTTACCCTCTGGCGGCGCTTCTCGGTGAGGGCAAAGCGCTCGAGCAGCTCCCCTGCCCTCTCCCTCGCCTTCTGTTTCGGGACCCCGTAGTAGCCGGCATGGTAGAGCAGGGTCTCTTCGACGGTAAGGAACTTGTCGAGGTTTATCTCCTGCGGAGAGACCCCGATCATGCGCCGCGCCTCCCTGAACTCCCTGTAGGCGTCCCGCCCGAACACCTCGACCGTCCCCGAATCTGGCCGCGCCAGGCTCACTACGCTGTTTATGAGCGTCGTCTTACCTGCCCCGTTGGGACCGAGTAGCCCGAAGAACCGGCCGGCCTCGACCTCTAGCGATACCCCATCGAGAGCGAGTAGCCCGTTGGAGTAGGTTTTCCTGAGCTTCTTGATCTCAAGGGCGGGGATCCCGTTCATCATACGCCGAGCACCTCGAGCGCCGCCCTCTGCCCCGAGAGGATCGAGCCGTTTACGGAGGCATCCTCGGCGCCACGTTCTTTCAGACCTTTCGCATATGTGAGACCGGCCGGCCCGGCCCCGACGACTAAGATTCTCATAAGTCAGAGAGTTTACTCGCAGGAAGCCCTGGCGACCAACAGGGAGTTCACACCTCCCTAACTCCGCTCGGCGAAGTCGAGCCTCACCCTGTGATCCCGGTCGAGCTCGAGCGCCGCGGCGTAGGGTTTTCCCGCCTTGCTCTTGAAGCCCTTGAGCCGGCCGGTGCGCCTCTTTCTGAGGAGCTCTCTGGCCTGGTGTTCACTCAAGCGCTTGCCCGAGACCTGCTTCCAGATGGCGAAGTCGCAGCCGCTCGTCTTCCAGGCCGAGCAGGAGAAAGCCTTCTTCGTCTCGACGACAGGTGAGCCGCACTTGGGGCAGGCTCCGAGAGGCTCGCGATCTCGGGAGGGGGATTGCAGCCTCTCCCCCTGCATGGCGCGGACCCCATCCACGAGGGAGGTAACGAAGGCGCCTATGTCGGCCATAAAGTCGGGGCGGCGCTCCGCTCCTTTCTCCATCTTCGCGAGCCGTTCCTCCCAGCGGGCTGTGAGCTCGGGGGAGGAGAGCGCGCTGTCTCCGAGGAGCGAGATCAGGGCCCTCCCCTTGGCGGTAGGGACCAGTATCTTCCTCTCCCGTTCCACGTAACCTACCTTGATGAGCCGCTCTATGATCGCCGCCCTTGTAGCCGGCGTCCCGAGCCCGCTCTCCTTCATCGCCTGTCTCAGCTCGTCGTCCTCGACGAGCTTCCCCGCCGTCTCCATCGCCCCGAGCAAGGCGGCCTCCGAGTACCTTGGTGGCGGCTTGGTCTCCCCCTCCTTGACGCCTACCTTCGCCACATCCCACTCCTCGCCCACAGCAATGGACGGCAGCACCGGCGGCTCCTTCTCCTTCTTACCGCCGACGCCTTCGGGGTAGAGAGAGCGCCATCCGGCTTCGAGCACTACCCTGCCCCTGCTAAGGAACGTCTCCTTCTTCACCTCCGTGACGACGGTGGTGTTCTCGAAGCGGGCAGCAGGGAAGAAAACGGCGAGGAAGCGCCGCGCTACCAGGTCGTAGACCCTAGCTTCGTCGGGCGGAAGCTCCCCAGAGAGCTTCTTCCCCGTCGGGACGATGGCGTGGTGGTCCGTTACCTTCGCATCGTCCACGATGCGCTTGTTTACTGGCAGCTTCGAGAGCGCGAGGAGCTTCTCGGCGAACGGATCGAGGCCGGGCAGGGCTCTCGTTGCCTCGATCCGCTTTTTCAGGCCGCCTACCATATCCTTAGAGAGGTAGCGGCTCGAGGTGCGGGGGTAGGTGATGAGCTTCCTTTCCTCGTAGAGCGACTGGGCCGCGCGCAGCGTGCGCTCCGCGGTGAAGCCGAACCTCGCGTTGGCATTGCGCTGTAGCTCGGTCAGGTCGTAGAGGAGGGGCTGCTTCTCGGTGGCGGTCTTCTTCTCGGCCTTTCTCACGACGCCGGTGCCGCCGCGCACCTTCGCCGCTATCTCCTCCGCCGCCTCCTTATCCCCGAGGCGGTTCTGTTTTTTGCTGAACCATACGCCGTCGTAGGTAGCGCCTTCGCGGGCGAAGCGGGCGTGAACGGTCCAGAACTTCTCGGGTCTGAAGTCCTCGATCTCGAGTTCGCGCGCAACTATGAGCTTGAGTGTAGGGGTCTGGACGCGGCCCACGGAGAGGACGTTACCCGGGCGACCGAACCTCACGGAGAAGGCGCGGGTAGCGTTCATGCCGACTACCCAGTCGGCCTCACTGCGGCTCCGCGCGGCGTCCTCCAGGGGCTTCATGGACTGCCCTTCGCGCAGAGAGTCGAAGCCTTCTCTTATCGCCTCTGGCGTGAGCGAGGAGATCCAGAGCCGGCTTACCGGCTTTTTGCACCGGCTGAGCCCGTAGAGGTAGGCGAAGATGAGCTCTCCCTCCCTCCCCGCGTCGCAGGCGTTCACTACCTCGGTTACGGCGGGGTCCTGCAAGAGGCCCTTTACTACCGCGAACTGCTCGCGGGTCTTGTGGTTGATCCTTATCTTGAACCGCTCGGGGAGGATGGGGAGGGTCTCGAGGCGCCATTTCTTGTACTGCTCGCCGTAGGCGTCAGGCGGGGCGAGCTCGGCGAGGTGCCCGAGCGCCCACGTCACAGTCCAGTCCTCGCCTGCGAGGGCTCCTTCTCCTCGGCGATACTTGCCAAGAGCGCCCGCAATGTCGCGCCCGACGGAAGGCTTCTCGGCGACTATGAGCCTCATAAGGAGGAGTATACGGAAGGGGAGAAGGATGACAGCGGTGATCTAGAGCGTGCTGAGAGCTGATGGCGCGCTAGTCGGAATCAATGATTCCGACTAGCGCCTTAGTGCGTCTCGCCGGGGCTACCGCCCCTGAGAAGGGAGATCACGCCCCACAGGCTCACCAGCGCCCACACCCCTTCGAGCAGCAGAAAGCCCCACTGCGACTCGACCACCGCTATCACGCTGAGCACGGTCGAACCTACGAAGTTCATCACCGAATACGAGAGGTAAGAAGGCCCTATGAGCCCGAACTGGTTGGCGGCGTAGGCAGAGAGGACGGCGAGAGCACCGAGAACAGATACCACCTGCAGCACGAGGGCACCTCCGGAGACGACGAAACGGCGGGTCCGGCAACCATATCAGAAGGCTGGCTGAGGTCGGGAAAAGAAAGCCAATCGCTTTGCGGCTCAGGATTCTTCGAGCTGGCCAACGAGCACGGGTTTTGCCGCGCTCATGCGCGGCTCTTCCGGGAACTTCTCGATGGTGATGCCTACCTGCTTGTAACTGCTAGCGTCTTCGGGAACGCTCAAGTCGAGCGTTACCCTACCCCTGGCGTCGACAGTAAAGGTGCCAGCGCTCATGCGTCCGTTCTCTTTCCCGAACCACAGCTCGTAGTACTCGTCCTT
>Ga0126314_10001729_pt1 | contig 10626 bp, 8 predicted proteins | sample Plot105B_FD_92535 | JGI IMG/M metagenome (GOLD analysis project Ga0126314, IMG submission 92535) | Serpentine soil microbial communities from UC McLaughlin Reserve, CA, USA - Plot105B | ecosystem: Environmental > Terrestrial > Soil > Grasslands | place: USA: UC McLaughlin Reserve, Lake County... | reverse complement strand
GATGCGACTCGAGCAACACCTCGCGCGAACACCCGCCGGCCTCGCCGTTCGGATCGCCCAGCGGATCCTCGCCCTCACCATCGGGATGCTGCTCAACACCCTCGCCGGCCGCCCCGCACGCGCACTCGCCGCCTACGACGGCCGCTAAATCACATCAAGCCTCTAGTTGGAGGGTGCGAAGATGCTCGCCGCGCGAGGTCCGCCACGCGGCAAGCAGAGCCAAGAGGATGCCAGCGATCAGCGCGACCTTGATGATCAGTCCACCTTTGCCGCGAGGCGCTGTTCGCCGAAGGACGCTTCCGCCCGAGGGTTAAGACCACGGAGTGGCGGACGAGCGAGACCATGGCTGATGTTCTGCTCGGTGACCGTCGAGCGCCGGAAGTGCGAAGCGTTGGTGAACGCGCAATCCCAGACTCGGAGAGCCGGCGCGTCTGTACGAGCTCGTCGAGTCGCACTAAGCGCTCGAACTTCTCCTCACTGATCGCGCTGTTGAGCATTTCGGCGCCGTGCCCCGTTCCCGACACCGGCGCCTCCAGTGGTGGCACCGGCCCGGGCAGTCGATTGTCTCCCGGCGCGACCTGCACGGAGACGCGACTGGGTTCCCTGGGATGGAGAGGGAATGACCCCGGCTACCCGTACGGCGTGCAGATCGACGCTAAGACACTGCAGTTGAACTACCGCGGCAGCGCGGCCGTCTGCATGTTCTGGAAGGGCTGCGGCCCAACGAAGCACCCCTGGGTCAGAATCATGTTCTACGCCGACAACACGCTCAACAAGGAATGGGGTGTTGCTTGATGGCGAGAAGCTGGTTCAGCGGTTGGCGCCTCCTCGCCTGGGTGCTCATCAGCCTCGTCCTACTGACGCTGCTGCTGACGCAGCCCCTAGAAGGCGGGAGCACCGGCTAGCGGCCTCGACTCCTGTCCACCGCTTCCAGGTCGTGTGAGCGTTCTCATAATCCGTTGGTCCCAGGTTCGAATCCTGGCGGGCCCATTTCACACCGTATGACTGCGCGGAAACGGCATGGGTACGCGGGTCAGTCGTGTCGCAGATGCCGCCTGAGCGCGTCGCGTGCCCCCCACCGGTGCCCCCACGGAATCTCGCCAACACAGGTAACTGCCGGCGAGGAGCGAGCGGAGTATCCGGAGGCGCCGCTCTACGCCGATCCCGCCGGCTGCCCGACGAGGTCGCCGTGGTCGAGCTCACGGTCGTCGAACAGGACGTGCGTGTAGGTGTCGGCGGTCACCGAGAGGGAGCGTTGGCCTACGCGGGCGCCGATGAGCGCCCAGGTCTCGCCTTGCCGGTGCCAGAGGCTGATGCGGCGATGGCGGAGGTCGTGCGGTGACCAGGTCGGCGTGCCGGACGCCTTGCAGGCGCGAGCGATCGCGGTTCTTAGCCGCTCCTGCGTCAAGCCGGGAAAGACAGGTCGGTCGCGCTCGCGGTCCTCGCGGGGCGGCAGCGTGGCGAGGACGGCGGCGAAGAGCTCGGGCGGCAACGAGACCCAGCGGCCGCGGCGGCCTTTCTCCACGGCGCGGCGGATGCGCCAGCGGCTGTTGGGCTCATCGAGGTCGCCGCAGCGCAAGCCCTTCTCCTCGAGCTCGCCGACGCGCATGCCCGTCGCGTCGAGCACGAGCAACGCGAGCGCATAGCGGCGCGGCATCATCGGCAGTACGGCCTCGATCTGATTTGCTGCAGGCGGGCTCGGCTCCTCGCGCTCCTCGCGCGGCAGGCGTACCTGGACGCGGTTGCGGGCGGGGTTGTCTTTGACGTCGGCGAAGTCGAGAACCTGGGCGAGGACGCTGACGCTCTTGCGGATCGTCTCCCGCTTGCGGCCGGCGGCGTGGAGGGCGGTAACGAGCTCGGCGACGTCCGCCGTCGTGATCTCGTCGACGCGGCGTGCGCCGAGCAATGGCAGGACGCGGCCGAGCTGGACGCGGTGGCCGACCGCGGTGCCCTCGACGACGTCGACGCGGGAGGTGCGCCAGCGCTCGGCAGCCTCCGCCAGCGTCGGCGCCGAAGCATCGTCGAGCCCACCGACTCGCGGGGCGCGCATGGCGGCGAGTTCGCCCGCGACCCAGCGCTGCCGGGCGAGCGCCTCGCGTCTGGTTGGGAAGGAGCCGGCGTAGCGGTGGGCGCTCTCGCGGCCCCCAAGCCGGTACTTGACCAGGTAGCGGCTGCCACCCTTCGCGGTCTGGCGCCGTTCGATCCAGACGCTAGGCATGCGACGGCCTTACCCGATCGTCGCGGTATGTGTGCTGCTCGACCAGTTCGAGGTAGTGCTCGGCGCGGATCATCGGTCGCGAGTAGCCGGGTAGAGCGACGACCGGCAGGCGGCGGAAAACGGCGTCGATCGCGCGCCGCTCGAGACCAAGCTCGCGCAGATGCGAGCGCGTCAAGAGTGCGCCCGGCGTGGAGAGCAGCTTCGCCGGCGCGGGCCGGCGAGGAGCGCCGCCGTGCTCCTTCGTAGTACCGCTCCTTTTCCGCGGGGGCGGCTCGATGATGACCGCCTCGAGCTCCAGCTGCTGTGGCTCCTTGTGCGCCACGACAGCGAGCGTAACAGATTCGTCACTGATGCGCTCTCAGCATCGTGCCAGTAGAATCTCACGGTGACCAGCGGGACGCTGATCCGGGAAGCGCGACTGCGCGCCGGCCTGTCGCAGGCCGAGCTATCGGAGCGCAGCGGCAAGGACCGGGCGCAGATCGCCCGGTGGGAAGCGGATGTCGTCCAGCCGAGCTTCGAGACACTGCGCGACCTGATCAGGGCCTGCGGCTTCGATCTCGAGCTGAACTTCGTGCCTTATGCCGTCGACGAGCAGGAGAGCAAGGAGCTGCGGAAGAGCCTGCTGCGCACGCCGCAGGAGCGCCTGAACGCGATGCTGAAGGCACGCGGCCGCTGATGGTAGCCAGGGAGTCGTTCGATCCGATTGCGGCGCTGCGGGCGCTCGACAAGCGCCGCGTCGCCTACATCGTGGTCGGCGGCCTCGGGCGGGTCGTCCAGGGCAGCACCGAGCTCACCGACGGCACTGACATCGTCCCGTCGCTGCGCGAGGACAACCTGCGCAAGCTCGCGCTCGCCCTCGACGACCTGAACGCGCGCCGGATTGACGGCAAGGCGCTCCCGCTCGACCAAGACCTGGCGCGTGAGACCATGCTCGAGCTCGAGACGGACGTCGGCGAGCTGAAGATCGTCCCCGAGCCGGCCGGCACGCGCGGCTATGACGACCTTCGCCGGGCGGCCACCCGGGAGCCCCTCGGGTCGGGTCTGCGACCCTCGATCGCCTCGCTCGGCGACCACGCCCGCATGCTGGCCGCCCTCGGCCGCGAACAAGACGCCGCCAGGCTTCGTACTGTCCGCCGCCTGATCGAGCTCGAGCGGCAGCTCGGCCTTGGCCTCGAACGCTGACGAGCCTCTGAACCCACCCCCGCGGCCGGATCTACGCAGCGCAATAGCCGGCAGGGCACATATGCATCAAAGGATGCATCCGTGTCTCGACGGCCTATCGATGTGACTTGAACGCGTGCGTGAGGGCTTCGAGCAACGAGGGTAGTGGTTTGCGCAAATTGCGGAGATCTTGGCGCGCGCGCTCTTGAAATCGGCTCTTCGGCTGTGGCATGCCTTTAGGCAGCATTGGGTTCGGTCTGCGGTCGCTGTTCCAGCCAAGCTGATAGCGATCTGACTGGGGGTCTTGGTGTTTCGCTCTGTTCGCACTGCCGTCGTGCGTCTCTTGCGTGTTTGTTGGGCGCAGGCGCACCAGCTGTTCGTACTCGCGGTGCTTGTGATGCTGCTGGTGGTCCCAGGGCCGGCGGCGGCGGCGACGAACGTGTCGGGGACAATCTCGGTGAACACGACCTGGACGCTGGCGGGCAGCCCGTATGTGATGACGGGAAACGTCACGGTCGCCAGCGGCGTAACGTTGACGGTCGAGCCGGGGGTAGTCGTGCAGGGGAACGCGCAGACGCGTTCGCTGCAGGTGGGCGGGTCGCTGTCGGCGCTGGGGACGACGGCGCAGCCGATCACGTTTACCTCGAGTGGCGATTCTGGGCCGGGGCAGTGGAACCAGCTCCGGTTTGCGAGGGGGGCCGGTGCTTCGACGCTGAAGCATGTGAATGTGCGCTACGGCGGCGGTTTGGCGACGCTCGATTCGTCCGGGATGGTCGAGTTGGCGGGCGGGGACGTGACGTTCGAGGACGCGACGATCTCGGGGAGCGCGGTCTCCGGGGTGCACGTGAGCGGCGGCACGACTGGTGCGGGTGTGTCGTTGGTGCTGCGGCGGACGAAGGTGGAGGGGAACGGGTTCGTCGGCGCTGCTCGCCACGGCGATGGGGTGAACGTCAATAACGCGTTCGTGGTGGTGGAGGACTCGGCGTTGTGGTCGAACGCGGAGGATGGGGTCGAGTTTCTGGTCGGCACCTCGTACGCGGCGGCGGTGTCGGAGATCTCAGGGACGTCGATCTGGAACAACAAGGACTACGGCGCGTATCTTTGGCAGGACACCGGGATGGCCGCGATGGCGCCGGAAGGCAACATCGCCGGCGAGTCGCCGAACGCGATCTACGACAACGGCTCTTTCGGTCTGTCCCCGTCGGAGACGTGGGTGCAGCTGTGGGTGCGGAGCACCTCGTTGGAGGTCGATTGGCGCGGTACCTACTGGGGGCCGGTGCGGTTCGTTCCCTGCGCCTTGGGCAACCAGAACGGGCATCTGAGCTACGGCGCGTCGGATCCCAATCCGAGCTCGAGCTGGCCGGTCGAGCGCGGCCCGATCTCGGCCAGTGTCACGGTGCAGAGCAGCTCCAGCTGGTGCGCCAACGACAAGGTGGTCGCGAACGAGCCCGCGTACGAGCAGCCCGACCTGTATTACGACGCGCCGCCGCCCGGTTTCGGGGGGATCGCGCTCGAGCAGACGTTCGGCTGCACCCGCTGCCATACCGGCGACCCGCAGCAGGGGCTGTCGGCCGACCTCGCCTCGCTCGCCTATACCGGTTGGCCGGTCAATACGGCGTCGGGCTCGCTGACGGAGAGCGCAACCGATCTGCGCCTGGCTGGCCCGGGGGCCGCGTTTGCGTGGGCGCGCACGTACAACTCTCGTGATACGACGAGCGGCGCGTTGGGGCCGGGTTGGGCGCATCCGTTCGAGGCGACGATAACGGTCGTCAATCAGACGACCGGCGAGCTGGAGTACCGCTCGGGGTCCGGCCAGCGCACCCGTTTCGCCCGCGTGTCCGGCGGCGGCACGGGAGCTGCGACTTACGCTGCGAAGGCGTTCGATGGGACGCTCAAGCGGCTGGCGAACAACAGCTACGAGCTGGTCACGCGCGACCGGCGCACGTTCGGCTTCGACACTGCGGGCAGGCTGACGCAGATAAAGCCGCGCTTTCTGCCGGCCACCTCGCTCGCCTACGACGGCGGCGGCAAGCTCACCACGATCACCGACTCGGCCGGGCGCACGATCGCGCTCACTTATTCAGTCGCGAATCCGGGGTTGATCGAGCGGGTGACGCTTCCGGACGGCCGCTATGTCGAGTACGGCTACACGAGCGGACGCTTGACGAGCGTGCGCGACGCGCGTGCGAAGACGTGGACGCTCGCCTACGACGCGAACGCGCTTTTGACCAGCGTCCAGGATCCGCGCGGGCGCTACGAGCTGCAGAACGTGCTCTACGACGGGCAGGCTCGGGTCACCAGCGAGCAGAACGGCACCGGCGAGACGATCGCGTACGCCTACACAGGCTCGGCCGGCGACGACCTGACCACGGTGACGATCCCCGGCCGCGGCAGCTGGATCTACAAGCACCGCGGCAACCTGTTGCTGAGCGTGACAAGCCCGCTCGGCAAGACCACCTCCTACACCTACGACGGGCAGGCGCGCAAGGCGACCGTGACCGACGGGCGCGGCAACACGACCCGCTTCGAGTACGACGCCGCCGGCAACCTGGTGCGCGAGGTGGCGCCGGCGCCGCTCAGCTATGTGGTCGGGCGGACGTTCAACGCCACGAACGATCTGCTGAGCGAGAAGGACGGGCGCGGCAACACGACCAGCTACGCGTACGCAACCGGCTCGGACGCGGCCGCCGACTACCAGGTCGGACAGCTGAAGACGATCACCGATCGCGAGAACGGCGTCACTACCTTCAGATACTGGACGACGACGTCGTCGCCCGCACCGCCGGCAACGAACGTCGGGCTTTTGAAGGCGACCACGAACCCGCGCTCGAAGACGACCCTGTACGACTACGACAGCGCCGGCAACCTAAGCAAGCTGACCAGCCCGCTCGGCTTCAAGACGACGATGGTGTACGACGGGTCGGGGCGGCTGACCAGTGTGCGCGACCCGCGCGGCAACGTGCCCGTGCCGCCGGCCGGCTACCTGAGCGAGTGGGCGTACGACGCCGTCGACCACGTCAGCACGCACACGGACGCGCGCGGCACCGTCACTAGCTTCGACTACTACGACAACGAGCTGCTCTGGAAGGTGACCCGCAACGACGGTGCGGCGCGGGTGACGAGCTTCGAGTACGACAGCGCCAACCGGCTTACGACGACGACCGACCCGCGCAGCGGCGTGGAGACGCGCCTGTACTGGCCGGACGGGCAGCTGAAGTCGGTGCAGTCGCCGGAAGGTCGGAAGACCAGCTACGACTACAACGCCGACGGGCAGGTGACCACACTCGTGGAGCCGAACGGGAACGCCATCGGCGCGACCGCTTCCGACTGGACCTGGACGTACGGCTACGACGATGCCGGCAACCGCTCCAGCGAGACGCATCCCGACGGCGGCACACGCCAGGTCGACTACGACGAGCTCAACCGCCCGCTCGAGTGGCGGGATGCCCTCAACCACGCGACCAGCGTCGAGTACGACGCCAACGGCAACGCCATCAAGCGCACGAACGCGCTCGGCAAGTTCCGCACCTCCAGCTACGACAAGCTCGACCGGCTGCTGACCGAGAAGGACGAGCGCCAGCTTGCCCAGCCGTGGACGTACGAGTACTGGCCGACCGGCGAGCTCAAGAGCCTCACCACGCCGCTGGGCAACAAGCGCAGCTACGCGCTCGACGACGACGGCCACACGGTCTCGATGGTCGAGCCGCGCGGCAACGCCGCCGGCGCCGACCCGCTCCAGTACACCTGGGCCTACCAGCACGACCAAGCCGGCAACCGCACCCGTGTCACCGACCCGCTCGGCAATTTCGTCCAGTACGCATACGACGCCGAGAACAACCTCACTCAGCTGACCGACCAGCGCGGCAACGCCACCGCCTACAGCTACGACGCGCTCAACCGGCTCTGGAAGGTGACCCCACCCGCCGCTGGCGCGACCGGCACGCTCGACACCGTCTACGGCTACGACGCCGCCGGCAACCTCAGCAGCCGCACCGACCCCAACGCTCACGCCACCAGCTGGAGCTACGACCTCGACGGCCGCCTGACCCAACGCACGACCCCAGTCGGCAGCTGGAACTACAGCTCCGACGCCAACGGCAATCCGAAGACGCTCGAAACCCCGGCCGGCAGCTCTACCGGCACACCTGGCGACGGGACGATCACCTACGGCTACGACCGCATGAGCCGGCAAACGAGCGTCGATTACTCCGACACGACGCCCGACGTCGGCCGCGGCTACGACAGCGCCGGGCGCCTGCAGACAATGAGCGACGGCTCCGGCGCCGTCACCTACACCTTCGACGATGCCGACCGGCTCACCGACATCGTCCGCAGCGGCGGCGGCTCGGGTCTCAACGGCACCTTCAGCTACGGCTACGACGACGCCGGCAACATCACCGGCCGCACCTACCCCGACGGCACTGCCGTCAGCCAGGCCTTCGACGACGATGGCCGCCTCGCCAGCGTGGTCTCCGGCGGCCAGACGACCAGCGTCGGCTACGACGCCGCCGGCAACCTCACCACCGAGACACTCCCCAGCGGCAACGGCCACATCGCCACGCGCAGCTTCGACCGCGCTGGCCGCCTGACCACGGTCGAGAACGCCAAGGCGGGGGCAATCCTGTCCAAGTTCGTCTGGACGCTCGACTCGGCCGGCAACCCCACCAAGCAGCAAACCACCCGGGGCGTCACCGACACGTACGACGCGTTCGAATACGACCCCCGCGACCGACTCACCGCATCCTGCTACGGCGTCTCATCCGGTGCGAGCGATTGCGTCGGTGCCGCCAACAAGATCAGCTATGGCTACGACAAGGTCTCCAACCGCACCCAGGAGGTCCGCAGCGGCTCGGTTGGCAACACCGGCACGATCGACTACACCCACAACGGCGCCGACCAGCTCACGCAGACCAGCAAGGGCGGCGTCAACACCTCGTACACCTACGACGCGAACGGCAACCAGGCCTCCGCCGGAAGCCGCACCTTCACCCACGATCTCGCCGACCGGCTCGTATCGACCACGAAGGCCGGCACGACGACAACGTACGGCTACGACGGCGATGACCGCCGCGTCGCCTCCACGGTCGGGGGTGGTGGCGCCGACCTCCGCTTCGTCTCTGACCCGCTCGCCGCCTCGGGGGTCCCAGAGCTCGCGCTCGAGCGCGACCCGGCTGGCAACCTCGTTCGCCGCTACTTGGGCGGCCCGCTCGGAGCCGTCTCGATGGCGAACGCCTCTGCAACTTTCTACTACCACCACGACCCGCTCGGCACCGTCACGGATGTCACCGACGCCGGCGGCACCGCGCAGTGGAAGTACGAGTACGAGGCGTACGGGGCGCCGCGGACGACCAGCAACGTCTCCGGCAGCGCGCCGGAGAACCGGCTCCGCTTCAACGGCCAGCAGCTCGACCCGGAGACGAGCCTCTACCACCTGCGCGCCCGCCAATACGACCCCGCCAGCGGCCGCTTCGGGGCGCTCGACCCGGTCGAGAACCCGACCTTCGACCCCTATGCCGGCCCCTACGTGTACGTCAACGGGCGCCCAACCGTACTCGTCGACCCGATCGGACTTCTCGGCATTCCAGGCTGGGCGAAGTCAGCGGGCTCAAAGCTCAACGACGGCGCTATAGCGGTCGGCAACACCATCGCCGACGCCTCCGGCTCCGTCAAAACAGCCGCCGAGAGACGGGTTAACGCCGTCGGCGACGCCACGATCGGGGCGGCCCGCCACGTGCGATCGGGTGCCGAAGCCGCCGGTGAGTTCGTCGGCGAGCATCCGGACGAGATGCTGGCCGGCGTCACGCTCGCCGCCTGCCTCACCGGCGTCGGCTGCGGCCCCGCTTTCGCGATCAGCAGCGCGTGGACGATGGCAAGGGTCGGCAAGGCAGCACACGAGGGCGACTGGGAAACGGCGGCAACCGAGGTCGCCTTCGCCGTCGTCCGGCCCGCCAAGCTCGCTCGCCGGTGCATGCCCGCCGCAAAGGCACGCATCAAGCCGGTGAACCTGCCGGCTTGGAAGAAGGTCTCGATAGATATGGAACACGTCTCGTCGGTACACATGGTCGGTGGAAGCAGGGTAAGCCCGAAGAAGGATCTCTTCCCGGAATCCATGACTGTGAGGCAAGTTGAATCGACGGTGCGGCAGGCATACCGGTACTCAACCCGGGTTGCGACGCAGGGCGACCGAGTAGTTGTTCGCGGAAGTGCCAATGACGTCACGATCGAGATGTGGGTCAACAGACAGACCCATACGATTGAAACGGCGTACCCGGTCGGTAGCCCATGAGCGCACGAGTCCAACTCGATCTCGACTCGGTTGCGGCGACTCGAACCGGCTCCATTGTTGGACGGATCTGGCTCGAGGTTGAGGGCTTCGCGTTCCCCGAGGTTGGTTGGCATGACTTTCCGGTGCCCATCCTGACCTGGTGGATAGAAGTGCTCCGCGAGCTGGTGACCCAACCCTCGGATAAAGAGAGTCTCCGGTTCATGGATGGACCGTTCGAGGTGAGACTGGAGGATTGCGGTTCGCGTATGAGAGCTTCATTCGTGCGCTCGGGCGCAACGCTCGGGGTCGCTGAGGTAGACCCAGCAGAACTTCTGACGAGCGCGTTGCAGAGCGCCGAGGCGTTGGTCTCTACCCTTGAGCGTCAAGGAGTCGGCTCGTCGGACATTGGTGAGCTCACTCGTGTCGCTCGACGGCCGCCCGGGCAAACGAAGGCCGAGGCGTGAGATCCGACCGCACGACCGGTATCGGCTCCAGGCCGGAGGTGCGGACATGCCGCAAAGACGGCGCCGGCCAAGCGAAACACTGGCGTCACCGTCCTCGGGCACGACCCCGACTACAAATCTTGGCCGACCAGATCCGTGTGCGCGGATTCGGAGATCCCGGATCACATCTGGAACCGCATGTCCGAGGTTGAGCGGTGGTCAGCTAACAAGCGGTTCCTCGATCGGAGCATCGCGCGCGGCGACGACATTGTCCTCGCGACCCCGTCGACGTCTATTCCTGCGGTGGCCTGAATCAGGCCGAACGCGCTCAAACACGTCAAACGCGTCTAAACACGCGCACGGCGTGCCCCCAGCGGTGCACCCGCGGGCACGAGAAAAGCTCAATTAGCAGGAGCGTTCGAATCCTGGCGGGCCCATCCCGACGCCGGAGCCGGCGAGTTGACCAGGTTCCCCGGCGTCTGCAGACTTATGGCATGTCCGTGCTCGAACGCATGGGCGGCGACGTCGAGGACGCGCTG
>Ga0126314_10001727_pt1 | contig 10632 bp, 9 predicted proteins | sample Plot105B_FD_92535 | JGI IMG/M metagenome (GOLD analysis project Ga0126314, IMG submission 92535) | Serpentine soil microbial communities from UC McLaughlin Reserve, CA, USA - Plot105B | ecosystem: Environmental > Terrestrial > Soil > Grasslands | place: USA: UC McLaughlin Reserve, Lake County... | reverse complement strand
GGATACATCGGCTCGAGCACGACGCCGTCCTGGTCGACGTCAGCGATCACGGATTCGCGCAGGACGAACGGCTCCGCCACGAGCGACGCGTTCTCGAGGAGCTTGCCGCTGAGGAACGCCGGCGCCGCCGGCACCCCGCGCGTCATCGCGGCTGCCGCGAAGAGGGCGTCGTCACACGCCCGGCCCGCCAACACGATCTGCGCGCCGTTCCTGAGCGCCGCCGCGATCGGCTGCGCACCCATGACGGCGACTAGCTCATCGCTCGCCTCGACATCCTCGCCCGACAGCGGCTCGAGCAGCGCGGTCGTCGGCTGGATCATCCCGGCATCCTCGATCCGCGTGTGCAGCCACTCCTTCGTGGCGCCGGCGAAGATGAGCGCGGTGCGGTAAGCCTCGCCGCGGGACCGGCCGAGCGCATCGACCATTTGCGCATACGACTCGACCGCGCGGTCGGTTCCCGTGCCTCCGCAGGAGCCGATCACGAGCGGCACGCCGAGCCTCATCGCCCCGTCAATCAGCCGCTCGAGGTCGAGCCGTTCCCACTCGGGCTCGTTGTAGGCGGTGTCAGAGCCCAGGAACAAGGGACCGATGTCGGCGCTGCCGGCGTCGGCAACGATCGCGTCCGGCTCACGGTCGAGCGCCGCGTGGAAGGAGCGCTCCGGATCGGGGGGCGTGAAACCAACCGCGCCCGTCGCCGCCAGCAGACGGACTTGCGAACCTTGGAACGCCATTATAAGTTTGTCGCAGCTCGCCAATTGCTTGTCAAGCGGGCCCAGCCCACGTGTACTCCGAGCCGGTAAATCCCTGGATCCGGTTGCCCATCCTCGAGCGGGCGCGTCACGGTCCCAATGCTGTGGTCGTCAACGACGTAACGCTTCGCGAAGGCGAGCAGAGTGAAGGCGTCGCCTTCTCGCTCGAGAAGAAGATCGAGCTTGCTGCCGCGCTCGAGCGCGCGGGGGTGACGCAGATCCAGGTCGGCTATCCAGGGCGCTTCGAGCGTGACCGGCAGGCCACGGGTGCGGTCGCCGACAGCGTGAGCGTGAGCAGCGTGGAGGCCGTCGCGCTCGCCTTCGTAGACGACTGGGAGGCGGAGATCGACGCGTGCATCGCGAGCGGTGCCGACGTGATCACCGTCGTCTACCGAAGCTCCGAGCGCCTCCAGAATCTGCTCGGGGTGAGTCCGGCCCAGGGCCTCGAGCGAGCGCGCGCGGCGGTCGCGCGCGCCGCCGCTAGCGACTGCCTCGTCGCCTTCCTGCCGAGCGACTCCACCCGCGCCGACCCGCGCTACATCGACGAACTCTGGAGGGCCGCGGCGGGCGCCGGAGCGAGCCGCGTCTACGTCGCTGACTCGATGGGCGCCGCAACTCCGGAGCTGATCGCGCTTCTCGTCGGCCGCGCCCGCAAGATGACTCGCCTGCCCGTGGGCGTGCACTGCCACAACGATTTCGGCCTGGCCGTGGCGAACACGCTCGCCGGAGTGAACGCTGGCGCCGAGATCATCGACGTGGCCGTCAACGGGCTTGGCGACCGGGCGGGCAATGCCCCACTCGAGGAGGTCGTCTCCGCGCTCGAGCTGCTCTACGGGATCGAGACCCAGATTGCCCTGAGCGCGCTTACGGAGCTGAGCGAGCGGTTCGCGGCGGCGGCCGGACGGCCGCTGCCGCCGAACAAGCCGATCAGCGGCCAATCGGTCTTCGTCCACACGCTGCCTACGCACCAGAGCGCGATGAAGGCCGACTCGCGCGCGATACAGGCATTCGAACCGGAGCTGGTCGGCAATACGCAGCGCCTCGAGCGGCGCCTCGACGCCTGACGGCCTCAGGCGTTAGGCCTGCGCCGCATACCAGTCGACCATCTCGCCGGCCGTCGCCACCCAGATCTTGTCGGCGGAGCAGATGTGCGCGAGCGCATGCTCGAGGTATTTGATGCGGAACGGCTGGCCAATCACGTAAGGATGGAGGTTGAGCACGAGCAGCCTGCCGCTGCGAGCGCCGTCCTCGTACAGCCGGTCGAACGACTCTGTGACGATCCGCAGCCACTGCGTCATCGGCAGTCCACGCAGGCGGTGGGTGATCACCTCGTCCGCGTCGTGAGTGACGGGCAGCGAGAAGAACTCGCCGCTCGGCACCTTCATCCGGATCGGCTGTTCGTCGTTCGGCCAGTCGCATACGTAGCGGAGTCCGGCCTCCGCGAGCAAGCGCACGGTGCGCGTCGACTCCATGTAGTCGGGGCTCATCCAGCCGCGCGGCGCGCTGCCGGCGGCATCGCGGACCGCCGTCACCGCCTCGGCGATGTACGCGCGCTCGGCCGCCTCGCCCATCTCCTCGGTGATCGCACGGCTCGAGGAGACCCCGCGCGCCGCGAATTCGTAACCCCGCTCGAGGCAGCACTTCACGACGTATTGGCGAGTGCGGGCGAGTGCGGCATCCACAGCCGCCGTCGCACGGATGCCGTGACGGTCGAGCACGTCCATGACCCGGAACACGCCGACGCGATTCCCGTACTCGTGCACGGACAGGTCGGCCACGTCCAGCACTCGCGGGTATGGGCCGAAACGAGCGACGCTGGGCGGCACTACCGTGTCCGGTCCTGGCCACCACTCGGTCTGGCCAAGGCTGAGGATCACGCAGACTGCTACGCGTGCGTCATCCGGCCACGCGAGCGTCGGACGCTGTGGCAGGGGCGACCAGTCGTAGAAGGGGTTGTCCATCACCCCCGGACGACGGTCGACGACCGGGCTCACGCGGGCGCCTCGTCGTAGTGGTGCTCGAGGTAATGCTCAGCGATCTTGTCGGCGGTCGTGGCCCAGACGCCGTCGTGCGACAGGATGTACTCGAGCGTCTCGTCGAGATAGCGCACTCGGTGTGGGGCCCCGAAGATCGACGTGTGCAGCGCGATGCACATCACGCGTCCGCTGTCTGCCCCTTCCTCGTACAGCACGTCGAACTGGTCCTTGCAGATCTGCATGAAGTAATCCGCCTCGTGCGTGCCGAGCCCGCGCGCGAAGCCCTCGGTCATGCAGAGGCCGTCGTTCAACTCCCAGGTGTATGGCACGCACACGAGGCGTCCCGATCTCGTCCTGAGGCGGAACGGCTGATCGTCGGCGTACCAGTCGGCGGAGTAGATCAGCCCCGCGTCGGCCATCAGGTCCATCGTGTTCTCGGTGATCGTCGCGGCCGGCCCGAACATCCCCTTGAGCTCGCGGCCCGTATGCCGGCGATGAGTCTCCATCGTGTCGCGGATCAGGTCGCGCTCCTCGTCGGCCGGCATGCCGCACAGGTACTGGGTGTTGAAGAGCCCGTGACTCATGAGCTCCCAGCCGCGGCTCACCATGGCCTCGGTAATTTCTGGGTGCAGGTCGAGCACCGCCATGTTCAGCGACGCCGTTATCGGGATGGCGTGATGGTCGAAGACGTCCAGCATGCGCCAGAAGCCGACGCGGTTCCCGTAGTCGCGCCAGCTGTAGTTGCGGACGTCGGGCACTCTCGCCCATGCCGGCTTGTACGGATTCACGCGCGGCTCGAACTCGTAGAACTCGACGTTCGGCACGACCCAGAGCGCGACGCGGGCGCCGCCCGGCCAGCAGATCGGGGGCCGCTCGATGATGGGCGAGTACGCGAACGGGTCGAACGACTCGGGCGAGCTCAGCGCTCGAACTCCTCGTGGTGGTCCAGCCACCACTGCGCGATGTCCCGACGGCGCGCGAACCATACGTCGCCCTGCTCGAGGGCGTACTCGATGAACCGGCGCAGTCCGGCCGCGCGCGCCGCTTGGCCCGCCCAGCGCGGGTGCAGGCCGATCGACATCATCTTCGGCTGGCCGGCGCGGCCCTCGCGCAACAGTTCGTCGAGGCCGAGCTTGAGTGTGTCGTAGAAATCCAGCGGCGACCCGAAGCCCTGGGGCAGGACGAAACGGCCGTCGTTGTAGAGCAGCGTGTACGGGATGATCAGCTGGCGCGTCCCGTTCACGTCGGAGAAGTACGGCAGGTCGTCGGCGAACGAGTCGGAGTCGTAGATGAAGCCGCCCTCCTCGACGAGGAGCTCGCGCGTGTTGACACTCGCCGAGTAGCGCGAGAACCAGCCGTAGGGCCGCTCACCGCACGTCCGCTCCAGCGACTCGACGGTCGCCTTGATCTGGCGGCGCTCCTCCTCGAGGTCGAGAGTCGACTGGTCGATCCAGCGCCAGCCGTGCCCGGCCACGTCGTGCCCGGCTTCGCGGATCCACTCGCCAACCTCGCGATTTCGCTCGATCGCAACCGCGGCCGCGAAGAACGTCGCGTTGATCCCGTAGTCGTCGAAGAGGCGGAGCAGGCGCATGCTGCCGGCGCGCGCACCGAATTCGTAGACGGACTCCGCGTTGAGGTCGCGATGCTCGCCGGGCATCGTGTACGGGATCTCGGCCAGCCCTTCGTTGCGGCCATCGCCAGCAGGTATCGAATATTCGGAGCCCTCCTCGTAGTTGACGATCATGTTGACGGCAACCGCCGCGCGATCGGGCCAGAACGTCTTCGGGATCCGCCGCCCGTATCCGACGAAGTCGCGACGCGGTCCGGGCACGTCCTGATCTACGAGCTCCATGCAGCCTCCTGGGTTCGGTTCGCGCGCTGAGCTGCCGCGGTTTAAGATATTCGAAACGGCGTTCAAAATGCAAAGGAGACCCGGCATGGGCCAAGGCGAGGAGTTCGGCGGTGTCGCGGATGTGGTCGGAGGGGGCCTGCCCGAGTCGGTCGTCACCGCCGGCTCGACCGCGCTGATGATGATCGACCTGCAGTACGTGGACGCGCACCGCGACTTCGGCATCGGCGCAGCCGGCCAGCGCAACGGCTGGACGAGCGACATGGAGTACTACTTCTCCCAGCTCGAGACTGTCGCTATCCCGAACGTCCAGCGGATCCTGAGCGCATGTCGCGAGAGCGGCATACCGGCAATCCACGTCCGCGTCATGAACCTGAAGGGCGACTCTGCCGACACGAGCTGGCGCTACAAGATGATGGGAATCCTCGTGCCGCCGGACTCGAAGGACGCCGAATTCATCGAAGAGGTTGCCCCACTCCCGGGCGAGGTCGTCCTGAGCAAGACGACGTCGAACACGTTCATGTCGACGAGTGCGGACTTCCTGTTGCGCAACATGGGGATCGACACGCTCATCATCACCGGCGTCGTCACGAACAACTGCGTCGAGTCGACGACGCGCGGCGCCGGCGATCTCGGCTACCGCGTGCTGCTCGTGGGCGATGCGTGTGCCGCCTGGACCCAAGAAGGCCACGACTATTGCCTGAAGCACCTCCACCGCAACTTCGCGATCGTCAAGACCACCGACCAGATCCTCGACGAGATCGCTGCCGCAACCGGCAGGCCTGCCACTCCGGCCGCGGCCTGAGCGCTTGCTCGCGTACGTCAACGGCGACCTCGTCCCCGAGGAGGAGGCGACGGTCTCGGTCTTCAACGCCGGCCTCAACTTCGCCGACGGGGTCTTCGAGGGGATTCGGGTCTACGGCGGCAAGGTCTTCAAGCTGGACGAGCACATCGACCGGCTTTACGCGTCCGCCGCCACCTTCGAGATCGACGTCGGGTTGGCGAAAAACGAGTTCAAGGCGGAGATCCTTCGCTGGCTGAGTGCAAACGACGTTGACAGCGACTTCCATTTCCGGCCGATCGTCACCCGTGCCGACCGCTTCCCGCCGCGCATGGACCCGCGGTTCTCCAACGGTCCCGCTGTGATCGTGATCATCGGCGGCCCAGTCTCGCCTGCCGGCAAAGGGATGAAGGTGGTCACGTCTCCGATCCGGCGGCCGGCGCCGAGCGCGCTTCCCGCGCATGTGAAGAGCCTGAGTTATGGGCCGGCGCTACTGGCTCGCCTCGATGCCGTCCGGCGCGGTGCGGACGAATCGATCCTGCTCGACGAGTTGGGCTTGGTAGCCGAGGCGAGCGTTGCCAACGTCTTCGCGGTCGCGGCCGGCGCGCTCCTGACTCCGAAGCCGCGTGCCTGTCTCGACGGCATCACCCGACGCGCCGTCATCGGGCTCGCGCGCGACGCCGGGTACACAGCCGTCGAGGTCGGGCTGACGCCCGAGGCGCTCGCCGAAGCGGACGAGGTCTTCCTCACGGGCACCAGCGCCGAGGTCACGCCGGTCCTCGAGCTCGATGGCCGCCGCGTGTCCGGCGGCGAGCCCGGGCCGGTCACGCGCGAGCTGAGCGTCGCGTACCGGCGGCTCACCGAAGCACTGGGCGACCCGATTCCGCGCGCCTAGGGGACCTCGAAATCGAGCAGCGGCGCGTATTGCTGCGCGCCGAAGACGTCCGTCTCGCCGACGGCGCCGCTCGGTCGTGACCGGCGCACCGCGATCTTGAACGCACTCCCTTGGTCGAACTCGACCACGTCGAGCACGTCGTCCACAGGCATCCCATAGGCGGCGGCCACCGCCTCGGCGTTGATGACCCCAGCGTGCTTGACGCGCGCGTATATATGCGGGTCGTCGAAGACGATGTCGAAGGTGAGCGAGAAGGCGCCTGCGTTCTTGCTCGATATCTCCTTCGCGAGCTCCGCCAGCCGGGCCATCACAGCTCCTCCAGCGTCATCGGAAACTGCTCGAGCGGGTCGGCGAGCGGCAGGGCGTGGTCGAGTACCCACTCGTGCCCGGGCATCGACGACATCAGCACTTCGTCTGCCAGCATCGCGCACCCGCCCGCGGTCCCGAGCTTGCCTGGATAGTGGACACGCAATGAGCAGTACTTGGCCAGCTTGGCCACGTTTTTCGCGTCATCGCGGTCGGGTGCCACGACGTCAACCACCACGCATATTTCGTGTGCGGTGATCTCCGGGCGTGGCTCGCGCTCCCCGAGGATGGCGTCGCGGCCGTAGACGTGGAAGTTCAGGTGGTAGCGCCCGTCGTCGGGCGGCCCGTACTGATGGGCGACCTCGGCAGCGATCCCGTCGCACATCTTGTCGACGTTGGCGATCGAGAGCGGGTCGCGCAGCCCGAAGATGAAGATGCCGCGGTGGCCGACGAACGCGCTCCCTTCGAGCTTCACCGCGTAGGTGTCGGAGGGGTCCCACTTCGCCCCGGCGACGCGGCAAATGCGGTCGTCGTGCGCCTCGAACAGCGCATCGTGTAGGTCGACGGTCCCGCCCGGCACCGGCAGCCGGTAAGGGTTGAGGCGCTCATACAGCGTGTGCCCCGCGACTGACATCGGCGTGCAGCGCTGGTCCGGGTGGTACGGGATGACGAGGAAGTCATCGTCGCGGACCCTGCCGACGATCGCCTCGCGCATCACGATCGGAGTGGCAACAAGGGGCCCGCACTCGATCGTCTTCCCCATGTGGAGCGACAGCGCACGGTCGTGGCCGCGCCGCATCGGGACCGCCGCGAAGATCGCGTCATCGCAGGAACGGCCGGCGATGATGACGTCGGCCCCCTTGTCGAGGGCGTGCAGGATCGGCTCGACGCCCATCATCGCGACCACGCGCGCGCAGCGTCGCGCGTCCTCGGGGTCCAGCGGGTCGCCGCCTGAGAGCGATGGAACGACCTCGGCTTCGGCACGCTTCGCGAGTTGCTCGGGGTCAACCTCCGCGTAGATGCGCGCGAGCGTGAACGCGGTCAATGACTGCTCGGCCGCGATCTCGCGGATCAACTCCGCGTAACGATCGACCGACGCGTCGGTCCCCGCGCCGCCGGCTGAGCCGACGATCATCGGGACGCCGAGGCGCCGAGCGGCAGTGAGCATCAGCTCGAGGTCGTGCTTCTCCCAGTCGCGCGGGTTGTATTCAGCGCCGGAGCCGAGGTAGTTGGCGCCGATGTCGCCACTTCCGGCGTCAGCCACGATCGCGTCCGGTCCGTCCGCGACGGCGGCCCAGTACGAGTCGTGGTGCATCGGCGTCAGGCCGAGGCTGCCCGAAGCGCAGAGTACGGATGTCTCACTCACGCCCGAGTGGCCCTCTGTCGTAGGTCCAGCCGATCGGGCCCCGCTCAGCGGCCAGCTTCTCACGCAGCACTCGCGTCGCCTCCGCGTCGACGGACTGATCCGTCACCACGACGCCGTACGCATCCGCGGCCGCCTCGCGCGTCACCTTCCGGTCCCGCACGTCGGCGAGGACGAGCTCGGGGTCGCGCTCCAGCGGGTCGCCGTGGCCGCCGCCTCCGGTCGTCCACACCTCGAGGCGGTCGCCCGGCAGCAGCCGCAGCTCGGCTTTCGACGGGAACTGCTCGACCGTGCCGTCGGCGCGGACGAGGCGCGACTTCGACTGCGCTCCCGGGCCGCCGCCGAAGATCCCCCACGGCGCGGTGTGATGCCGTTCGCCGCGGTGCGAAATCGCGACCGCGCCGCGCAGCGCCTCGAAGCTCTTCTCGAACCCCAGTCCGCCGCGCCAGCGGCCCGCGCCACCGGAATCCTCGCGCAGCCGGTAATGCCCGATGCGCAGTGGGAATTCCAGCTCGAGCGCTTCGACCGGCACGTTCTGAGCGTTCGAGGTGTCGGTCTGCACAGCGTCCACCCCGTCCTTGCCCGGACGTCCGCCCATGCCACCCGTGCCGACCTCGGCGGTTACGTAGGGACGGCCGTTCAGCGGGTCGATGCCCCCCATGGACATCACGAGCGGGTGCCCGTTCGACGCCGCCGGCATCCGCTGGGGCAGTGCCGGCGCAAGGGCGCCGATCATCGTGTCCACGATCCTGCGGACGACCACTGCGCGCGCGTTCACGGCCGCCGGCGGACGCGCGTTGACGACGCTGCCTTCCGGCAGGATCGTCTTCACAGGTCGGTAGCACCCGGCGTTGTTCGGTATCGACGGGTCGGTCGCGACCTTGACGACGTAATAGATCGCCGCCAGCGTCGAGGCCGGGACGCAGTTGATCGGGCCACGCACCTGCGGGTCGGAGCCCGTCAAGTCGACGGTTATGTCGGAGCCGCCGATGGTGATCGTCGCCTCGATCCGGATTCGCTTGTCGAGGTCGAACCCGTCGTGGTCGAGGTAGTCGATGAAGTGGTAGGTCCCGTCGGGGATCGCGCTGATCGCTTCGCGCGTCATCTGCTCGGCGCGGTCGAGCAGCTCCGCCATGTAGCTGCGGAGCACCGCCGCCCCATAGCGGTCGGCGAGCTGGCGCACGCCCCGCAGGCCGGCGTGGCAGGCGGCCAGCTGACCGTTCAGATCACCGACCACGGTCTCGGGGATGCGCACGTTGCGCTCGAGCATCGCGAAGAAGGTGTCGTTCGGGGCACCTTCATCGAAGATCTTGAGCGGCGGTATGCGGAGCCCCTCTTGGAAGATCTCGGTCGCGTCCATCGGCGTCGACCCGGCGCTGCGCCCGCCCATCTCCTGGTGATGGGTGATGGCGACGGCGAGCGCCGTCGTCTCGCCGTCGACGACGATCGGCACCGTCATCACGATGTCCGGCAGGTGGGTCCCGCCATCGAACGGGTCGTTGAGGATGTAAACGTCGCCCTCCCGCATCGACTCGGGCGGGAAGAGCTCGACGAACCGGCGGACCGCCGGAATGATCATGCCGAGGTGGATCGGTGACGCGATTGCCTGCGCGACCTGGTTTCCCTCAGCGTCGAAGATCGCCGCCGACGCGTCAAGTGCCTCCTTGACGACGGTCGAGTGCGAGCTCTTGAGCAGGGTCAGCTCCATCTCGTCGGCGATGTCGTCCAGCTTGTTGCGGACGACCTCGAGCGTGATCGGATCGAGCACGCGCTCGCTCATGAGGCCATCGCCATCGCCGGTGCCCTGTCCACGTCGGCCGCGACGGCGACGATGAGATTCTGCGCGTCGTCGAGCACCGCGACCTGGCCGGGGTAGACCACGAGCGTCGTATCCGCCTGCTCGACGATCGCCGGACCCGTGATCGAGTCGCCCACGCCGAGCGAGCCGCGTTGATGTATGGGCGTGTCGACGTAGCCGCCAAGCTCTTCGAAGTACGCGCTGCGCGTCCCGGCCTGCCCGCCGGCTCCGAACTGGCTCACCTCGAGGTCGGGACGCGGCAGTCCCCAGCTCTGGACCGCACGGACGTTGACGAACTCGGTGTCGGCTCCGGAGTGCGAATGGCCGTAGATCCGCTCGTGCGTGGCGTGGAACTCGTCGACAACCGCTTTGATCCCAGCCGCATCAAGCGTGGGCGGCACCGGGACCTCGAGCGTGTAGCCCTGGCCCACGTAGCGCATGTCCGCGAAGCGGGTCGTCACCGCCGTACCGGCCGGCACCCGATCCGCCGCCATCAGCTCAGCGACTTGGCGTTCGAGACGACTAAAAGAGGATTGGAGCTGGTCCGGCGTGACATCGGCAGCGAGCACGGCTAGCGTCTCGACCGAGTCGTGCTCGACCTGTGCCACGAGTAGGCCCAACGCCGACAGCACTCCCGGCACCGGCGGGACTACGAGGCGCGGTATCCCGAGCTCGGCGGCGAGCCTGCCGCCGTGGACCGGGCCCGCACCGCCAAGGAGGACGAGGCCGAACTGCCGCGGGTCGTAACCGCGCTTGATCGAGACGAGCCGGATCTCGTCCGCCATCTTCGAGTTGATCACGCGATGAATCCCGGCCGCAGCCTCGACGCCGCTCAAGCCAAGGCGGCCGCCGAAGTCGTCGAGGGCAGCCTGGGCCGCCGGTACATCGAGCGGCATCGCGCCGCCCGCGAAGTAG
>Ga0126314_10001726_pt1 | contig 10638 bp, 16 predicted proteins | sample Plot105B_FD_92535 | JGI IMG/M metagenome (GOLD analysis project Ga0126314, IMG submission 92535) | Serpentine soil microbial communities from UC McLaughlin Reserve, CA, USA - Plot105B | ecosystem: Environmental > Terrestrial > Soil > Grasslands | place: USA: UC McLaughlin Reserve, Lake County... | reverse complement strand
CGGACCGGCTTGGTGGTCACGTCCGGCGCGGTGGCCAGCAGCGGCGGGTGGTCGGACCCGGATCCGTAGTCGGCCTCCGGGAGGACGGCGCCGGCGCGGGCGGGCGCCGCCGCCGGCGACGCGGCCCCGGTGCGCCGCGGCCGCCGCTTGGCCTCGGTGTTCTTCGGGCCGTAGCCGACCAGCACCGACGTCCGCCCGCCGGGGGCCGGCCCGCCGGCCCACGTCCAACACCGGGAGGACGAGGCCTTCTACGTGCTGGAGGGCGAGTACGAGTTCCTGGTCGAAGGACGCACCCTGCGGAGTCCCGCGGGAGCCCTCCTCTACATTCCCAAAGGCTACCTTCACGCCCACAAGAACGTGGGGGAGGGGACGGGCAGGATGCTCGTGTGCCACACGCCCGGAGGCCCGCACGAGCGCTTCTTCGAGGAGGTTGGGGAAGAGGTAAGGGACCGGCGGAGGTCGCGTGCCTCCGAGCGTCCAGAGGGGCTTGCGAGGACGGTGGAGATAGCGGCCGAGTACGGCATCGAGATGCCGCCTCCCATGAAGCAAACCCGAGCAAAGGAGTCGCGATGAGCGTTGCGCGTACAATCCTCGTCACCGGGGGGACGGGCTCTCTCGGGAGCAAGGTAGTCGAGCGGCTGGTCGGGTCGGGAGAGGCAGTGCGGGTGATGAGCAGGTGGCGGCGAGCCAACGCGGTCCGGGAAGACCTGCTCACCGGAGAAGGCCTCGAGGAGGCGGTGGAGGGCGTCGACACGATGATCCACTGTGCCTCTAGCCCCCTCCACAAGACGCGGCAGGTGGACGTGGAAGGAACCTGGCTTCTCCTCCGGGCGGCGCGCCGGGTCGGCGTCTCGCACGTAGCTTTCATCTCCATCGTCGGCATCGATCGCAACCCATACTATCCCTACTACCGGATGAAGCTCGGCGCGGAGCGAGTCGTCGAGCGTTCGGGCCTTCCGTGGACCATCTGCAGGGCCACGCAGTTCCACCAGTTCGTCCTCAAGCAGATCCGGTTCCTGGAGTTGGGTCCCGTCGCGCTCGCTCCGAAGGGTTTCCTGCTTCAGCCCATAGACGTGGGAGAGGTCGCCGACCGCCTGGTCGAGCTGGCGCTCTCGGGGCCCGCCGGCCGCGTCCCCGACGCAGGCGGACCCGAGGTCCGGACCTTCGCGGACCTGGCGCAGTCCTACCAGAAGACGGTTGGGCGGCACAGGAGGCTGTTGGAGGTGCCGGTACCCGGCAAGACGGCGCGCGCCTTCCGCGAGGGAGCGCACACCAGCCGGAAGGAAAGGTACGGCGCGATCACCTGGGAGGAATTCTTGCATCGGACGGCTCATTCCGTGCAGACCGAAGGGACGAGAAGAGAGGAGTTGGCATGAACGAGAAATCTGACCTGCGCTGGAGCCTGCTGCGGGGAGGGCTCCTGATCGTGGCTGCGACCCCGCTGGCTGGCGGCCTCTGGGCCCTGCTATTTCCGAGGAGGTTCTACGAGGTCTTCCCGTGGCCGGGCGGCGGCTGGGTCTCGACCCTTGGACCCTACAACGAGCACTTGGTTAGGGACTACGGCGCGCTGAACCTGGCTATGGCGGTGATGCTGTTGGCGGCGGTCGTCTACCTCGAGCGGCGCCTCGCGAAGGTCGCTCTAATAAGCTGGCTGGTCTTCGAGGTGCCGCACTTTATCTTCCACCTGGGACAAACCCACCACTTCTCGGCGGGGAGCAACCTGGCGCAACTGGGCGGCCTCGCTCTCCTGATCGTGCTGCCGCTGGTACTACTCTTTCTACTGCCACTAGGAGCCGTGGGACACGGCGCAGCGCACACCAGTTTCAACCAGACGGAAAGGACCGAGACAAGATGAGCAAGGAGAAGACCGGACAGAGGCACAAGAATAAGGTCTACTTCAAGGATCAGGACCTGGACCTCTACCTGCAGGCGTTCCCCCTGAACCATTTGACCTACGGTGGCGCTGCGGCGGGCGAGGTCATCTACGCCGCCTCCCGCGTCGACGAGAAGAACCTGGAGAGCTGGGTCGAGGAGTGGAGCGCGCTCGCCGCCCGCCTTGAGGCCGAGGCGGCGACGTCGCTGGAGAAGGGGCACCGGGTAAGCGCGCGCGAGTCCTACCTGCGCGCCTTCACCTACTACCGCACCGCCTCGCTCTGCTTGCCCGTAGGAGACCCCCGCTTCCGCGCCACCTGGGAGATGATGCGGTCGTGCTTCCGGCGGGCCGCACGGCTCTTCAAGCCGCCGATAGAGGCGGTCGAGGTTCCTTACGAAGACACGACGCTTCCGGCCTACTTCGTGCCGGCGAGCGAAGGCGACGAGAGAAGGCCGACGGCGATAGTGATCGGGGGCGGCGAGCAGTTCTCCGAGGAGCCCTACTTCTGGGGAGGGGCCGCCGCGGCGGAGAGGGGGTACAACGCCCTGCTGGTGGACATGCCGGGTCAGGGAGGCACGCCTTTCCGGGGGATGCACCACCGCCACGACGTCGAGGTGCCGATGGGAGCGGTTCTCGACTACCTCGAGGGTCGCCCCGACGTGGACCTCGATTGCGTCGGCGCCATGGGTTTTAGCCTGGGCGGCTACATAGTGCTCAGGTCCGTCGCCTCGGAGCGTCGGATCGGGGCGTGTGCGGTCAGCACCCCGATCATCGACTGGCATCAGACCCTGACGGACGCGATGCCTACCATGCTGAGACGCGCTCCGAGGCCGCTGTTCAACGCGGTGATGAGGCTTGGAAACCTCTTCAGCAAGACCCAGCTCCTCGCCTACGAGAAGTTTTTCGAGTGGCAGGTCGGGGCGCGAAGCTACGCGGACGCCATGGATAGCTTCCGTCCCTGGAAGGTGGACGTCGCGAGCATCTCTTGCCCCGTGCTGTGCATGATGGGCACGGGCGAGGCGGAGACCTTCAAGAGGCAGACCTATGCCTGCTACGCGGCGCTGAATAGCCCCAAAGCGCTGCGGGTCTTCACTGAGGAAGAGGGCGCCGACGCTCACTCCCAGGCGAATAACCAGAGGCTCGCGCACCAGGTCATCTTCGATTTCTTCGACGAAATGTTCGCGCAGGGAGAGGCGAACCCGAGTATGGCGCAAACGGCGCGACGCTCACGACCCGATCTGCGGGTGGGTTAGCCCGGGTAGCAGAGAGGAGGAAGGGCGCCATGACGAAGACGACGATGTTCGAGCGGAGCCGGACGCGGGTGCGTATCTCGAACGAGGACATGGACTACCTGTTCCAAGTGGTGCTCGGCTACCACCCCCACGGCGGAGCGAGCTATGGCGAGCTCTTCCGTGCGGCCTCGAAAGTCGAGGACGGAGAGCCGGAGAGCTGGATCTCCGCCTTTCGGAAGATGGGGGAGAGGATCGAGCGGCTGGCTACGGGGCTCGAGGCGCTGGGCAGGGCGAGCGCTGCCCCAACGTTCTTGCGCGCCTTCACCGGCTACCGGACGGCCGCCTTCTTGATGAACCCGAAGACTGACTTCGAGCGCTTCTCCAACACGGTCGAATCCTTCGTGCGATGCTTCAGGAAAGCCATACCCAGCTTCGGCTGCTCATGCGAGCCGGTGCGGATTCCCTATGAGGACAACTACCTCTCCGGCTACTTCTATGGCGTGGAAGAGCAGAGCGCGCCGCGTCCGACCGTGCTCATCGTCGGAGGCGGCGACACCTACGCCGAGGATCTGCACTTCTGGTCGGGCGCGGCGGGCCCCGGGCGCGGCTACAACGTCCTCTCGCTCGAGCTTCCCGGCTACGGCCTGAGCCCCACGCGCGGCCTCTACCTCCTCGCGGGCCTAGAAGCCCCGATGCGGGCCGCGGTAGACTACGCGCTCGCAAAGCCGCAGGTGGACAGCGATGCACTCGCCCTATACAGCATCAGCGGAGGCGGGTACGCCGTAACCCGGACCGTGGCAACCGAGAGGCGTGTCCGGGCGGCGATCGCCACCACGCCCATCTACGACATCTACCAGCTTATCACCGAGGCGATCCCAGCTATCCTGCTCGATGAGCGGCGTAGCGGCGTCTCGCGCTGGCTGCTCGAGGTGTCGGGTCACTTCAACAAAGCGGGGAAGAACAATATGGACAAGTTCGCCTGGCAATCGGGCAAGGGGTCGCTCCTGGAGGCCATCCGGTCGACCGAAGGGGAGCCGGTCGACGTCAAGGCTATCGGGTGCCCGATGCTGTGCCTGGCCGCCGAAGGCGACCCCCCGGAAGCCCTCGCGCAGACCAGGTACGTCTTCGACCACCTCGAGCACCCGAAGAAGGCGCTGCGGGTCCTGACCGCTGAAGAGGGTGCCGAGGCGCATACCCACGTCAACAACTTCCCGCTCCTCGACCAAGTGGTTTTCGACTGGCTCGACGAAACGTTCGCGCAGGACGAAACCGCCCAGAGGGTTGGGCTGGTGGAAGGAGCGTAACCCTCGCTCCTCTAGTTGGCCGCGGACGCGGTGGCGGTCAGAGCGAACGCTTGCACAGAGTGGCGGGCTACTCGAACGAGGAGGTCTAGATCATGTTCCCAGATCTCATTTTCGTTCTCATCGTGGTCGCGATCGTCGCCGACGGTATCCTCGCCGGCGCCAGCCTCGACCAGTCGATAAAGCAGTTGCCGGCACGGCACAAGATCGGTCCGGTAGCGTACTCAGCGTACAGCCGCGCCTCCGACCTTGGGCCCGGAATCCTCTGGTACGCCATCCTAGGTGTCGGGGCCGGCCTGCTGACCATCGCCGCGGCTGTCGCTGCGTTCTTCCAGGGGGCGCCGCCTGCGAGCGCAACCCCACTCTACGTGGCTGCCGGTTTGGCGGTGCTGCACTCCCTCGCGACGACGCAGGCGGCACCTACGAACTTCAGCCAGAGGCGGGTGGCCGAGGACGAGGCTGCTCTGGCGCGTGTGTTCGATCGCTTCGAGCGCTGGCAGACGCTGCGCGTCGTGCTGCAGGTGCTCACCTTCGGCGCGATGTTGTGGGCGTTGGTTGCCTACGTCTCGGCTTCTTAGATACTAACGCGTGGAGGGTTGACAAACTACTCGGAAAGGAAGATCTTTGGAACTCCTCAACGACTTCCTCTCGTGGGTCTGGGCAAGGCACCACAATGAGCTGAGCTGGTACATCAGGTCCCTCTTTCTCCTGCCGTTCTGCTACTTCGCCTACAGGCGCAGCGTCTGGGGTATCGTCGTGACCCTGGTCATCTTCCCAACGAGTCTATTCTGGTTCCCAGCGCCCGAGAACCTCAGCCCGCGCGTGGAAGGATACCTAGCGTGGGAAAGCCACTTCTTGACCGAGGGCAGCGTTGTCGCCCGGGTTGCCCTAGTAGTGTTGGTAGTCGCGTTCTTCGTCGCGCTTGCGACGGCGTTCTGGAAGTGTAGCTGGCTGTGGGGCCTGGCCGTGATTAACGCGGGCACGCTGCTCAAGGTCATCTGGAGCGTCGCCTTCGGGGGAGCGGCCGGCTGGGCTTCGTTGGCGCCGTCTCTATTCACCCTGGCGGTCACCGACGCGGCCATCCTGCTGGCGGCGCGCTGGTTGAAGCGGCGCCGGGCGCGGCAGGAGGTCGCGGCGCAGGACGCAGAGCGAGGCGCGGATCTGGCGCATAGCACTCGAGCGCCAGACCGTTCGGGGTCGCGGACGTAACGCTGTCTGCCAACCAAGGAGTTATGCACAGGAGGCATGGATGACGAAGAACGGAAGGCACAAAGACAGCCTATCGGAAACCGTCCAAAAGGAGCTTCGGGTAGTTAGCTCCGGGAACCGGTCGCCGCTCTCCTTGAGGATCGCGAAGTGGGCCTTGTTCCTGGCCATCACGCGGCGGCTCTACAGCACCAGGTAGTTGTGGGTATGGGTTTTCGGCCTCCCGCTCGCGGGGCTGGCCACGCACCTCCTCTACCGGCACAAGACGCATGGCTGGACGAGGCCTTGGGGTGGCTGGAAGGATGTCGAGGCGGCGAACCCGAAGAAAACATAGAGACAAGCGCATTGGAAAGTCTTGCTGGGAAAAGTGAAAAGGACATGGTGACGACCGCTGCACCATCATGCACGAGCGTCGTAGATCTCGCGGAGGCTGCGCTCTGGGCCCGGTAGCATCGGGTCGTACGGGATCGGGCGAATCACTGGCGGCTAAGCCGGGGCAAGCGCTGAGTGCGGGGAACGAATGTCGGTGTCCGCCGAGAACGAGTTGCGGAAGGGAGGTGTAGACGACATGATGGAGAAAATTCAGGGCGCGATGCGGGTGCTCCTCGCGTCGACCGTCGTGCAATGCTGCGAGGCAGTCGACGAGAGGCTCGCTCACTGGCGCAAGGGTTGTGTTGCCGCTCGCCGCGAGAGAATCGAGTCCCTTGCGAGTGGCCTCCGCTGGCTCTTCGGAGAACGCGTCATCGCCAAGGGTTACAAGAGATAGTCCATTTGAAGGATGTTCCGCGACTTCGCTGACTGGCATAATAGTTTTAATAGCATAAGAGGACGCAAGCAAAGGAGTCTACAGCATGGAACCAACCACTCTACTACCCGTCATCTCGCTGCTGTCATTGGTTAGCGTGGAATATGGCGGCTGGGCTTTGCTTGGATTTCTCACCGGACACGGCCAGCTCGGGGAGTTCCGAGAGCAGTTCTTCCGGGCCGGGCACGCCCACGCCGGAGTCTTGTTAGTGCTCTCGCTCGTCTACTTCCTCTACCTCGACCGTACCGGGTACTCGACCGGGGTCCAGTGGCTTGCTGGTCTGCTCCTGCTTGTAGGAATTATCGCCCAGTCGGGTGGCTTCTTTATCCACCTCGCCCGTGGGCAGAAGGACAGAAGCTCAGTAGGAACAGTGGTGACGCGAACCGGCGCCCTGCTCCTTGCGGCGGCGTTGGTCATCTTGGCCGTCGGCCTGCTCTAGGAGATGTCTGCGCAAGAACCAGGAAGGTGAAGGAAGGAAAGAGCGAGATGAGTCCCCAATCCCGTCTGGTGGCAGGCGTCCTGCTGATCCTCGTGCCCACCGTCGAGATCGGCGGGGCAAGCATCCTCACGCTGCTCATAGCTGATCCCAGCTACACCCAGAACGATCTTCGGCAAGACCTCTGGCGGGCGGGCCACGCCCACCCGGGGGTGTGGCTGGTGCTATCTTTGGTAGCCCTGCGCTACGTGGACGAGGCGAATCTCTCTGAGGGGATTAGGTGGGTGGTGCGACTCGCCTTCCCGGCCGCGGCGATTTTGATGCCGTTGGCGTTCTTTCTGTCGGTTCTCGCTCCTGAGGCGAGGGAGCCGAATGCGCTTATCAACGTAGCGTACGTTGCGGGATTGGTGCTAGCGGTGGGACTGCTCGTCTTGGGAGTCGGCCTCATCCGGGGGCGGCCGGCCGGAGCACGAGCTGCCGAAGGTTGATCGCGGGCCGGACCAAGGGGATAGGAGATCTCGAATCCACGGCGTGCTGAGACTCACCTTGACCCTAATTTGACCCTAACCCGGACGCAATACCCTGCAATAGTGGGCAATCGAGGGAACGAAAGACCGCTTACTTATGCGGTTATGCGGGATATGCAAGCACGTGCAACACTCAGCAACTACTGACCGCACACTCGTAGCTGGAGCAGGAAAGCGGTTCGAGTCCGCTCGTCGGCTCTTCGTTTTTCCTGCAAATACCGTAAAAATAAAGAGTCTCCGATCTGGGTGTCGGGGACTTTGTCAGCAGTACGTCAGCTGTAGACCTTGTCCTAAGGCCGTATCCATGCCGTCGGCACTCTCAGGCCACGCTGACCGCTTCATTGGCATATTAGACCGCGGCGCATGACATCACGGAGTTCCTCGGTCAAAGCTTCACTGTCTTGTGGGCGGCCGTGCCATGCGGCAGGTGTGCTCTGAAAGAGAGTGGCCTGCCACCCATCGGCATGTTGGACTGCCACCAACGTCTGGATGGTGTTGCCTGCTGGATTGACGTCGTCGGAGTTAGGAGGGATCATCCCGACAACCGCACAAAGGATCCCCACGTCACGGGTGAGAATCTGAATCTCGCGCACCTTTGCAACGTAGGCCGCAGTGGGATGATCGGCGAAGATGGGGCGCAAATGATCCTCGATCGCTGCACGCGAATCAGCTTGGGTGCCGTCGTATCCGACGAGGTTGCCGTCCTTATCGAAATGGGCCGCCATCGCAGCAGCGTCTCGCTGGTTCCAGGCGATAAGAATCTCTTCGTACAAACGGCGAATTGGGTGTGCAGACGAGATAGTATCGGTACTGGACATTCAAAACCACTCCCTTTTATCTCACTCGAGGTCGCAAAGTTTTAGTCCTGCACTACAACAATTCTATGGTCGGGTAAAGCGCCTTTCATCACCCGTTTGCTGGAATGGACAAGAACGGCGAACCGGGTCTAATTATGGGCTTTTACGGACCTAGCGGTACTACGCGGACCCCATAACAGCTAACCCGTAATGAGGAGAGGTCGGCGGTCCGAGTGCGCTCGTCGGCTCTTTGTTTTTCCTGCAAAACCTATAAAAAGAGAAGAGCCCACGATCATGCTACGGGGGCCTTGGCAGCAGTAGGGCAGCAGTAGACTATGCCAAAGCCTCGTCCATCCCCTCTGCGGTTGCACGACCCATCGAGGGTATCCAGTGGGAGTACCTATCAAGGGTTAGCTGTATGGAGGCGTGCCCCATCAGGTGTTGGACCATCTTCGGGTGCACACCGCGACCGAGTAACAGGGTGGCGCAGGTGTGGCGAAGGTCGTGCCAGCGTATGTCGGGCAACCCTGCGCGGCGGAGCAGGGGTTTGAAGTACCTGTTAACTATGTTCTGGGCGTCCATAGGTGTGCCCTTCGAGGACGCGAATACGAGGCCGTGATCTTGCCACTTTGCTCCCGCCCTAAGCTGTTCCTCTAGCTGGCGCTTCCGCTGGCTCCAGAGGGCTTCTACCGCCTTCTGGGGCAAGTCTATGGTCCGCCTGGAAGCGTTCTTGGGTTCGCTGAAGACGAGCCCGCCATCCTCCCTTATCCGTTGTAGCTGGCGGTGTACCCGAAGGGTCCCGGCGTCAAAGTCTATATCCGACCATTTCAAGCCCAAAGACTCGCCCATCCTGAGACTACACATGAGGGAGAGCCCGTACAAGCACTCGAACCTATCATCCTTGGCAGCTTCCAGAAGCACACGTGTCTGCTCTACATCTAGCGGTGTGATCTCCTCTTGCCTGATCTTTGGGGGCGTGCACTTGCAGCCGGGTTGCGAGGTATTAGCCTCAGTTCGACGGCCTTCTCTAAGGCGCAGCGCAAGACCGCGTGTATGTACCTCACACTTGAAGGCTTGAGACTGTCCCTGAGCTTCGCGGTGTAAAGGGCTTGAATGTTCGGGGTATCGAGCTTGGAGAGTCTCATCGTGCCGAACGCGGGGACGATGTGCTCCCGGATCTGTAAACGGTAGTTGTGATAAGTGCGAGGGGCGATGGTCCCTTTGGCGAAGTCCTCTAGCCAGCGTGTCATGTACCCAGAGACGGTTTGGTTGCTAGCGTCGAATGTCAACCCACGGTCAGCGTCCGTCATGGCCTCGCGTAACGATCTTTCCGCGTCGCCCTTTCTCTTGGCTGAAACATAGCGCCGCTTGCCATCGGGTGCGAAGTATGAGCCGCGGTAGCCAGTAACCTTGCCGTCCCTATTCTTGCGCGGATACACGGTGCCCGCGCCATTCCCGCGTTGCCTCTTCTTGGCCATCTTCTACTCCTCTCACTTCATTTGTCCCTTAGGCTCCACACTCCAACCCCCGGCCAGCTTGCGGATGGTCTGGGTATGCGCCTCACCCTACCTGTGTCCGCTCAGATAGCGCTCCTGTGCGGTGCTCCTCAGCAAGCCCCCTTGCTCTCCTGTGGTTCGAGCTACCGGTCTTCGATCTCGAGATCATCGATGCGGGACTCTGCATCCGCCAGCTGACCCTCGTGATCTTCCACTTTCTCGCTGACCTCCTCTAGCTTGAACTCCATATCGTCCAGCTTGAAATCCACATCCTCTAGCTCGGACTCAAGGTCGCTCAAGCGTTCCTCGAGGCCCTCACCGTCCGTCTCATCCATCTTCTGCTTCATTTGCTCCTGCGCCTCCTCGAGCAGTCGTAAGCGCTTCTCGAACAGATGCACTTTGCGTGACTTCTGCATGAATTCCTCTCTTTCTTGCGCCCCCATTGGGAGTAGCAAGCTCTAACCTTTAGTGACCCAGAGAGTATAACACATAGTAATGATTATGGTGTTAATTATATTAGATAACTTGATATCTAATAGCTGCGTTGGATACGGGTACGCACACTCTGGAGTGCCACACCGCCTTTAGAGAAGTTCTGCATTCATCGGCATCAGGGTCATCACCGTCACCTCTGTCACCACTTTTGGCGGGGGGTCTGGGCCTACAGTGGTAGGGATACACGTGTGTCTTCTTCTGTGCCTATAGCGTGAGTCGAGAGGGGTACCGCTTATCTTGGTGACGGAGGTGACTGCGGTGATGAAAACCATAATCTGCTCGGAGACTTTACAGCTGCCGAGCGGTCCCCAACTACGCGCGTTTTCCCAGACAGAGTGTCAGAACTGGACGGGAGAGGTGCTCTGTAGATACTCAAGGCCGACTGTGAGACTGTGAGCTAAGGACGGGGAGACCTCCGGGTCTTTCAGAAGTAGCTGAAGAGCGGATGCGTCCCTGCCGTGCTCGATGGG
>Ga0126314_10001725_pt1 | contig 10639 bp, 13 predicted proteins | sample Plot105B_FD_92535 | JGI IMG/M metagenome (GOLD analysis project Ga0126314, IMG submission 92535) | Serpentine soil microbial communities from UC McLaughlin Reserve, CA, USA - Plot105B | ecosystem: Environmental > Terrestrial > Soil > Grasslands | place: USA: UC McLaughlin Reserve, Lake County... | reverse complement strand
TATAAGAATTTGGCAATGAAAAAAATCATGGTATCATTACCTGAAGAAATGGTAAAAGTTTTAGAAAACGAACGCAAAGATAGATATCTTGAGACTATACCCGAAACTATTAGAGTAATTCTAAGTGACTATTTAAGAAATAAAATGAAAAGCTAATGCAGAGATTGTCCCAAATGTAATAGGATGATGGATGGAAAACCACAAGAAATTCCAATACCAGTGCCTTTTCCTGTTCAATTAGCTCCAAAAGTAAATTTAAGAACATATATTCCTAAAATATCACAATGATACAAATATTACATGATATTAGTATATAGAACCTGTGGTCTTGTTGAATTTTTCGTTTATATTAGATAAGTAATAAATACTAGATTCAATTAATTATCCTCAAAAAAAAGATTGGTTATATCCTCAAATGATTAAATCAATAACAAAGATTAAGGATTGTATTATTCTTGTATTTTCGCCTATAAAGTTATCTGTTTATTAAATTATAAATAAAGTGACATGAACCTGTGAAAAAGTCAAGTTTAGTAACAAAAAATATTTAAGTTAGAGTTACAGAGAAACGGTTGAATAAAGTCAGGACATGCGAGCTGATGGTGGATTATTTTTTCAGCTTCATCTATATTAAAAAAAGGAATTGTTAATTAACCTGGTTGCTTGTCAGCGAATCTTATGTAATTTTTAACAATGCATGTTTTTTCGTCTCCTGCTGCTAATGTTATTTCACTGCAATCATTGTTCTGTTCGTCTACGTATTCAAAGCAGATAGTAGTATACCTTACATTGGTAGTAAATAAACTGCCTCCATCCGTGAATCCAGTACCTACGCATTCTTGTTCTGATTCTGGATTCACTAATAATTGGTTAGGAACAACAACATTTGTTGCGGTTTTTATCTCATCTACGGTATAGGTACCTGGTGTAAATTTGGAATAGTTGTTCCTTGTTCTGAGCCTTCAAATTGCTGTATTAGAGCATTTTGGTCGTCCAGTATCTGAATATCAAAAATATTTTCTGGTAAGTCTAGACAGAATTGTGAGTCACTAATAGAGCTATTATTGCAATCAAGCCATTGTGCAGAATTAGGGTCGAAAGGACAAAACATTGCTGAGGCACCAGGAGTACATCCAAAGACTTGTTTCTTAACTGTTAGTGAAGCTGTTGTAGACGGTGTAGGTGGGATAGGTTCTTATCCTTCAATTACTGTATTGTTGTTATTGTTTATACAGATAAATTTAAAGTCGCCGTCAGAACTTGATTGTCCATCGCCATAGCTTCTGCCATTACCACTTTCATAAGAACTAGCACCACCATAGCCATCTTGTCCATCAGATGTTAGATTACCAAGAAATGGTGGTAATCCGTTAAGTTCTAATCCATTTACATTTACATTGAAATTATTACATTTAACTTTCTTTCCAATGACATTATCTTTGGATTTATCATCATTGTTGTTGTTATAGTTATAAGATGATTTTTCATTATCATCATAATTGTCATTATATCTTGATTCTTGATTTTGTTGTTGTTGTTGTTGCTCTTGTTGATGATGATGTTGTTTATGATAATTATAATAGGTTTCTCTGAAACTATTATCTTTATAGAATTTTTCATATTTTTGTAAATAATCCTGCTCATCGTTATTCATTGATGGAACTATGTTGAGAGCCATTGCATTTGAAAAAATATTCATGCTAGTACCAAATGGCAATAAAACTACCAATAAGCCTAAGAAAATTATTATTGATTTATGCACATATTCAGTATAATTAAAAAAATATATTTGAAATAAGTCAGATGAATAAAGATTTTTTGAAGATAAAATTGTAATATATGATTTTATAATATTATTATAATAAAATGAATATATTAAATTATTATAGAAATTTATTAGACATAGATGAATTTGAAACTTGTTACGAACTTAGGATTAATGCCAAAACGGTACTAAAATAAGAGTTTAAGTTATAGTAATAAATATTTAATATTTAAGTATTTTTAAAATTTACTTTTAAAATAGATAGTAAGAGTTACTACAAAATTAATATTTTGTATGTTTTAGTATATCAAAAAGTATTAAATTGATTCATTATCATTTTTGATTCTTGTATGTAATAATTCTCCAATAGCATTATGCATTTTTAGTAAGTTTAATCCTTTTTCTGTAGTCTTGAATGTTTTAGTTCCTTCAAGATATTCTATTAGATTGTTTTCAACCAAAACCGAAAGGTATTCTCTTAATTGGTTATAACTTAGAAAAGCGTTATACATCATTTTTGTCTTGGTTGCTCCTCCATTTGCTGACTCTAGTATCATCGATACGATTTCTGTTCTGCTTCGGTATTTCATGAATAATCTATATGTGATTTACTTATTTTAGTTTATTGTCCAAAGAAAGAGTAAGAAAAGCTATAGTAAAATATTCTAAATGTTATTTGCAAATAAAAAATATAAGAAACTATCATATCTATGTTCAAATTTGTATCATGAACTAATTATCATATTTAATTTTGTATATAAATCATCCTATAGATTTTTTATCTATATATATAATTCTAAATTTGTAATAAATAATAAGAATAAAATAAATTAATTTTTTAGATAATGGTTAGGAATGTCATAATGTGTAAAAGGCGATTATCTTAACCCGTTTTTGAGAAATATAATAAATAGTAACTACATGAATGTTGATAAATTGAATTCTAGTCGATAGTAGAATCGTCAATATAGTAGTTTTCCACTACTGTTCTGTATTTAGCTTTTATTATTAGAAACTTATTTTAAAATTGTTCAATTATTCTAGAGATATAGAAATAAGAGTATTGATAGGACTGATAGGATATAGTATCTAATATTCTAATTTCTGGGATAACTTGACAAACTATTATAGTTCGATATGCCAAATTGAAAATTCCTCGATTAAAAATTAAGGGTTTTGAATTATTGTTATCTATAATTTTTCGTTTGGTTCAGAAGTAGTTTCATTTTTTCGTTTTAATTTTTTGTAAAGGTTATCCCAATAGATTTTACTACAACTCATGTGCCAAACTAAATGTAAAAGCCATAATAAATCAATTTGCTATAAAAGTTTCATAAGTATTGTTACGTTATTATTACTAGATGGAACCAACTAAAAAACCAAAGGTAAAATACTTTTTAACAGATAAATTAGAAATGGAGAAAGTGATTAATGAATTTTTATCACAAAACGATTCAATAGATGTAAAAAGTATATCAATGGATGATAATGGAGTAATGCTATTGTATGAAGAATAATTCGAAAAGATAAACTTGTAATAAATCTTCTGCGAACCATACCTGAATCTACAATCGTAAGTACAAATATTAAAAAGAGTAACTAAAATAAAGACTTTGATATTGATGGTTATAGAATTAAGTTAAGGAATATCTGCTAATTATTGAAAATATCTAAAAATTACTAAATTCCTAAAAATAGTTCTAAAATAGGAATCTATTGTATAGATACTACTAGCTTGTGTTTAGCTTCTATTACTAGAAACTTATTACTCGATAATCAGTTATTTATATATTCAAAAATTACAGCAAGCAGTATAGAAATTAAGAAGATTAAGAAAATTCAACTAGTATTGCTGCCAATATTAAAGAAAATCCTAATATGCTGAAAGTTATCATATTTTTTCTGATTGTTATCATAAAAGTATCCGTCTTTTTATTGCAGTATAACTTTTAATATTGTATATTTTTGATATTTTACTAAATATTATTTGATAGATGGAATAAAATATATTGATTATTTAGACACTAATAGATGTTAATAATACTTCATCAACAACAGTATATCAACCTGTTTGTTAAGAATATAATGTGGTAGAATAAAAGACTATTGATTTTCTGAAGATTCCCAGAAATAGGTAATTTTTATTTTGATAGTAGAGTATGATGAACTGCCTTTGTCAATAAAAATATAACAAAACCTAGTGAAACTGATGTAATAATATAAGGAATTATCGAGGCAGTTTTCAATTAATAAAATATAGATAGCAATTAAAATATTAATTTTTTTTATTATTTTTATAGAAAAAATTATATTAGCTGAAATTTTCTCAGAGGTTGGACTATTTTATAATAATTTTGGTTATAAAGTCAATAATTAAAAACTTTTGTTCTGTTGAATCAGCAGTTGCTAAATCAGTTGTTGGTGAAAAGTGGGTGTTAAAGGAATAGCAACAAAACTCTAACACCCACAGCGATGATTACGTACCAAGCTTATAGTAGGTGTACTATAACAAAAGAAGGTATAATAAAAGAATATTGTTGATTTTCCGTTGGTAAACTATATAGCTCGTTATTTTAAAGAATATCATGGCTACATTAGTAGAATTAAAAAATATGCTTGATGACCATTACCATAATGAAGCAAAGATAATGAATGAAATCCATGAGAGTAAACTTTCTACCGATGAAAATAAAGAGCTAGAAGAATTTGCTCTTAATCATCCATATACTAAAGTTGTTGATTTAATACAAAATACTGTAACAAAATAGGATTACAATTTATTTCTTTCCTGAATATTTTCATAGCGGTGTGAAAATAAGAGTCTAACGTAATATACTACTACATTGTATTTAGCTTTTATTATTAGAAGCTTATTTTATTTTAAACAGTTGAGTTATCTAAATAAAATATAAATGAAAATTGTGTAATCTGATAAAAAAAAGAAATATGGTGGCAATCCTGTTTAATTTCTCCATTATAAAATATCCTCAATAAAGGAATGCAAGCTCTAACAAAATATCGCAATAAATGCCAAATCAAAATAGTATTCCTTACTGGATAGGATAATGTAACAAATAATACAAATAATGATTATAGTAGCAGGATAAATAATAAAGTAAAAATGAAACTATATCAAAAGATAACATTAATTACTACAATTCTTAGTCTTATTGTTCCTTTATCGGTGATTTTTGTCTATTTTTTTATTGATTCGCTAATGGAAATTCCAATCTTAGGGGTTTTCTTAGCTGATGCAGTACTTATTTCTGTCGAAATAATTGCAATTAAGTTGGCAGGTCTTTTCATTGTCTTTTATATAAAAAATACAAAAGTAGTTGGATTAGCATTAATTGTATGCGGTGTAGTTTTAATACTAACAATACAACTATGGGGTATTCCAGGATTTGTATTGTATATAGTATCTGGAATAATGGCATTAAGAGAAAACCAACACTAACTATTCTAATGTCTAAAACCTTCATTGTATTTACCAGACTATTAAAAGAATAAATATTGATTGTCATAAGTTACCCTAATAAAATAAACTTTTAATTAGTCAATAAAAGTAGTTTGAGAATATTTATTTTAATTCTGGTTATAAAAAGAGAAATTAGTTAACTATAATATTTTGTGAGAGGATAAAAAAAGGAATAAGAAATGACCAATTTATCTTTTCCATACCTATCGGGCAAATTAATCAATTTACGAGAGATTACAGCGGATGATGCAAAAACTATAATAAATCTTATGGATTATGAAATAGCTAAATATCTTTATGAAGTTCCATATCCTTATAGAATAGACGATGCTTTAAATTTTATTAAATCTAGTTATGACAATTTTAAATCACATAAAGCAATCACTTTTGGTATAGAATACAAGAATATGTTAGAATCAAAACCGCTACTAGTCGGAACTATAGGAATTAAAGATATTGATTATGTCAAAAAAAAAAGCAAATATAGGTTATTGGATTGGTAAACAATATCAAGGTAAAGGAATAGCAACAGAATGCGTTAAATTAGTTGTTAATTATGCATTTGATGTATTAAAATTAAAAGAAATCTCAGCTTATGTTTTTCCTAATAACAATCCTTCTATAAGAGTTTTAGAAAAAAATGGATTTGTAAAGACGAGAAAGGTAAATGAATATCATCCATTGTCAAATAGATATCGAAATTCTTTAATTTTTCTAATAAAAAATAAAATCTTATGATGAAATAATATTTTATAACGTTTAATTATATTTGATTATTTCCAGTGTTTTGTATTGTTTAAGAAAACCTGACCATACTGTCTTCCTATACTTGATTCTATTTCATATGAAACTTCATCTTTGCCAAGTAATTCACTAACTTTGAAAAAATAAAACTCAAGGTCTGGAGGACTAATCACAACAGCGTGTCCTCCTTTATCTCCTACAATAAATTTATGTGGAACTTCTTTTGGAACAAAAATTACATCTCCTGGTCTACCAATTATGGATTGTCCATCTAAAATAAATTCATAATTGCCTTCAACTATGTAAAAGGTTTCTGAACCTTTGGGATGTACATGTAATGCAGGACCTAGGTTAGGTGGATGGATTATATCCATAACAGTATAACTACCGTTTGTTTCAGACGTAAGAACCTTGATAGTAAACTTTGCACCATGAAAATCAAATAGTTTATCCTTCACGATAAATATTTTATATTTTAAGAATATATCTTTTAATTTGCAAAAGCAAAGTATTAAGAAATGAAAAATTTGTATGTCAAGAAATAGATAACTTGATGTGGCATATACTATTGTTATTTTCGATTATTATTAAATTTAAATAATAAAATTAAAGTCAAATTGTTATCATATCAAAGTAATACCGATAGCGGTTCTAAAATAAGAGTCTAATGTAGAGATACTATACTATCTTGTATTTAGTTTTTTTGTAACTTGAAACAAAAATATAAAATTTTTAAAATTCGGTTTAAAGAATAAGTTCATTCTTGATGTTATTTGCACAATTACTGCCATATTTATTAGATATTACTGCTTAAATTTAACAATGAATGAAAAATACAAATCCTCGAATCATTTTTTGCTATATTCGATACCAATATTATTTACTTTTCTTGTTATAATCTTCATAGTCAATGACTCATTAACATCAAGCATATCCCATATTGTATTAGCACAAAGGGAGCAACAGCAACAGCAACAGCAATTAAATACATTGGAAAATAATCAAACAATATCTCAAACTGAACAACAACCACCTTTTATTGAAGACTTGTCTTTTGATATTGATAATGTGACCTTTTCACATCATATGGCATCTGTGAATGGTATTCAATTACACTATGTTATAGGTGGTCAAGGAGACCCAATAATCTTGTTGCATGGATTTCCACAATCTTGGTATGAATGGAGACATATCATGCCAGCTTTGGCCATACATTATACTGTTGCGGTACCTGATTTACGCGGATTTGGTGATTCTTCAAAACCTGTAACTGGTTATGATGGTAAGACTACTGCAGAAGATATTTATCAATTGGTATCTCAATTAGGTTTTAATCAACCAATTTTTCTAATAGCACATGATGTAGGCGCACAGACAGCTTATTCATATGCATCAGCTCATCCTAACAATGTAAGTAAATTAGTTATTATTGATTTTATATTCCCTGGATTTATACCTCCAGAATTCGGTGATAATGGACCCTGGTAATTTGCTTTTCATCAGATATCCCACTTACCTGAATCTATTGTAGAAGATAAAGAGCGACAATATCTGTCATAGTTCTTTAAAGATTGCCTTATAATCAGAAACAATTATGGAAGATGAGATAGATAAATATGTGTCCTATTATTCATTTACTTGTGAAATGCGTACTGGATTTGAATATTATAGAGCATTTTCGCAGATGCAGAAGACAACAAAGAATCAGTAGCAAAAGGAAAACTTACAATGCCAGTACTTGTCCTATCAGATGATATTTATCCAGCTTTAGGACGAGATTTCCCTGAAAGCACTACATTAAACTCTATACAAGCTTTAGCTGAAACATGTCAAAAATGTAATAACACTCTATTCAGGGCACTGAATTCCAGAGTAACACTAGACTTCGTACTAGAACAACTATCCCATTTCTTTGGAAATATTACTAATGAAATAAATAAAAATATAAGTTATTTAACTATCACAAGTCTTAATAATATTTTCTTCCAGATTACATTAATTTCATTCAAGAAATTGAAGGTAAAATCATGACTTCCAATATGCATTAACATACATAATAAATAAATCGAATACATTCATGAAAAAATATGTATTTATCCATAGTAATACCAATACAGTTTAAAATAGAGTCTATTGTAATAGCAACAAGGAATTAATATAAGATTTACTAAAATATTTTTTTTATTGTATTTGATTATATTTAATATATAATTTGCATAGAATAATAATTAAAATTAAAACACCTTCTAAACCCTTTTAATTCTATCTGCGATTTCTAATTCTCATAGAAGTGTTTTATTGTATTTGATAATAGAAAAATAACTAAACGTTTTTGACTGTCGTATATAATAATTCTCCCATTTCATTATGCATTTTTAGTAAGTTTAATCCTTTTTCTGTAGTCTTGAATGTTTGAGTGCCATCACGATATTCTATTAGATTGTTTTCTATCAATATAGAAAGATATTCCTTTAATTGGTTATAGCTTATAAACGATTTGTACATAATTTTTGTCTTGGTTGCTCCTCCATTGGCTGCCTCTAATATATTACCTACAATTTCTGTTCTGCTTCTATATTTCATGTATAATATATATCGGATTTACTTATTTTAATCTATTGTCCATTAAAAGGATAGAAAAAATTATAGCAGAACTATTAACAAATAATTACAAATAGTATAAATTAATTAATTCTTTTATTTCCCTATAACAGTAAATTTAACATTTAAGTAAAGAGATAATACTGAAGCAAAAAGTTATGATTTAATAAAAAGACAGATTTAAAAATAGGTAGTTATGTTTGCTAAATCTTGTAGTTTTTCTCAATATTTTCAACTAGATTTTTTACTCCTTCAGTGACATTAGTTCCAAGTTCTTTTGCTACTTCACTAATGTTGGCTACAAAATTATTAGCAATTCCTAGAATTGCTTCATCAGTCTGATTAGCTGATTGCCTCATTTCTTTTAATATATGGTTTGATTCTTGTCTCATATTTTTCATTGTTTGATTTGCTGAGTCATCATCTGCATTATTCATTGACTGGTTCATACTTTGTGATTGTGCCAATCCTGAAATAGTTACTATAGAAGAGATAAATATAGGAGCAATAAATAGTACGCTTACTGCTGTGGTTGATGATTTAATTATTACCATCAATCAACTACTCTTTCTTTAGTTTTATCTGCCTCTTATCTGTGCGTCTGTGTCTTTATCGGAGTCTTCAATCTTTTACCTAATGCTCTTGCTCCTGCCTTTATTTTATCATCTAAGCCTACATCTTCATCTGTCTCTATTTTTATGTCTTTATCGTTTCCCATTGTAATTGTTGTTGTACATCATGTTCCATCAATAATATAAAATATATTTAGACTCAAATATGCAAGTTGTCGCTATGATATTAATTATTGGATTTGAAAGTAATGAGTAAAGAAACTGGTCGTATTACAGGTCCTCGTATTACAGGTCCTATTCCTCATAGTTTAGATGACATATACTAAACCTCCCAATTACTAGATAGAAATCAGATCACCTAAGAGTAGAAAGCCAAGATCTCCTACAAATTTTGAAAAATGTTTACTAATTAGTTTTTATAATATTGAACTAGTTTTTTATTCATCTTTCTTCTATAATAATAAAATTAGATATAATATCATAAGCTATAATAGATATTTTATATTAAAAATATTACTTTTACCATTACAAAGCCATTGGGAGGAAAACTTGTGCATGGGTGTAATACCCTTCTCCCAATTAACACCCTCATTATAATTATCATATTATATTATTACAATTACAATTCCTATTATTTCTCTATGTTTAATAAATAAAATATTAATAATATATATCTAATTATGAAGATATAATGTTCCATTTCTACATTGACTAATGTAATTATGGAAATATATATTTTAACTGGAACTTCACTAGACTAACAGAGAAGTTTATCTAAATTATTTTGGTAAAATAAATATTATCGTTTGATCTCAGAAACCCTAAAATCATAAGTTTTATTCTGTTAATTTTTATAGATTTAGTTAAGTTATTAATAATAAAGCTAAATAGTCATATATGTTTATTTACAATCAAACTGTTTATTTGTATAACTGGTTAATTAGGGAGAAACTAGCTGCATTTTGTGTCTTACTACAAAGATATCAAGTTGTACTTATAGGAACAATATGGCAAGTATAGAAGAAGATGAAAGATACTGCTATAAAATATAATATATAATATCTTCAGGATATCAATGGATTTAAATGGATCTATTATTAATGGGTTCCATTAATACATAGTATTTAGCTTTTATTACTAGCAAATTATCTAAAACTGGTTCAACAATTAATAATATTTTTTTCTTAATATACTTTCTATAAATATATACATTAGAGAACTTTTATATTTAGAATATTTCATCTTTCTAATACTATTCCCAGTAAAGTGTAAAATGTAGTACTAATAAATGGAAATAGTTAATCATTTATAAATTCAATATTTCCTGTCAAAAAAGAGGGGATTTCGTGATATTTTTGTCGATAGTTTAAATTATTTAATTTGCTTATGAACTATTTTGCCACTTTATTGCTGGACTATTTACAACGATATTTGTTTCTGTAATGATAAGTTCTCCACTATTTTGAGCAGTCATAATTT
>Ga0126314_10001723_pt1 | contig 10640 bp, 8 predicted proteins | sample Plot105B_FD_92535 | JGI IMG/M metagenome (GOLD analysis project Ga0126314, IMG submission 92535) | Serpentine soil microbial communities from UC McLaughlin Reserve, CA, USA - Plot105B | ecosystem: Environmental > Terrestrial > Soil > Grasslands | place: USA: UC McLaughlin Reserve, Lake County... | reverse complement strand
GGGGCTGACGATCGCCATGCCGGCGGCGCCCTCCTCGAAGGCGGTGCGGAAGCGCTCCTCGGCCTCGACGAGGCCGCGCTGGGCCTCGACGCGCTCGTGGACGTCGCGGATGATCGCGTGGGACTCGGCGACGCGGCCGTCGGCGTCGCGGACGATGTGCAGCTTCGCCTCGACCCAGATCGGGTGCCCGTCGCGGCGGACGAGCCGGAACGTGGCGCTGACGTCGTCGACCTCGCGGGCGCGGTTGCGCATCGCGAGGATCACCGGGATGTCCTCGGCGAGCACGAAGTCCTCGCCGGAGCGCCCGACCAGCTCCTCGGTGTCGTAGCCGAGCACGGCGCGCGACGCCGGCGAGACGGAGACCATGCGGCCGTCCGCACCGTAGACCGAGACGATGTCGGGCGAGGTCTCGGCCAGCTCGTGCGAGCGGGCCTCGGCGGCGCGGCGGCGGGTCTCCGCCTGGTCGCGCTCGGCCTGGCGGTGGGCGAGCAGCTCGGTGGCGCGGCGCTCCTTGCGGATCGCGTGCACGCTGAGCACGGCGAGGGCGAGGCCGGAGCACAGCAGCCACAGGGAGACGAGGCGCGGCTGATCGTCCTGCGCGATCGCCGCCAGCGCGACGATCGAAGTCAGCACGCCGCAGGCGGCGATCGCGCGCCGCCAGCGGTATCGGCCCGGGCTCTCCGTGGGCATCGCACCATGTATCGGCGCGGCACGAAGGGCCATGAATGGGCGGTCAGGCTTCTGCCAGCTGCGCGGCCGCGTCCTCGGGCGGGACCGTGCAGAGCCCGACGCCCGCGCCGAGCTCCAGCCCGGCCCGGTGGCCGAGCCGCGGCAGGACGTCGATGCGCCAGCAGAAGTGCTCCGCGCCCTGCGGGGCGGTGCGCACCCACAGGTTCAGCGGCGGCGGGGCGCCGAACAGGCGGCGCAAGCGCGAGAGCCCGTCGTGCAGCAGCGCGGCGCCGAGCGGGCCGTCGTCCTCGAAGCGCGCCGCGGTGCGGCGCGGGGCGAGCATGAGCTGGAAGGGCACCTGCGAGGCCCAGGGCGCCATCAGCACCGCCTCGTCGTCGATGGCGACGATCCGCGCGCGCCGGCGGACCTCCTCCTGGACGAGGTCCCCGAGCAGGTTGGAGCCCATCGTGCGCACCGCGTAGGCGCTGAAGCGCTCGCGCTCGCGGGCGATCGCGGCGGGGACGAAGCCGAGCGCGTACAGCTGCGCGTGCGTGTGCGGCAGCGAGGCGCCCGCCTCCGTGCGCTCGTTGACGATCAGATGACGGCAGGCGGCCCCCGCGTGCGCGCGCATGCGCGCGCGCCACGTGTCCATCGCGACGGCCAGCTGCGCCGGCTCGAGCTGCGACAGCGCGACGACCGGCTGCGGGGCGTTGACGATCACCTCGTGGGCGCCCTCGGCGGGCTGGGCGGTGAACAGGTCCGGGTTGGCCTCCGGCTCCGGCGCGGGCGCGCCGGCCACGACCGCGGGGTAGAGGTTCGGCACGGCGCGCACGGTCCACCCGGGCGTGTCGGGCGCGCCGCCGGCGGGCCGGACGGCGTAGACCTCGGGCGGCGTCTGGTCCTCCTGGCCCTCCAGGAACGGGTCACCGGCCGCGTCGACCGGCTCGGGCGGCGTCACCGTGAAGCCGCCGCCGGGCCGCGCGGCCCGGTCGCCGGCCACGACCGTCTTCAGGCCGGTCAGCGGGTCGACGCGGAGCTCAGGCTCCAAGGTGCTCGTCGATGTCGGCGGAGAGGTCGGCGGCGGAGCGGTAGCCGCCCTGGTGGGTGAAGACGGTCTTGCCGTCGGCGTCGACGAACAGCGTCACCGGGAAGTTCGACGGGGCCTTCAGCGCGCGCGCGATCTTCTCGTCGGGGTCCTCGTAGGACGGGTAGGGCACCGGATACTGGGCCGCGAAGCGCTCGGCGGCCGGGGTCTTGTCTCGCGCGTTGATGCCGACGAAGGCGATCTCCTTGCCGCGCGTGGTCGCGAGCTGCTGGAAGATCGGGAACTCGGCCCGGCAGGGCCCGCACCAGGACGCCCACTTGTTGATCACGACCGGGTGGCCGCGCAGCTCCTGCAGCCGCGCCTGGAAGGCGCTCATGCCGCCCGGCAGCAGCTCGTTCGCCTGGCCGTGCAGCGACGCGAGCGGCGCCGGCGCCCCTTCGAGGTCGCGCTTGGCCTCGCTGAGGCTGAAGCTTCCCTCCTGCTGACCCGGTGCGTCCTTCCCGCCCGCTTGCGTCAGGCCGATGACCAGTACGACCGCGAGAGCGACGGCGGCAAGCAGGATCAGGGCCCGGTTCATCGCCGATCAGGGTCGCACACGCGAGACGTTCTCCGGTTCGGCTGCTTTAATGGACGTACTCGCGGGCGGCACTTTCGACGGGGCGCAGCCGCAGCGACACCCGGCTCGACGTCGAGCCCGCGAGGTTCCACCGGTCGGCGCACCTCACCGCGACGACCGGATTCTTTCCCGAACGTCTCGCCTTTCCTTGGCCGAATCCACGTCAGTGGCAGTTCTCGCCACGCAAGCTCCGAATTCCGCGGACCTCGAGCGGGCCGCGAAGTTCACCCGCGAGCCCTTCGTCACCGAGGGCGAGGACGTCGCGACCGCGCTCGCGCCGGGAAGCCCGCGGCGGGTCGCCTTCGAAGCCGCGCGGGCCGAGCTCGACGCCGGCCTCACGCAGCCGTCGGTCGAGTGGCGGCGGAAGTTCTCGCTGCTGCTGGGGCTCGAGCGGCTGCTCAGCGAGGATGAACCGCGCCTGGTCGACGGCACCGTGCTGAGCGCTCACCAGGTCGATGCGCTGTCGGGCACCCTGACCGCGCTGCTGGCCGAGGCCCAGCGCAACGGCAACGGGCACGGCAACGGCGCGCTGTCTGCCGAGGACGTGGTCGCGCTGGCCCCGGTCGGCATCCCCGGCGAGGACCGTGAGGACGACGACGAGGACGACGACGAGCCCGAGGAGCCGCAGGACTGGAGCCTTGACTCCGACGAGGACGAGGACCAGCTCGACGAGCAGCCCGAGGATCCCAACGCGGCCAAGCGCTTCTGGTTCGAGCACGCCACCGGCGCCGGCAAGACGGTTGCCGCGCTCGGCTTCGTCGAGGCGTCGCGGACCGGCGGGGTGCTGATCCTCACCCACCGGCGCAACCTCGTCGACCAGTTCCACGGCGAGCTGCGCGACCGCGGCTACGCGAAGCGGATCTCGCCCGCCCTGCTCGGCGACAAGGACCCCGGCAATGGGCCGGTCACCGTCGAGACCTACCAGTGGTTCGTCCGCAACGCGGGCAAGATCTCCGACGCCTACTCGATCGTCATCTGCGACGAGGCGCACACCGCGTTGGGCGAGAAGACCTCGGCGTCGATCCGCAACTGGGGCGGCCCGATCTTCGTCGGCATGACCGCGACGGGCGCGCTGATCGCCCGCCACGTCACCGACCTCTTCCCGACCCAGACCTCGCGCTTCGACCTCGCGCAGGCGGCGCGGCGCGGCGTGATCGCGCCGCTGCGCTGCGTGCGGATCCCGCCGGGCCCGGGCGTGCGCACGATCGCCAAGGTGCCGTTGCGCCGCGGCGAGGTGGACACCGAGTTCGACCAGGAGCTGCTGGCCGAGCTGCTGGACCAGCTGCCGTTCAACCTCGCGATCGCGGATCTCTACAAGACCCGCTTCAACGGCGTCCCAGGCGTCGTCTACTCCGCCGGCGTGCGCCACGCGTACAACGTCGCGGAAGCCTTCCGCGAGCTCGGCCTGAAGGCCCAGGCGGTCTCCGGCGAGACGCCCAAGCGCGAGCTGGCCGAGATCCTGGCCCGCTACGAGCGCGGCGACGTCGACGTGCTCGTCAACGCGCAGCTGCTCGCCGAGGGCTGGAACTCCCCGCGCGCGACGGTCTGCATGCATCTCGCGCCGACCGCCTCCAAGCGGATCTACCAGCAGCGCGTCGGCCGCGTCACGCGCCGCCAGCCGGGCAAGGAGGCGGGCATCGTCGTCGACTTCGTCCACCCGGCGACCAAGCACGATGACCCGGTCGTGACGCTGCACTCGCTGCTGGACCGCGACGTCTACCGCGGCGGCGCGATCGTCGTCGGGCCGGTGCGCCGCGGCCGCGGTCGGCGGCTGCGCGTCGAGCGCCGCGTGCTCCCGGTGACCGCCGACGAGAACCGCCGGATCGAGGTCTTCGAGCGCGAGCTGTGGCGGATCGCCGTCGAGCACCTCGACTACGGCGAGCAGGTCCAGTGGGCCGCCCTGGCGGGCGCCCGCGTGGCGCCCGCGGGCTGGCGCCGGGCGCGCGCGATGCTGCACTTCGACCAGGGCGGCGAGCTCAAGCGCACGTTCCTGCTGACCGCGGTCGAGCGAAACAAGAACCCGCAGCTGCGCCTGCGGGCGCTGCAGGAGATCGCGGCGAGCAAGGACGCCGAGGCGTTCGACCGCGCGCTGGACTTCGTCGAGGGCTGGCCGCGCGACGACAAGCGCGAGGGCGTCAAGGTCGTGCTGCAGGCGCTGGCCGAGAAGAAGATCGGCCGCCGCGACCAGGCCAACAACTGGATCTGGCGGTGCGCCAACCTCACGCGCGAGGTGCACGAGGAGTACGCCGTGCAGCGCTGGCCGGAGACCAAGCGGCTGCTCGGCCTGCTCGTCAACTCCTCCGGTGGCGCGCACGCGCGCAACGCCCGCCGGCTCGTGCATGCCGCGCGCCAGCAGGACCGGCGTCTTTCGGCCGCGCTCCTCGCCGCTGCGCTGCCGCACACCGCCGAGGCCGGCGAGGTGATCAACGGCGCCCGCACCCGGATGTCGCGCAAGCCTGCCGCGCTGGCCCGCGAACTGCTGCGCAACTTCCCGAAGGGCAAGGGCAAGCGCTCCTCGCGCCGCCGCCGCAAGAAGGGCGGCGAGAGCCAGGTCGACGCGGTCGCGACGACCGCCGCCGCCGAGGAGGCGCTGGCCGCCGGCGCGGAGGAGGGCGAGGCGCAGGAGGGCGAGGCGGCCGCCACCGCGGAGGCCCCCAAGCCCCGGCGCCGCAGCCGCGCCCGCAGGGTGGCCGACGCCGACCCGGGCGACGCCGCGCCTGAGGCGGAGGAGGTCCCCGAGCCCGAGCAGAAGCCCAAGCGCCGTCGCGCGCCGCGCAAGAAGCCCGTCGAGGCCGACGCCGCACCGGCCGACCCCACGACGCCGGGCGAGGCCACCACGCAGGCCGAGGCCGCGCCGGCCAAGCCGAAGCGCGCGACCCGCTCGCGCAGGAAGCCGGCGGAGGCCGAGGCCGCGCCGGCCGACGCCACGACGCCGGCCGACGCCGAGCCGGCCAAGCCGAAGCGCACGACCCGCTCGCGGGCGACGAAGCCCGCGGAGCCCGCCGCCGACGCGGCCGGGGCCGCGAAGCCGAGGCGCGCGCCGCGCTCGCGGGCCACCAAGCCCGCCGAGCCGCCCGCCGCCGAAGCGACCGAGGCCGAGACCGCGAAGCCGAAGCGCGCGCCCCGTTCGCGGGCACGCAAGCCCGCGGTCGACGCGGCCGCCGAGGCCGCGGCCGCGCTCGAGGCCGGCGACCCGGCCGCGAAGCCGCGCCGCTCGCGCGCCCGCAAGGCGCCCGCCGGCGAGTCCGGCTCGCTCGAGGCGGCGACGGAGCGCGTCCGCGCCGCCGTCGAGGGCGCCGCGGGCGACGAGGCAGCCTAGCCTCCGCCCCCGAGCGGGTATGCGAAGCGGCGATGGCCGCCGTCAGCGTCCTCGACGTGCCCGACTACGCGGGCTGCTCGAGCTCGGCGAGGGCTACACCGTGGCCGAGCTGGAGGTCGAGGACAGCGACTGGATCGCCGGCCGCGAGCTGGGCGAGCTCACCCTGCGCGACGCGGGGATCGTCGTGCTCGGGATCCACCGGGGGGCCGACACCCCTTACGTCGGCGCCCCGCAGCGCACGACCACCGTCCAGCCGGGCGACGTGCTGACGGTCTACGGGCTGGAGGAACGGGTCGAGGCGCTCGACCGCGGTCGAGCGGCCGCTCAGCCCGGATTCAGGCTAAGCCCAGGTGGACCTCGCCGGTGCTGACCGCGTGCACGGCCCCGCCGGCGTCGCGCACGAGCAGCGCCCCGTCGCCGGCGATGCCCGCTCCGATGCCCTCACCGCCAGCCCAGCGCACCGGCCGCCCGGCCAGCGCGTCGCGCTCGCGCAGCGCGGCGAGCGTCGCCTCCGGCGGCTCCGCCAGCCGGGTCTCGAGCGCCGCCAGCAGCTCGTCCAGCGCCCGGGGGAGCTCCCGCGGCTGGAGCCCGAGCGTTCCCGCCCGCCCGCGCACCTCCTCGGGCAGCGCGGCGAGGTCCAGCGCGGCGTTCACGCCGATCCCGAGCACGGCCCAGCCCTGCTGCGGGCGGCCCTCCACGAGCACGCCCGCCACCTTGCGCCCGTCGACGAGCACGTCGTTGGGCCACTTCACCCGCGCGGACGCTCCGGCGAGGTCGGCCACGGCGAGCCCGGCGCGCAACGACAGCAGCGGGTCGGGGTCGCGGGTCACCAGCGAGAGCGCCAGCGCGCTGCCCGGCGGCGTCGACCAGCCGCGACCCTGGCGCCCGCGTCCTGCGGTCTGCTCGCCCGCGGTCACGGCGGTGCCGTGTGGCGCTCCGGCCTCGGCCAGCTCGCGGGCGCGCGCGTTGGTCGAGCCGATCGAGCGCAGGTGCAGCCGCGGCCGCCCGAGGGGGCTCACGCCCGCTCCACGCGGAGCTCGTCGCCGGTGCGCGCGCCGAGCAGGCGGCCGGCGTCGCCGCCGTTGATGGCGACGGCGAGCGAGCCGCCGGCGTCCTCATAGAGCAGCAGCCCGCCGCGGGCGACGTCCGCGAAGGTGCGCGCGAACACGCCCGGCGCGCGGCGCGTGCCGTGGCGGACGGCGATCGCGTCGCCGAGCCGGATGTCGGTGCCCTTGAGGTCGCGCAGGCGGCCGTCGAGCGCGAGGTTGCCGAAGGCGTCCGCCTCGACGATGCGCGCCACGAGCGCGCCGGCGTCGACCGTCGCGCGGCTCGGCTCGATCCGCACCAGCTCGTCGGGCTCGAGCGGCGGGCCGGCCTCGCCCAGCGGCTCCCCGGCCGCCAGCCGCGCCGCCACGGGAGCGAACACGTCGCGGCCGTGGAAGGTCGCCGACACGGGCTCCAGGCGCCAGCGCGACGAGGAGATCTCGACCGCCTCCGCGACGCCGCCGAAGTGGTCCGCCGCCGGCGTCAGCAGCCCGTTGTCCGGCCCGACGAGCAGCCGGTCCTCCTCAGCCGTCAGCAGCGCGACCGCGCGCCGGCGCGCGCCGACGTCCGGGTCGACCACGGCCAGATGGACGCCCGGCGGCGTGTACGGGAGCGAGCGCGCGAGCATCCGGGCGCCCGCCCCGACGTCCTGGCGCGGAACGCCGTGGCTGAGGTCGATCACCGTCGTGCCGGGCGCTATCCGGGCGATCACCGCGTGCACGACGCCGACGAACTCGTCGCGCAGGCCGTAGTCGGAGAGGAACGTGATCGGGCGGGGCATGTGCGTCATTGTGGCGACCGGGTAACCCTCCGGGCGGATGCGCTGGAAACGCGGGAGCTCGAGCGGCAACACGATCGACGCGCGCGGCAGCCGGGCGCCCGGCCGGGTCGCGATCCCGAGCGGGCTCGGGCTGGTCGGCGTGCTCGTGTTCGTGGCGTTCCAGCTGCTCTCCGGCGGCAGCGGCTTCGCGGTCCCGTCGGCGTTCGACGACGGCACGCAGGCGCCCGGCGGCGGCGCGATCCCCGCCGACCAGGACCCGGAGCGGGACCTGCGCGACTTCAGCGAGTATGTCTTCGACTCCGCCCAGCGCACGTGGGCGCGGACGGTCGGCGGGGGCTACCGCGAGGCCAAGCTCTATCTCTACCGAGACGCGGTGAACACCGGCTGCGGCTCGGCGAGCTCGGCGGTGGGCCCGTTCTACTGCCCGGCCGACGAGCGGGTGTACCTGGACCTCAGCTTCTACCGCGACATGGAGCAGCAGCTCGGGGCGCCGGGGGACTTCGCGTGGGCCTACGTGATCGCGCACGAGGTCGGCCACCACGTGCAGCACCTGCGCGGCACCGACGACCAGGTCCGCCGCCTGCAGCGCGAGGACCCCGATCAGGCGAACCCGCTCTCCGTCCGGCTCGAGCTGCAGGCCGACTGCTACGCCGGGGTGTGGGCGCGCGCGGTCTTCGATCAGCTCGATCCGGGCGATCTGGAGGAGGCGATCACGGCCTCCGAGGCGGTGGGCGACGACCGCCTGCAGCGCCGCGCCCGCGGTGGGGTGGACCCGGACTCCTTCACCCACGGGACGTCCGAGCAGCGGGCCCACTGGTTCGAGACCGGCCGCGCGTCGGGCGAGCCGGCCGACTGCGACACCTTCTCCGTCGACGACGTCTAGGACCCTCCTAGCGCTTGGCGTCTCGCAGCAGCGCGTCGACGAGCCCGTCAGGCGTGTGCGGGTCGGCCTCGAGGTCGGCCTCGGCGCCGTGCTCGCGCAGGGCGGCGCTCGTCGCCGGGCCGATCGAGGCGAGCCGCGGGCCGCTCAGCGCCGCGTCGCCGGCCGCGCGCGCGAAGTAGCGAACGGACGATGCGGAGGTGAACAGCAGGTAGTCGGCCGCGGCGGCCGCGGCGCGGGTCGTGTCGTCGAGCGGCTCGGCGACCGTCTCGTAGAGGAGGAGGAGGTCGACCTCGGCGCCGCGCTCGCGCAGGGCGGCGGGGAGCACGTCGCGGCCCTCGGCGGCGCGGGCGATGAGCGCGCGGGTGACCGGCACGTCGCGCAGCACCTCGACCAGGCCCTCGGCGACCGCCCGCTCGGGGACGATGTCGGGCTCGACCCCGCGCTCGCGCAGCGCGCGCGCCGTGCCCGGACCGATCGCCGCGACCGTGTTCCCGGCCAGCTCGCGCGCGTCGCGCAGCAGGGCGAGGAACCGCTCGGCGCCGTTGGGCGAAGTGATCGCGACGAGGTCGTAGCGGCTCAGGTCGGGCTTGGCCGCGGGCAGCGGCTCGATCCGGATCGCGGGCGCCTCGACGACGGTCGCCCCGAGCTCGCGCAGCCGCTTGGCGAGCGCGCTGGCCTGAGCCCGCGCGCGCGTGACGGCGATCGTGCGGCCGTGCAGCGGGCGCGCCTCGAGCCAGGCGATCCGCTCGCGCAGCGCGGCCACCGCGCCCACGAGGGTGATCGCCGGGGCGCGGATCCCCTCCTGCGTGGCGCGCGCGGCGACGTCGCCGAGCGTGGCGAGCAGCACGCGCTGGCCCGGAAGCGTGCCCCGCTCGACGACGGCGACGGGCTCCTGCGCCGGCCGGCCGCCCGCGATCAGCTGCTCGGCGATCCGGGGCAGCGCGCGCACGCCCATGTAGAAGACGAGGGTGCCCGGGAAGGCGGCCAGCGCGGGCCAGTCGAGCGCGGACTCCGGCTTGGCGGGGTCCTCGTGGCCGGTGACGAACGCGACCCCGCTGGCCACCTCGCGCTGGGTGACGGGAATGCCCGCGTAGGCCGGGGCCGCCACGCCGGCGGTGATGCCGGGCACCACCTCGAACGGGATGCCCGCCTCACGCAGCAGGAGCGCCTCCTCGCCGCCGCGGCCGAACACGAACGGGTCGCCGCCCTTGAGCCGCACGACCCGGCGGCCGGCGCGGGCGTGCTCGAGCAGGAAGGCGTGCGTGTCCTCCTGCGGGACCTGGGCGGCCGCGCCCTCCTTGCCGACGTAGACGAGCTCGGCGTCCGGGCGCGCGTAGGCGAGCGCCTCAGCGGGGATCAGCCGGTCGTGCAGGATCACGTCGGCCTGCGCGATCAGCTCCACCGCGCGCACGGTCAGCAGCCCGGGATCGCCGGGCCCGGCGCCGACCAGGTGGACGATCCCGCCGGTGTGCTCGCCCCCGGCCGCGCCGGCTCCGCTCACGCGGCCATCGCCTCCGCGCGGCGCAGGACGTCGCCGGCGCCGGCGAGCTGCATCCGCCGCGCGAGCTCGCGGCCCGCGTCCTCGGGCGGCGCGTCGGCCGGCGCGCCGTGCTCGTCGAGCACCCATTCGGAGCCGTCGGGCAGGCCCGCGAAGCCGCGGATGTGCAACGTCTCTGTATCGAGCAGTGCCGAAACGCCGACGGGCGCGTGACAACTCGCGCCGAGTGCGCGAATCGCGGCCCGTTCCGCCTGCAGGCACTTCATCGTGGCCGCATGGGACGCGACAGAGGCGGCATCGGCGGCGGGGCTTCCGGCTCGCGCCTGGACGGCGATCACACCCTGCCCCGCGGCGGGCACGAACAGCTCGGCGTCGAGCCGGCCTCCCGCCTCGCGCATGCGGTCCAGGCGCGCGAGCCCGGCGGCGGCGAGCACGAGCACGTCGGCCCCGCCGGCGGCGAGCTTGCGCAGCCGCGTGTCCACGTTGCCGCGCAGCTCGACCACCTGCAGGTCCGGCCGCGCCGCGAGCAGCTGGGCGCGACGGCGCAGCGCACTCGTGCCCACGCGGGCGCCCTCGCGCACCTGCTCGAGCTCGTCCTCGCCGATCAGCACGTCGAACGGGTCCGCTCGGCGTGGCGCCGCGACGATCGCCGTCCCCTCGGCCAGCTCGCCCGGCACGTCCTTGGCGGAGTGCACCGCGAGGTCGATGTCGCCGGCCAGCAGCGCCGCCTCGAGCGCGCCGGTCCAGCGCGACTTGTCGCCGCGCGCGCGGTCGACGTCGCCGGC
>Ga0126314_10001722_pt1 | contig 10643 bp, 8 predicted proteins | sample Plot105B_FD_92535 | JGI IMG/M metagenome (GOLD analysis project Ga0126314, IMG submission 92535) | Serpentine soil microbial communities from UC McLaughlin Reserve, CA, USA - Plot105B | ecosystem: Environmental > Terrestrial > Soil > Grasslands | place: USA: UC McLaughlin Reserve, Lake County... | reverse complement strand
TCCGGGGCACCGACGCGGTCTTCGAACGACGGATGCATCGGCACCGCAGCACCGATCCCACTACCACCCGCCGCGAACGCGCGCACCGCCTGGGAGTAGTCGAGGAACTGCACGCCAGCGGGAGAGAAGAACGTCGGCGCATGCGTCTCGTCACCCGACTCTCCCAGTGACCCGGTCACCAGCTCCACCGACCAGTCAGCCGCCATCAACGCCCTCGACAGGTACCGCGCCACCTGTGCCGACCCGCCACGCGGGAAGAACAGCAACCCCATCACCACATGTCCCCGAACCACCCGAACAACCTACGGCCGACCGCGACACACGCCCGCCGGGCCCGGTTTCTGGCATCGCGTCCGAATCGCGCAGTGGGCCGACACGATGTGCCGCAACGGCATCTCAGACCCTGCGGAGGTTCGAGGTCGCAGCACGCCGCCGGGAGGTTCGGGACAACCGCGTTCAGGCGCTCAGCGGCGGCGCCCGGAACGCTGCACGGGCGGAATGGATCTAGTCGGATCGAGACTACGCTGGTCGGAGTCTTCAACAGGCAGGACGTTCCGTGGCGAGCGCGTGGTCGCACCCTCGCACGAGTGGGCGGAGGACGTCGGCGATGTCGGATCTGTCGGGATTCTCGGGGCTGCGGTGTATCAGCGGCCCAACGAGCGGGTTGTCATTCGTCTGGTCGGGTCGCTCGATGCTGCCGGCGCGGTCCGGTGGTTGATGCGGTGACTTCCATCGAATTGGCGGGGGCGGCGACATGGCCATTCATGTCGAGGCCGTGGAGTCGATCGACTCGGCCGGGATCCGCGCTCTGTTCCATGCCGAAGCGTTGGTGCGAGTTCACGGAGGCCTCCTGGTGCTCGTCTCGCCAAGTCGTGGCGTGCAACTCGCTCTCGACGAGGAGGCTGTCGGAGAGCAGTTCCAGGTGGAGAGCGAAGCTGGCCACCCATGACCGCCGGTGATCGATGTCCCGGCTGTGAAGGTGGCCAACAGCGGCCAGCAGTACCCCACAGTGCTCATCGGCTCGACGACGCCGACGTCGCGTCCGGAATACAAACTGCCGTGCGCGTTTGAGCCGGCGATCGAGGACGCTGTAGGTCGGGGTTATCCGGACGCGACGATCGGATAGGTCAGCCGCTGGTCTAACGAGAGGAGGAACCATGAGCGATACAGGCGAGGAACAGGACGACGAGGTGGAAGAGGCCCCGGGCGTAGAGGAGTGGATCGCAGACGAGGCTGGGCCGAAGATGTCGGCGACGCGACTACGTCCGAGGAGTAGCGCGGCAACGGCTGGGACGATCCGGCGGTCCAGGACGCGGCTCCGTGGGACTGTCGGCGATCGTTATCGGCCTGTGCAGCTGACGGTGTCCGGTGACGCTCGGACGCGACGTCGCGGACGCCCGGGTCTGGCAGCTGGTCCTCGACAGCTGCGATGTCGTCGCCAAGCCAGCGGCGGCCAGGCGCTCGTCGTCGTCGTAGCTTGACCGCTCGTGTCGCACGACATGGTGTTCGCCGGTGGGCGGGTGGTCGATCCGGAGACCGGTCTCGACCGCGTGTGCGACGTGGGGATCGACGGCGGCGCGGTGACCGCGGTCGGGGACCAGTTGGAGGGCGTGACGACCGTCGACGTCGGCGGGCTCGTGGTGGCCCCGGGCTTCATCGACCTCCACAGCCACGCCCAGACGCTGCCCGGGCGCCGGCTGCAGGCCTGCGACGGGGTCACGACCGCACTGGACCTGGAGGCCGGCCGGGCGCCTGTGGCGCTGGCGTACGAGGCGGAAGCGAGGCGCGGCTCCCCGATCAACTATGGGTTCTCGGCGTCATGGGCGGCGGCGCGGATGCACGTGATGGCGGACCGGCGGCTCGACGGGAGTGCTGCGGCGATCTTCGGCGGGTTGGTCGGCACGGAGTGGCAACAGGCGGCAACGGCAAACCAGGTGGCAGCGATCCTCGGCCAGATCGAGATCGACCTGGCGGCTGGGGCCGTGGGCATCGGGGTGCTCATCGGGTACACGCCCGGGGTCGATCCGGCCGAGCACCTCGCGGTTGCCGCGCTCGCGGCGACGGCCGGCGTGCCGACGTTCTCGCACTCGCGTGACATCGTCGAGTTGGCGCCCGAGACGTTGATCGACGGGGCCGAAGAAGTGGTCCGGACCGCGGGCACGACCGGCGCCCACATGCACTACTGCCACATCAACTCGACGTCGGGGCGACACATCGATCGGGTGCTCGCGCTGGTCGGTCGCTGCCAGGCCGAGGGAGGTCTGGTCACGACGGAGGCGTACCCGTACGGGTCGGGATCGACGGCCATCGGCGCGGCGTTCCTGGCGCCGGAGCGGTTGCGCGAGCGCTTTCGCGACACGACCTCGATCACCTACCTGCTCACCGGCGAGCGTGTCGCCGACGACGCGCGGCTCCGCGAGCTGCGCGTCACCGATCCCGGCGGTCTCGTCATCGCCGAGTTCCTCGACGAGTCCGAACCGGCGGACGCGGCGCTGCTGCGCCGGTCCCTCGCCTTCCCCGACGCCATCGTCGCCAGCGATGCCATGCCACCGCTGTGGACCGACACGACCGGCATGGACCTGACCGCATGGCCCTTGCCGCCGGTCGCCGTCACCCATCCGCGAACCGCAGGCACGTTTGGGCGGGCCCTGCGACTGTGGCGACAGGAGGGTGCGCCGCTCATCGAGGCCGTCCGTCGCGCCACCTTGCTGGCCGCCGAGGTGCTCCAGGGGGCGGTGCCCCAGATGGCCCGCAAGGGTCGCGTCCAGCCTGGGACGGACGCCGATCTCGTCGTGTTCGACGAGCTGCGGGTCACCGATCAGGCCACGTACGAAGCGTCGACGCGAGCGTCGTCCGGCATCGCCCACGTGCTCGTCGGCGGGACGTTCGTGGTGCGGGACGGCGAACTGGTGGGCGACGCCCTGCCGGGTCGACCGGTGCGCGCCTCAGCCCGCTGACTCAGCGCGCCGCGAACGGTCCGAGCGACTCGAGCAGCAGGGTGGGCGCCCCCTCGGCACGGGCCAGCTCGAGGTCGACGGTCGCCACGAAGCGCCACTCGCCGTCGCCCGCCGGGTCGACCAGTCGCTGTGTGACGACCCATCGATCGGGCTGTTCGGTCAGGTCGAACTGGGCGACCGATCGGGCGTCGGCATCGATGCCGATGCGGTCGTACTCGAGCCAGTACGGCGCCATCGCCACCCGCAGATCATCCGCGGTCCAACCGCTGCGCTCGGCCAGCGCCTCGTCGGCGCGCCGAGCCAGCAGCTCGACCCAGCCGAACGCGGCGGTGCGCAGCGCGGTCCGCCACGCCGGAGGCGGGAACTGCCGCGTGGCGTCGGGCGCACCCGGCGCGTCGGGGGCGAGGTGGTCGTGGACGGGGCGGCCGGCGAGGAGCGTCCACTCGTCGAGCAACGTCGCGTCGGTGGCCCGGATCAGCTCGCCGAGCCACTCCACGACGTGTTCCAATGCGTCGGTGTAGACGTCGTCGGGCAGCGAACGGTCGAGGGCCCGCCAGGCGTCGGTGAGGTACCGCAGGACGAGGCCTTCGCTCCGCTCGAGACGGTAGCGGCGCACGAACGTGGCGAAGCTGTCGCCCGCCTCCAGCATCTCGCGCAGGATCGACTTCGGGGACGGGTCCGAGGTCAGCCACGGGTGGTGGGCCCGGTACGTCGTGAACGTGGTCTCGAGCAGCTCGGCCAAGGGCTTCGGCCACGAGATGGCATCGAGCCGTTCCATGCGCTCCTCGTATGGCACGAACTCGGCCTTGAGACGGGCGACCTCGGCCGCCTTGGCCGCGTTCTGCTGGGCGTACAGGACCTGGCGGGGATCCTCGAGCACCGACTCGACGACGCTCACGACGTCGACGACGTACGACGGGTCGTCCCGCTCGAACGTCGCGATCACCTCGATGGCGAACGTCGTCAGCGGCGACGAGAACCGCAGCGCGGTGCGCTCGTCCTCGCCCTCGCCGAGCGAGCCGACGCGCACACCGGCACACCGACCATCGGCATCGCGCAGCCGTTCGGCGACACCAGCCGCTTCGAGGCTGCGATAGACGGCCACCGCCCGTCGCCGGTGCTGCCGGCGGCGCGGCTCGGGATCGTGGTTCGTGCGCAGCAACTCCTTGAGCGCGACCGGCCCGTCGGGCCGCGAGAGGACGCTGGCGATGAGATCGGCGGTGACGCGGAACCGCGAGGTGAGCGGCTCGGGCGTGCCGTCGAGGAGCCGGTCCATGGTCGCCTCGTCATACTGCACGAAGCCCTCGGGTGGCTTCGCCTTGGTCGCCTTGCGACGGGCCTTCGGGTCGTCGCCGGCACGGGACAGCGCCTTGGCGTTCTCGATGACGTGCTCGGGCGCCTGCACCCACACGTGGCCGTCGGGATCGAAACCCGGCCGGCCGGCGCGCCCGGCCAGCTGATGGAACTCCCGGACCGTGAAGCGCCGCACCCGGTTGCCGTCGAACTTCGTGAGCGCCGTCATCAGCACGGTGCGGATCGGGATGTTGACACCAACCCCGAGCGTGTCGGTGCCGCAGATCACGGGCAACAAGCCTTGTCCGGCCAGGCGCTCCACCAAGCGGCGGTAGCGCGGGAGCATCCCCGCGTGGTGGACGCCGACGCCGTTGCGCAGGAGTCGGTCCAGCGTGGCCCCGAAGCCGCGGCCCATCCGCTCGCCGCGCAAGGCGTCGGCGATCGCCTCCCGCTGGGCACGGGTGGTGACGTTGAGGCTGACGAGGGCCTGGGCCCGCTCGATCGCCGCCGCCTGGTTGGCGTGGACGACGTAGACGGGGGACAGGCCCTCGGCGACCGCTTCCTTGACGCTGTCGGCGACCGTGGTCATGCGCCACTGGTGGTAGAGCGGGGTCGGGCGGTCCACCGACGTCACCGACGTCACCGCGCGGCCGGTCCGCTGCAGCAGGTCGGCCGCGATCGCACTCATGTCACCGAGCGTGGCCGAGGCCAGCAGGAACTGGCAGCGCGTCAGCTCCAGCAGCGGGACCTGCCACGCCCAGCCCCGGTCGGCGTCGCCGTAGTAGTGGAACTCGTCGAGGCAGGCGAAACCGACATCACTCAAGGCGCCCGTCACCAGCGCCTGGTTCGCCAGGACCTCGGCCGTGCACACCAGCACCGACGCGCCCACGTTGATCGCCGCGTCGCCCGTCGCCAGCCCGACGCGCTCGGCCCCGAGGAGACCGACCAGATCGAAGAACTTCTCCGCGACGAGCGCCTTGATCGGCGCCGTCCAGACGGCCCGGCGTCCCTCGTTGCGGGCGAGCAGGATGCCCACCACGGCCACGAGGCTCTTGCCCGACCCGGTCGGCGTCGCCAGCACGACGTGGTCGCCAGCGGCCAAGGCCAGCGCCGCCTCCTCCTGGTGCGGGTACAGCGGGCGAGCACCATCGGCCGCCCACGCCCCGAACGCGTCGAGCACGGCGACCGGATCCGAGCCGGGTGGAGGCAATCGATCGACGAGCGTGACCATCGCCGGCCAAGTCTGTCGTGGCGTCGGGTCAGAAATGGTCCCAGGCCGTGAGCGGGAGGTGTACGGCGGTGGTACGCGGCGCGTCACGGTTGGCTGTGTTAGCCGCACACCAGGGCGGCGAGTTCGCGGTCGGGGCTGACGTGACGCTTGTAGAGCGGGCTGCAGGGCGTTTCCGAGAGCCTCATCGACAGGGTCAGCAGGTCGCTCTCGGCGTCGTCGTGGTCGCAGACATCGGCCAGGAAGCGGAACTCGTTCATCACGCCGAGGATGCTGCGGCTGGCGGTCTTGGCGATTCGGCGTTGCTGCATCTCGGCCAGTTCCGCTTCGGTGAAGGCACGGGGTGCCTCGTGGGCTTGAAGGTGGGTGAGCAGGGCGTCGGGGAACCGATCGAGCAGCGTCGCCGCGGGGGCGAACGGGATCAGGACGGGCAGCAGCGTGGTCTCGCTGACGAACAGCGCCACCTGTGGCTTCCAGAACAGCACGTTGACGTACCAGTCACCGAGCCGCGTGGTCGAGCGATCCGCTTCGCCAGCGCGGTCGATGGCGGGCAGTCGGTCGAGCACCTTCTTGGTGCCGCGGATCACCAACATCACGCCAGTGTGATCGACCGGCGCCGCAGGCCCTCGTCGTGAGCATAGCGTCAGCGGCCGTGTTGGTTGCCGACCTTCGTCACTTCTTGGACCTCGATGACACGATGCCGACACCGGCGCAGCGCCTGGCCGAGCACCTCAGCTCGATCGTGCGGACGGCCACGGCCCGTCCGGCCGGCGACGTCTGGACCAGCGCGCTGGGCTGCAACCGTCGGCCCGGTCGCCAACGCTGTCCCGGTCCGATCGCCGTTCGACGCACCGAGGTCCCTTCGTCGATCGAGTGGCAGTGCGTGAGCTGCGGAGACGATGGCGTCATCAACGGCTGGGAAGGCTCAGCGTTCGACCTGCAATCCGTCGATGCCCAGACGGCCGCGGACCGCACGGTTCGTGTGGCGGCCGACGTGGCCGAGGCGCTGCGCGCCGTCATGTTGCTCGATGTGGCGTGTGAACGGATGGTGTTCGGCGCTCGCATGGTGGACGGGTCCGTGGTGATCGAAGGGTCCGACGACGACCTCGAGACACTCATCGAGTCGGTCGCAGCCGAGGCCAACCACGAACCGAGTCGGCGCCGCCAGCGGCGGCTCGACGCCGCCTACGACGCACTCACCCGAAGCAACTGATCCCCCGCCCGAGCCGCCCGGCTGACCCCATGTCTGCCGGTCTGACAGCGGGACCCGCAAGACACCGAGATGCTCGATCCGTGTCGCTCAGTCGCTGCCGGCCGCCCAGCAGTACCGGACGGTCGGGAACGCCGCCGCCCGGCGTTCGAGGATGCGGTGGCTCGGCATTACCGGCGTCCTTCTCAGATACCGCTCTCGACAAGCCGTGGCATCGTTGCACGATGCGCGTGACCGTGGACTTCTCGTGGCGCGAGGCGGGTGTCCTGTCGCTGAACGCGGGACGGATCGTCTTCCCAAGCGCTCCTGCGGCGGCCGGCATCTATCGGTTCGATCTCGGCGACCGCGTCTACATCGGCGAGACCGATCAGCTCAAGCGTCGATTCCAGGGGTACCGGACTCCTGGTGCCCGCCAGGCAACCAACATCCGGCTGAACTCCGCGCTGACCTCAGTCCTCAGCAACGGTCATCCGGCGTCCGCGGCCACCGTCACGAACGCCGTCGTCGACGTCGACGTCGACGGAACGCGAGCGCCGCTCGACCTCACGTACAAGGCGGCTCGCCTGCTGGTGGAGAGCGCCGCCCTAGTGGCCGAGCGCCTGCAGGGTCGGGCGGTGGAGAACCTCTAGCAGCATCCTTGTCCCGGCGGTCGAGGACGCGACACTCCTGTGATTACCAAACGCGGTTAGAGGACACACCGGCGTAGTTCGGTACGGCTCACTCGGCCGGGCGCTGTTCGGACGACTCGCGCTGCCGGTTGGCCTCAGATCGTCCGCGTCGGGTGCCCGGTCCGTCGTTCGGCGGCCCCCATGGTCGGCGGCTTGCGAGCGACTCACCTGAGAAAGGCCAAGAGCGAGCCACGGCCTAATGCACGTTCTTACAGGCGCGGACAAGTCTCTTTGCCTGGACGTCGGCAGAGGTCGTGCACAGAGCGATGACGACGTCCGAGCAGCTGGCGATCGAGTGGGCGGACGCTACTGTGCGTAACCTCAAAGACGACGAAATGCCAGCCGACGCTGTCGGTCGCTCGATGATTCACATGGTCAGTAGCGTCACCTGCAAGTACTCATCTGGTGGCGGGCATGGTCGCCTGTCTGCCACTGGCGGTGCCGGGGCCGGTGCCCGGGCCGGGGCCAGCGCCGTTGGCGGGGCCCGGGCCGGCCCCGGTACCGGGGCCGCTGCCGGGGCCCGCTGGCGGCGAAGGTGGAGCGACTCCGGCAATGCCGCCCCCACTGGCGGCGGCGGTCGCGGCAATCGTCGTGGACTTTGTGGTCGTCTCCGGAACCTGTCCCGATGGCGCTGGCGCCGGCGCGCCACATGCCGCAAGCAAAAGAACCGCCAACCCGCCTGTCACCACCACTCGCACCATGGCACGTCCCCTCGCTGACCAAATTGAAACGACCCTTCGAATCGAAGCGTAGCATTGGCGCTACCGGTACGCCAGCACACAATCTTCAGTGAGACGCCGCGAGCCCACGGTCGCTGGATTCTCACGTCCAGCAATCGGCGCATCGAAGGCGCCTTTCAGGTCCTGATCGCGACAGCAGACTGTCACTATCGAATGTCCCACCCTTTGCTCGTCATTGTACTGCCTCGAGGCCGTCGGGTCGGTGGATCTAACGGCCCGCGAAAGGCCCATCGTTGAATGGTAGGTGCCACCGCTGCGGGATCAATGTGACCAGTAGCCACCGCCTCCTCTTTGCCAATGTCTGGGTCCATGCGGTGCTCCGCTGAAGGTGCTCGCCGGTCCGGAGTTGGAGCCATGAAGATGGCGCGCTAGACGGAGCCACGGTCGCGATCTCGTAGAGCCGATAGATCGACCTGGCCATAGGCGTTCGACGGTACTTGCCGCCCTTCAGCGTCCAAATCCTTACGACGCGACCGATGCGAGGCCCGTGTGCTGCATCCGGGCGGCGATCCGATGACCAAGGGCTGGGAGCGGCCGGCGATGCCCCGTTGCGAGACGGGGCGGCAGCTTGCCGCCGGCTCGCGGATGTACGACGGTTGTGAGACGTTTGGCGGGGGTGGGTTGCGGGCCCCGTCTGATGCAGCGAGAGTCGGCGTCAGCGGCAAGGAAAACAGATGGGTGCAATCTCGATCACCTGCCCGACGACTGGCAAGCCCGTCAGCACGGGTCGATCCTCACCGGGAACTCGGTGCGGTGCTCGCATTGAGATCGGGAGCACTATTGGTCGACGTCGGAAGCCGTCTTCGACGAGGTCTGACCGGGCCATGCCGCGAGCTCGCGCAGAAGTATCGGCATTAGCGACGATCAAGCGTGCTCGGGAACCGGCGGCATCGGCTCTGGGTCGGCGGAGCCGTCGGAATGCACGTCGACTGCACGGGAACTCCCGGATGCGGCCAGCAGGTGGCGAGTCGATGATGAGCTCGATGGTGGATCTATGAGAGATCACCTGAGCAATGGGGCGCTCGGCCTGGAAGGGCGCTTGACCGGTCGGCATCGAGCGGAAAGGAGACGCGATGACCACGATCCCCGCTGAGCACGTGCAGCCCGGCGACGTCGTTGTTGACGACGCCGGACACGCTCATCAGGTACGGCACGTCGATCGCGGCGATGGCTGGGCTTGGCCAGTCGCGTTCGATGATGCCGGATGGGCGATCGCGCTAGGCCATCAGCTCGTCGCCGTCCACCGCGCCGCCTGAGCCGGCGGCGTCGCAAACCGGGGAGGGGTGACAGTCTCCGCGGGGGATCCGCGTCGGGCGAAATCCTTGGGTGAACCCAGCGCGCAGGGCCGGGCATGAGCCAGCGGCGGCGTCTGACCGTGCGAGGCGGTCTCGATCAGCCATCGACTCTGTGAGACGTGCCGAGCAACATCCGAGGGCAGAACCAGCGCGTGCGACTTGCATCGCCGACGGCCGCGAGATCGTCGAACGGGTAAGCGTCGCCGCCGACAGCGCCCTCACCCTCACCCTGCCCGTACAACACACCCTGTTCATGTGCGTGGCCACCAACTAGCCTCGGCGCGTACGAAGCTCGCGAAGGCCCGGGGGCGCCGCGTACGTCGACGCTTTCACGCCGGCGCCCTGAACGGAACCCCGAGCAGCAACACCGACAGCGAGAGGGACAACCATGACAATGACTGCCAGCGGCGCCCGAGACACAGCGAACGGCAAACTCGCGGACATCTCGATCCGGACCCACGAACTCGAGTGGGTTCACTTCGGTGGCGGCATCGAGTTCAAGCTCTTGCGCGTCAGCCCCGAGAGCGGTTCGTGGGCTGTCCTCTTCAACTGCCCACCAGACTCGTCGTTTGCCGCTCACCGCCACTTCGGGGCAGGCGAGTACCTCGTCCTGTCCGGCACCGTCGAGCTCCGGGGCGGCGAGGACGCCGGCGGCGTCACCGCTCGCGCTGGAGACTACGGCTACGAAGCCAACAGCGTCTACCACTATCAGACGCACTTCCCCGAGCAGACGGTCCTGTTCTTCCAGAACCACGGCCCCATCGGCTTCATCGACGATGAGGACAACGTGGTCGGCATGCTCGATTGGGAAGCCGTTCTAGAGGTCTGGAACGCCGGCGGCAACCCGCGCGACTGAGTGTCAACCGAGGCCCGACCGCGAGGCCCTCATCGGACGACCCAGGACCCGACCGTTGTCATCGGCGATGCACGATCGGCCGTAAGCGCGTCTTCTCGCAGTATCGGTGCTGGATCCGGCACGAACCATGGCGACCTTCCGCAAACGTGCATCCACGAATGTCCACGACGAACCCGTCGAGCACGTCCAGGTGTGCCGCGCTCGGATGGCGAGGGCCGCGTCCGGAAATGAGCATCCGGTAACGCGCGGATCGAGGTGTCACGGCGCGTCTTCTAAGCGCCTACTTGAGACTGGCGTTGGCGGTGCGGCTGGTTCCGTAGCGTCGAGGGGTCTCGTCCGGGTCGCTCGCTAAGCGCCTGCCGGCCCGGTATGGGGTCTGGCTTTCGAACGAAGTGC
>Ga0126314_10001721_pt1 | contig 10647 bp, 6 predicted proteins | sample Plot105B_FD_92535 | JGI IMG/M metagenome (GOLD analysis project Ga0126314, IMG submission 92535) | Serpentine soil microbial communities from UC McLaughlin Reserve, CA, USA - Plot105B | ecosystem: Environmental > Terrestrial > Soil > Grasslands | place: USA: UC McLaughlin Reserve, Lake County... | reverse complement strand
TTCTATGAGCTTTTTTATATTGAGATAGTAGATACTATACGAATCTCAGATAGCGAGAGGAACAAAATAAAATGAATTTCACTTTCAGGGAAATTAAAGTTAGAAATCTCTTAGGAAAAGAGAAATGAGACAATATGCTGCTTGGCAATAATAAAAATAATAATAACAATAATAATACCACTACTACTATTCAAGTCAACAAAAAACAAAAACCAAGACGACAATCTTTGAAATGGTTATTGCTTTATTTTCCTGTACGGTATATACTATGTGCCTCGGTTATTGCATATTTTGCGTTAAGTAATATAGATCTTATTAAAATGATAGAATTTGAATCTATCAGTCACATGCTAAACTCGTTGAATGTTCCGTCTATTTACTATCATGGCCGCTTTTCTATTGGAGATATCAGAAATCAGATAATTCCGCCTGTGTATACGCAACTGCTATTTTTGATCTTTTTTCCTACTCTCGCTATTACTTGCAGAATCAATTTTAAAATGCGTTCAAAGATTTTGTTATTTGGGGCATTATGTTTTCTTGTTTTTATAGTATCACAATTTCTAATTGTTGTTACAATGTTCATGCTTAACATCTTTACTACGCCGTCGTTTGTACAGACGAGTATTTTTGTCGTGTTCGCATCTGGTAGCCTAATGATAGAACTACTGCTATTCTCTACTTTAACATTACCTAGGGGTTCTAAAATAGATCCGCTAATAAAAAGAAGTTACTCCAAGGAATATGCATTTCTAACTGGGACTTTAATGTGCTCATTTCTGTTGATGTATTTTCTATTAAATTTTTTGAAAATTGATGCAGATTCACCGATTCTGGCATATGCGTTACTTAACCTTAATATAACAACCATAATGGTCATAGGATATTTTATAGCAAACATTATTTACAAATTGAAGAGTCCAAATAGTTCAACAAAAAGGGACAGAAACAATTCAAACAATGCGGCGACAGCAGCAGGACAACAACAGCATGAAGAAAAACAATCTATTACGTTGCCATGCCTGGCATATCCCTTGATTGGAATAACAAACTACGCGTCAGTATCGTTCCTAATAGCCGCATACAACGAGGAAAAAATTATAGCAAGATGCATTGAAAGTATTGACAAGGCAGCCTCAAAATTCACAGGTAAAACTGAGATAACTATAGTTAACGATGGCTCTACAGATCAGACTCCTTTCATAATTGATAAGACTATGAGAAAACTGAAGCATTGCACCTGCAAGGTTTTCAGTATTCCTAACTCTGGTAAAGGATTTGCGTTGCGATACGGACTAGAAAGAAGTATCGGGGATATTATATTTAGGATAGATGCCGACTCGATAATGCATGAAGATGCAATTGGTACAGTAATGAATCATTTTAAAGATCCAATGGTTGGTTCCGTAGGTGGTCTGATTTTTCCAATAGAAGCAAAAAGCATTTGGCAAAAAACTGTCAGTATGATGTTTATTTATTACATGTCTATAATTAAGAGGGGGCAAGAATTATATGATTCAATTATAGTTCAAGCAGGAGCTTATTCTGTATTTAGAAAAGCTGCTCTACTAAAAGTAGGAGGGTGGGTAGATGATCAATTTGGCGAAGATGGAGAATTAACTAACAGGATGGCGAGGTTTGGTTATAAGCAAGGATTAGAATTACATTCTATCGTCTACACAGATTTTCCAGAAAGTCTAATGGATCTAATGAATCAGCGCGCTAGATGGAGTGTGGCCTTTTATCATTCACGTGGAAAAAACTTAGACCTTGTCAAAGAATTTAATAAACCTAGATCAATTATATTTTTAATTAATTTAATATCTAATGGTATTGGATTTGCACACAGCCTAGCATGGGCATATATAGCAGCGTCATTTCTGACTCAGAATTTTTCCTTATTTGAAATAGGATCTTTCTTAGGAATTACCAAAATAGCACTTATCCAAGCAATAATTTACACGGTAGAGATCATCATATTAACTTATTATTTACACAAATATAGGAAGATTAATTATATCAAGTATTTTCCGCTAGTACGACTTGTAGGGTTTATACTTTCAGCACTTGTAAAACCACAGGCCTTAGAAGTTATGTTATCTTGGTCATGTAAGTGGAGGAAATATGACAAAGATGCGTTCAAAGCTTTAAGAAGAGAAGTAAAGGCAAGCCTCGATCCAGAACATTAACTAAATTTATTTCAGTTTTACAGTTGGGTAAGATTTATCACTACTATAATAACAACTGCAATAATAAAAATTCGATCTTCATAGTCATATCATCAAATGTTATTTTGTTACCTGCTTGGCTATGATTTATTAGAGAATATTACGACAGTAATTGTCAAAATCACTTGATCTTTACCAAACTTAGCTGCATAGGAGAAAGCTGGATAATGTGAGGTGAGTTTGGTTTTTGGTTAAAATCAAATGCATTTATAATATTATTTGCATTTCTATCTCTATTAGTTAATGGTGGCAGATTGAATCGCCATTCTATAAATTTTAGAATTGATTCAAACTGGTATTGAGTATGATCAATGTATCCTGACTTAGCATATGGCGATATTATGAGGGCTGGCACTCTAAAGCCAAAACCATATTTGTCTATCGATGGTGGCGGAACATGATCATAAAAACCTCCGTAATCATCCCATGTAACTATTATTGCAGTGCTATTCCAATAAGGGCTTTGCATTATACTATCAACCACATAGACCACCCAGTTCATTCCAAGCGCAATGTTATGTGGAGGATGCTCACTTTGATTATCTCTCGGAATTACCCATGATACTTGAGGTAAAGCGCCATTCTTCAAGTCACTAACTATTTGATCTCTTGGAGCAAAGTGTGATGCATATTCTTCAGTATAGCTGGAACCCTTTGCCAAAAAGGGATTCCAGTAGTCATATGCATTACCATCTCTGATGGCTTCTTTGTAACCCTCTGTGATGTTGTGATAATAATATTTCCAAGTTATACTTGTAGCAGTAGTGATGCTGTGACTAAAGAACAAGTCCGCTATTGTACTGATACGATTAGCTTCTCGAAGATATTCCTTTGCAATTTGCTTTTCATTAGGAGTTGCATTCTCAGGCCTTTGTGTAATCCCATGATATATAGACGCTGCCGGGGCTTGACCTGCAACAGCATACCAGTGGTTAGGTAAACTATAACTTAGTACAGAAGAGAAAAAGTTATCTGCTAATACATAATGCTTTGCTAAATTCCAATAGTATGGTATCGTTTTATTGTCATAGTATGACATTGTATTATTATTTTCAGCTTCTGCTAACATAAAACCATCCATCTTGCCATTATCATTTGCAATTTTTGATGATAGATAACCATGGGACATATCCGCAGAATATACATCTGTTGACAGGAAAGGCTTTACGCAATCATGATCGATATGATCAGGAGCCAAAGGCATACATACATTTTTGGGTATTCCATTAGCACCAACGTAAGTGCCAAAATAATTATCGAAGGTATGGTTTTCCTGCATAATAATGATTATGTGTTTGATCGGGTTATCGTTATTGTTATTGTTATTGTTGTTGTTAGATTGTTGTTGACCTTCGGCTATCCTCCCGTCTAATGAACAAACATTAATCACAAATAAAGATAATACAAATACAAAAAGTATATTTGATTTTGTTAATTTGAAAATGTCTTTGCTAAACATATCTATGCAGTAGTAGGTATTACAGTATTTATATTATTATACTTCCGTATATATACACACATTTTTTGGTTATAAACATAACAATTTTTTACCAATAGTATTGATGATCTAGCAAAAAGACTCTGCCTGCAAGATATATGATGAAACTACATTTATTTTTGAGGGCAAAATCAAATTTTTCAACATGGTTGGGCAGTTTTGTTTTTTTGTTGTCATTATTCCTTCTGTAGTAATCATTGATGCTAAGAGCAAAATTCTTTGTCGAGTTGTAGATACTATCGCCTGTAATTTTGGTTATACCATTCTAAAAATCTTTTTACCTTTGACAAATCACTAACAGACTCTTGCCATATAGTAACTCCGTCTACATATTGAGCAACCATAGAAAATGACTTCTCCATATCCGATACTGTTCCTTTATTTGTGGATAATTCAGTTATTATTCTGATGTCCGGATTCAGTTGCTTTAAGGTATCAATTCGAGTTTTCACAGAGGATTGATATACTGATGGCTTTGATTCATTGCCTTGTGCCTGTATAATATAGATATCAGCATAAGGAGCAAATTGACTAATGTAAGCATGAGTATTAAATGGATAACCTGGCACGGCTAGGAATTTCAACTCATGTTGATGTGCAATTTTATAAGCTTCGCACATAGAAGCTACAGGATCAGATCGATCGGTAGCAGGACTGCCCTCATTTTCTAGATCATAGCCAATAAAACCTATCCCTCTTTGCTTTAATGATTGAACATTCTTTCTTATCTCATCAAGTGAAAAATACGTAACCCCTTTCATTTTGTCATTTGAAAAAGGAAGCTGTTCTAGGTTCTCAGCAGGATTAGGAGGCGAAATTGAAATAGTTGAGACGTAATCACCTGCTATTAGATAGGGTTTATATAGATTGAATAGTTCTTCTTGATCCTCAAAAGTTGCTCTCGCGAATGCTAGATAGGCAATCGGAAAAGACGTCGTAGCAGTACTGTTAGTACTCTTACTCTCCGCTGGACTTAACACATTGTCACCCTGAAAATCCCAGTCACCGAGATCTTGTACATTTAGAATATTGCTATTAATATAGTCATAAGGCCTAAAAGGCAGAACCATGGAAGTACCAACTAGAACAACAACTGCAGCAACAACAATTTCTGTTCTAATTATGGCTATTTTTTTCTTAATAGCAGATTTCATATTATTATTATATCAAGCAACTATGAATCAATTTCAGCTAGTCTGGAGAAGCTTGTAATAGGTATATTTTTTGATTTTATAGAGTTAATCAAGGTTTTAAGAAAATTAATTTCCTTTTCATCAACTGTTTTTGTATATTTTCCATTCTGCATTGTTAGAAAACTTGTAGGATGCATTACGATTACTGCATAACCTAACTTTGATATGTAATAGTTTGTATCATTGAGAATTTCTCCAAGAGAAAGCAGATTTGGCTGATTAGTTTCTCCAAAAGATTCAATACCGGTACTTCTGGCTATGTGATAAACCCAATTATGATTACCATTATTACTATCATTGGCAGAATTATTGCCTTTACGAGGGTCATTTACGGAAAAAAGGTGATACTGAGAATTTCCAGAACTGGGATACATAAATTCTCCAGCACTAATTATTCTTATACCCAATTTGGTCATCGCGTCAATTGTATAGTTGTTAAATATATCATATGGAGGAATAAATATCTCTGAAGGCTTGCCAAAAAGATCTTGCATTCGTTGGTTAGCATTAGATAATTGATTTAGCTGCTCTTGTGGAGATAATTTGTTATAGTAGACGTGTTCATATCCATGCAATGCCAATTCAAATAAACCCTTGTCTTTTCCCTCTAGAATTTTTTCCATTACAGCCTGATTTCTACCGACATGATTCATCACGATTCCAAGAGTAAGCGGCTTATTTTCAGCTATAAACAAATTCATTACTGCAATAGTAGCGGATGGACGGTTATCGGATATATCATCTATTCTAAAGACAACGCAAGGAGGGCACGAATTGTGGGAGGAGGAAGGAGAATAACTAGTAGTAGCACTAGCATTGTTAAATATAGTCACCGAATTCCCATAAAAAACCGAATATGAAAAGACGCTGAAAACTAGACTAATTATAGGTAGGTACGGCTGCAAAATTCTGCCTAGGTGCAATTAAATATAATATACAAACAAAACCCTACCGAATTTATAGTTTTTCTTTGCTCAATAAAATAAAATAAAATAAAATATACGAGGTTACTAAAAATTGCTATCCTATTCCATTTTTACAACTTTCTGTTGATAAATAGATAGAATGTGTATCTACCTGCCAACTCTAATACTAAGATATTTTGTACTCAAATATGATCATTATCTTGCTATGAATAATCATTATTATACAGACAATTAAGTTGTCAGCTAACGAGTTAGAGACAAAATGAAGAGCATTTGATAAAAGATAATAATAGCACCCATTAGAATAGATACTAAATTGAAACTGAGACAGGCAATAGGTCTCTCTTATATCTTCCAACCAGAGTATTGTTGTACAAGTACTGTATCTGTATATCATAGGCAACTCAAATCATATATACATACATATATCAGCAAATCCTCTGTCTGTAAAACTAGATTAATCGACGAAATAATAATAATAATAGTTGACGCGGCAACAATATAGACAAGATGATGTATCCAAAGAGTGGAAACAGATAGAAATTGTCCTTATATCAGATAACACATTAAAATATCCTAACAACATGAATTTATTTTATCGTTGTACTTGATTGAGTGATACTTATGTGTAGTTAAACAAAGCATGGAAAAATGCTTTGTTATTTTCTATGAGCTTTTTTATATTGAAATAGCCACATTATTTCGATTCTCAAACAATGAGGGGGAGAAAATAAGACGAGTCTCATTTCTAATGAGGTCAAAGTTAGATATGTCTTAGAAGAAGAAATGAAGCACAGTAAGAGTAGAATAATAACAGAAGAATTTGCAAATCAAACATTAATTGAATATGGTATCAAGGTTCCAGAATTTGGCTTGGTTAATAATGTGACAGACGCTTCCAAAAAGGCCTCAGAGATTGGTTTCCCGCTAGTTGCCAAAGTTGTTTCGAGTGAAATTTTGCACAAGACAGACGTTCAAGGGATTAAATTTGCACTAAATTCTGAGGAAGAGGTCAGAGTAGCGTTTAAAGATATGTACGAACGACTATCAAAACAATATCACCTAAAAGGAGTCATTTTAGAAAAGATGGCTCCTCCTGGTATTGAATTAATTATTGGTCTTCAAAATGATCGGCTACTCGGTCCAGTCATTATGGTAGGATTTGGTGGAATATATACTGAAATAATTAGAGATGTATCTTTTAGGGTCCTGCCAATAACAAAAAATGATGCCATAGAAATGATAGAGGATCTAAAAGTAAAACAACTCTTGAATGGATTTAGAGGCTCACAGTCAATTGATATAGAAATGCTAAGTGATCTTCTAGTAAATGTTGGTAAATATGGAATTGAAATGGCTCCTTATTATGAAAGCATAGATCTTAATCCCGTAATTGTATACCCTAAAGATTACCTTGTAGTTGATGCAAAAATGTTGTTAAGGGATAGTCCAAAGTTTGATGTATTTTCAGCTGCACAACCAAACTTAACTTATATGGACTCTTTTTTGAATGCCAAATCAATAGCAGTGATAGGCGCTTCTCCCGAAGAGGGGACTTTAGGAAACTCCATTTTTCGAAGCCTTACAAGAGGCCTTTACAATGGTAAAGTTTTCCCAGTCAATGCCAAAGGATATTCTGAAATTATGCATATTAAAGCTTACAAAAGTCTTGAAGAAATAACCGAGCCCCTTGAACTTGCTCTGGTGACAGTTGATCTCATACTTGTTCCAGACTTATTGGAGAGCTGCAGCAAAAAGAATATTCATAATATGATAATCTTTTCAGGAGGTGGAAAAGAACTCGGCAAACAAGGTGAAATCATTGAAGAGAATATACGCAAACTGGCCAGTAAGCTAAAAATAAGAATTATCGGGCCTAATTGTGTTGGAATATTTAATAATAAAAACTATCTAGACTGTGTTTTTCAAGGATATAATAGAGCAATAAGACCAAGGAAAGGAAATATTGCATTCGTATCACAGAGTGGAACAATGGCTGCTGCTTTTATGGAGACCTGTTCTTATTCTTTAGGCATGAGCAAGCTGATTTCTTACGGTAATAGATTGGATGTAGATGAGGCAGATATAATCTCGTATCTTTCCAACGACCCTCAGACAAACGTAATTGGGATGTATCTTGAAGGACTTGAAGATGGACGAAAATTTATGAATACGGCCAAGAAAGTCATCAACGAACGAAAAATTCCGATTGTGGTATTTAAGAATAGTAGGACATCAAGAGCCGCAAAGCAATCAGTTTTACACAATGGCTCACTTGCTAGTTCTCATGATATCCTAAAATGTGCTCTTAACCAGGCAGGGGTTATTTCAGTAGATAGCTACGAAGAACTGTGTGGATGTCTAAAGGCACTATCATGGTCTCCTAAGCCGACAGGAAAAAGAGTTGCAATGGTAACAAACGGTGGGGCCGCTGTCGTAGCAGCGTTAGATCATATCGAAGGACTTGTTTTAGAGGTTGCAGAAATAAGCGATAAAACCAAAAAAGCATTTAAAGACTTTTTCCCACCATCATATATAACAGGCAATCCATGTGATCTTACATGCATTGCCACTGCTCAGGACTATAAATTTGCAATTCAACGACTCATGGAAGATCCAAATGTGGATATCATCATGTCATGGTTTGTACCATGGTTTGTGTTCAGAGAGCCAATCGTGAATATACTTGCGGAGTTGCAAATACAAAACAAAAAACCACTGCTAGTCGGTACAATGGAACGAGGCCAGATTACTCAGAAAATATCATCACGGCTGGAGGATCATAAAGTGCCTGTATATCATTCCGTTCTCACATGGGTTACTGCAGCAGCTGCTCTTGCAAAATGGTCATTCAATCTAACTGAAAATGGTCATCCTTATACACGCGTTACAGAGCAGTCCCCAATATCGCCAGTCCTAAGACAAGTAGACCTATTGACCAAGAAGTAATTGCAGTGCTTATGCAAAGAAAAAATAATAATAATACCTTCAAAAATATACACAACAAGAATAGGTAATATCCAGTCTAATTTACTAAAAATGTATAATAAATCAGATCTTTTCTCCATGAGATGAATCTTTTAATTTTTTACTATACATCTATAAAAATACCGAAGAACATATTTCTTTCTGTTAATTGGATGTTGAACAACTCTTCATTAGTATTGTAATTCTACTTGCAGGGGCTAGGCTCTTTGGAGAACTGTTTAGAAGGATAAATCAACCACCGTTGGGTGGAGAACTTCTTGCAGGTATAATATTGGGTCCTACATTGTTTGGAATTGTACGCCCAAGTGAAATCCTCGAGATGCTTTCAAATCTAGCAATATTTTTTGTATTACTCTTTATTGGACTTGAGATGGACATAAGACAGATCAAAAGGACAGGTAAGTCGGCAATAGTAATATCGTTGATATCACTTACGATTCCATTTTTAGCTGGATATGAAATTTCGATGCTATTTGTAGGAAATGTAGTTCAATCGCTCTTTATGGGATTGCTCTTGTCAGTCACGTCTGTTCCAGTAAGCGCAATGATACTTGTGGAGCTTGGCATATTGAAAAGCAAGATCGGAACTACAGTACTGTCAGCAGCCGTTGTTGATGACATTATATCTTTAGTTATACTTGCAGTAATATTGCAAATTTCGCAAACCGGTGGCTCGCATATGATTAGTATTAACTCTTTAGGAGTTTCCGGATTGAAGATAACAATATTCTTGGCCGGAATAGCTTTACTAGCTTATATAGTTCACAAAATCAATATTTGGTTTCCACAAAGATTAGAATGGTTCTTTGTTAAAGCAAAAACGAGAGAGGCAATATTTGGAATATTAATTATATGTGCAATAACAATATCGCTTCTGGCTCAATCTGCTGGCCTTCATTTTATAATTGGAACTTTTTTCGCAGGTTTAATTTTTAGTGAAAAGTTATTGGGAAAGGATAGAGCTGATCATGCATATGGAATAGCTTCTGGAATCACTTTTGGTTTCTTTGCTCCCCTGTTCTTTGCGATCATAGGCATGAAATTCAGCGGCCAGTCTCTAGCTAATTCTGTACCATATCTAATCATAATGGTAGCAGCAGCTATGTTTACCAAGACTTTGGGCGGGTATTTGGGAGCGAGAATTTTCAAGTATAATAATATTGAAAGTCTTGCCCTGTCATCACTACTTAATGGTAGAGGAACGGTAGGATTGGCTATTACTGTGGTAGCGGTCACTATGGGGTTACTTGATATCACATTGTATTCAGTTGCAGTGAGCATTTGCTTTATAACAACTATGCTTACTCCACTTCTTGCCAAACCATTTCTCCGCCGAGTTCAGCTAATTAGAGCTGAAAATGAGTAAGACAGATAGATTGATTGATTGATTGTGTCATTAATATATCAGTAGCACGATTATTGCCTTATCATACCATGAGCATAATATATTCCAAATTTTGTTTTATATTAATAGTAACAACAATTTTTTTATCAGTCATTATTATTCAAGAAATCACATTTGACCAACCTAGGCCACAGCAACAAGAGCCAAATATTGCTTATGCAGAGATTTCTGACTTTAACTTTGCAGCTGTGGGGGATTGGGGATGTTATCCTGATGCAAAAAGGACTGTAAATAACATTGTAGATAAAGATCCAAAATTAGTACTTGCTCTTGGAGATTTTTCATACAACAATACGGGTGATTGTTGGTTTAAGATAATAAGTCCAATAGAGAACAGGACTAAAATTGCAATAGGCAATCACGATGTCAATCCTCCTTCGTTGCTAGCCCAATACATGACACACTTTGG
>Ga0126314_10001720_pt1 | contig 10649 bp, 12 predicted proteins | sample Plot105B_FD_92535 | JGI IMG/M metagenome (GOLD analysis project Ga0126314, IMG submission 92535) | Serpentine soil microbial communities from UC McLaughlin Reserve, CA, USA - Plot105B | ecosystem: Environmental > Terrestrial > Soil > Grasslands | place: USA: UC McLaughlin Reserve, Lake County... | reverse complement strand
GCCACAGCCGAGCCAGCCCCCGCTTCTCTCCCTTGAGGGAGGCGTGGGCCGCCCTGGCGGTCGCCGTCTCTCCGGGGAGGGCGCCCTCAACACCTGCAATGATTTCTTTGCTGCGCTCGCTCACCCGAGCTCTCCCTATGCTACGTCGTACAATTTTTAGTTTTAGCTAATACTAAGATGAGCTAAGTTGAATAGTAAAGGAATGGCAGCTTGATTTAGTTTTTGTATCGTCTAATATTGACGGCATAATGACCGATCTCGAGCACCACTCTCCCTCCACTTCGGTCGGGGACTACGTCAAGGCTGTGTGGGAGGTTGCTGGGACGGGGGCGGCGTCCACGAAGGACGTGGCGGCGCGGCTGTCGGTCTCACCGGCCTCGGTCTCCAACATGTTCGTGCGGTTACAGGAGATGGGCTTCGTCGAGTACGAGCGCTATAGGGGAGCGTCGCTGACGGGGCGGGGCCGGGGTGAAGCCTTGCGACTGGTGCGGCGGCACCGCCTCATCGAGACCTTCTTGCTCGAGCACCTTGGGTACTCCTGGCGGGAGGTCCACGAGGAGGCCGAGAGGTTGGAGCACGTGGTCTCCGACGAGTTCACCGAGCGCCTGGAAGAGTTCCTGGGGCATCCCGAACAGGACCCGCACGGGGATCCTATCCCCGCGGAAGACGGCACCTTTGAGCCCGACGAGTCCTTCCCCTTGAGCGAGGCGGCGGCAGGCCAGCGGGTGCGCATCTCCAAGGTTAGCGACGACGACGCCTCGATGCTCGACCACCTCGGCGAGCACGGGCTGGTTCTCGGCCGGCTCCTGAACGTCAGGGAGGTGAGGGAACTGGACGGCGTCGTCACCGTAGCGGACGAGGACGGAGGGTCGCACGCGCTCGGGGGGCCCCTGGCGCGTGCAGTCTTCGTCCGGGCCGCGGCGCGATGACGCGCGACCCGTGGCGGCGGGACGGATACCTCGTGAGCACTAACAGGTCGATGCTGGATCTCGAGGTCATCCACGGCTATCTGAGCAGAGATAGCGCATGGCCGTTCCTGCACAATCGTAGTGACGCGCGGCCTACTCTACTCCGCAGGGGAGAACACACGAATGGGTAAAACTTCGTGCTGTCGGCTCGCCCTGCGTCCGTGAAAAACGTCTACTCTCTTCTCACTTCGCGTCTTTACCCGATGGTCCTACAGGTTCTGGGTAATACGCATAAGGTGCTGAGAATCGTTTGACCGCACGCAGCAGATCGGACAAGCCCTCCTAGAGGGAGGAGAGACTGAAAGTAATTCGGGTAGAATACAATTGTTCCTTTATGGCACACGCTATGACGGGCCGCCCGAGGCCACGGCGGCAACTATCCTCGGCGGCCATTGCGTTGGTCGTGCTCTGCTTGCTCGCCGGCTGCGGCCCGCCGACGCGCGTCGTAGGAACGTCGGATGCTCCGAACGTGATTCTCGTACTCGCCGACGACCTCGACGCCCGCCTGCTAGAGGAGCACCTGGCAGACTACCCCAACCTCCGAGAGCTAGCAGCCGAGGGCACCACCTTCGAGAACGCCTTCGTGACCGACCCCTTGTGCTGCCCTTCTAGGGCCACCATCCTGCGCGGCCAGTACACCCACAACCACCGGATCGTAGGCAACTGGTGGCCACACGGCGGCTCCCGGAAGTTCCGCGACCTGGGACTCGAGGGCTCGACAATGGCCACCTGGCTGCAAGACGCAGACTACCGGACGGCGCTCGTCGGCAAGTACATGAACGAATACTATGGGACCCGCGTCCCCGCGGGGTGGGACGAGTGGTACGCGATATCCGGCGACCACCTGAGCACCCGGCTGAGCGAGAACGGCCGCATAGTCGGCTACGACCCCGAGCGCCACCACCTCGACGACGTGCTCGCCCAGAAGGCCGTCAGCTACGTCCGTCGAGCCGCGGACGATGGTTCAACCTTCTTCATGTGGCTGGGCACGTCGGCGCCCCACGCCCCGGCCAAGCCCGCCCCCCGCCACGAGGGTGCTTTCCCCGACGCCCGGCTTGTGCGCCTGCCCTCCTTCGACGAGAAGGACGTCTCCGACAAGCCCGACTGGGTGCGCGACAACGCCGCCCTGGACCAGCGGCAGATCGCTCCCATGGAGGACCTCTACCGTAACCGTCTGCGATCGATGCTCGCCGTAGACGATATGATCGGGCGCCTCGTAGGCGCGCTGCGCAGGAGCGGCGAGCTGGAGAACACCTACGTCTTCTTTACCTCAGACAACGGCTGGCACGCGGGAGAGCATCGGCTGACCACGGGGAAATGGACAGCCTACGAGGAGGACATCCGCGTGCCCTTGATCGTGCGTGGCCCCGGCGTGCCTGAGGGCCGGACCCTGGATCACCTGGTGCTGAACAACGACCTCGCGCCCACCTTCGCTGATCTGGGCGGGGTCGAGATCCCGGACTTCGTAGACGGGCGTTCTCTGGCGCCGCTGCTCAAAGAAAACCCGCCGCCTAAGGAGGGGTGGCGCTCCGCCTTCCTAGTGGAAGCCGCCACGGAAATGGGCGACACCCTGGTCCCGCTGCTGAGCGGTGACCAGCTGCCGGAGGACTGGCGTAACGCATCCCGCAAAGACTGGGGCCGACCCGGGCTCGAGGCAGTGAGGACCGAGTACCACCTCTACGCCGAGTACGGAAACGGCGAACGAGAGCTCTACGACGTAGAAGAGGATCCATACCAGCTGGACAACCGCTACGGGGCTGCGGAGCCCGAGCTCCTGCTGCGCTTGCGGCGGCGGCTCGCGGCGCTGCGGGGGTGCGCAGGCGCGACCTGCAGGGCCGCGGAGGACGGTCACTGATGTAGATGGTGTCTAGAGCATTGGCCCGGCGTGGGACCTAAGCTCCCGGCGCGCGAGCCGCTTGCCGAGCACGAAGCAGCGGACGTCGGTCCGCTCCAACCGACGGCGAAACGTCAAGGTTTCTCGAGATCCGAGCGGTCCAAGACCGTACCGCCCGGTTCTACCGCCTCCAGAGAGAGACACCCACCGTCTACGCGCGCTAGGATCGCGTGGTGCTTGGGTGCGGAAGCGGCTGTATGCTTACCCTTGCCCACCCGATACAGCCTTCTGCCACCTCCACCGCTCACCACGTAGGTCACCCCTCTTATGGGCACAGTGCGCTCGTAGACGTGGTCGTGGCCGGCGAAGACCACGTCCACCTTGTGCCTCGCGAATACCGGTTCCAGGTCCTCCCTCACCCTCTCGTCGCCGCCGTGCCTTGAGGAACCGTAAGGGGACCTGTGCAAGAACACGATCTTCCAGCGCTTGCGCGTGGCAGCCAGGTCTTCCTCCAAGAAGGCCTTCTGTTCGGGGGGCCTCGCGTCGCCATCGCCGTAATACAGCTCGCTGTCTAGGGCGACGAAGTGGGCGCCCCCCAGTCGAAGGAGTAGTAGCGTTTGGTGCTACGCGGGTTGTCGCGCGGCGGGTGAAAGTTCTCGAAGAAGGCGGCGCCGTTACTCCTCTTCACGTCGTGGTTGCCGAGGACCGGAAAGAGGGGCACCGACCTGGTGAGGTGGCGGTACGGGGCGAAGAAGCGCCGGTCGTAGTGGCGCTCCTCGCCGGCCGGGTAGACAACGTCCCCAGTGTGCAGGATGAGATCCGGCCCGAGGCGCCCCAGCAGCGCGGCCACCGCCAGCTGTCCCTTCCCGCCGCTGCCGCTGTCGCCGACCACGGCGAAACTAAAGCGGGAATCCTCGCTCACGGGAGCGGTGCGGAAGCTGCCCGTCGCCGACTCCCCGCCGACGCCTTCCACACGATAGTGGTAGGTCGAGCCAGGGTCGAGGCCGGCAAGCGCGACCGCGTGGCGCCTGCTGACCCAGGCTTCGGCTTCTGTGCTTCCTACTTCGGAGGTTTTACCGTACTCCACCACACCCCCATCCGGACCCTCGCTCACCCAACAGATAACCGCCGATGAGGCCGTGACGCCCTGCACGTACGGCTCTCGAGGCGGCGGTCCCTGCTCGACGGCACCGCCGAGCAGGGACCTCGCGGCTCGTAGCGTGTGTACCAACCGGGCTCGTACGACGCCCCTGGGGATCATCTCACCAATATATCCGGTGCTATGGGCGACGAACGATTTTTCTGTCCCGTTCGCCCCTTCTTCGAGCCCACGTTTTTAGTCGAGGGGTTGTCCCACGATGATCTCCACGCTTTGACGGTCTAGTGTCTTCCACGACGGCTCGCCGATCTCGATCCTAGATCCGGCGTGGCGCACCGCCTCCCTGATCTTGTGGTCGGAGAAGACGACTAGTTCGAAGGACTCCACCCCGGCTGCGGTTGTCTCCTCGGGGTGGTACTCAATCCACACCGGAGCTGCGAGCCGATGGGCCCTGATGACCTCGGCGGCGATGTTCTCGGCCGCCCCGGTCACAGGGATGCCAGGGTTGCTCGGCATCTCCGCACAGACTACTACCGGCGCGTCCCGCTGTTGTTCGGGCAGGTAGACGCGGATTCGGCAGCGCGAGCGTATCCCACTCACGCTCTCGAAGGGGTGGACGTAGTCGGTCGCCAGACGCAAGAGCTCTCCTAAGGGGACGCGGCGGGGCTACACGATCATCCAGGCGTAGATCGCCACGGCCCCAAGCGCGAGGGCTCGCCGCACGCACCTCGCGCTGTTGGAACCGGGGACGAGCGCCGCTGCGAAGCTACCAGCCGCACCGAGCGCGAGTAGTGCGGGCAAGGGTTTCAATCTCCCGGCCTCCTTCGGGTCTGTGTTCATAGCAGCGAAGCACGATCGGTGCGGACGAACTACCCCATAACTTTGAGAGGTCTCCCCTCCCTTTCCGACGGTCCCTCCTAGCCCGCCCGTCCTTCACCGTACACGTCCGCTTCAGTCGCACAAGATCGACCGTTTTTGACCTGTACCTTAATCACAGGTCTAATGCCAGGCAACCCGCATTTCGCGTGTTCCGAGCACGCACAGACGACATGTGGGGGCTCGAGGCGAGCCTTCCAACGAGCAGGTAGGATGTCCCTGACGCGAGGGCGGATGCCATCGTAGCGCGGGAGGACGGTACGTGGACCCCTCTTAGGAAGACGGGGGTGGGGGTTGTGATCAAGATGACGGTCGAGGGGGCAGCCCGCAGCCTCGGCATAAAGGAAGAGTCCGTCAGGAAGCGCGTACGCAGAGGAAAGATGCACTCCGAAAAGGGCGCGGACGGTCGGCTCTACGTGTATGTGGACGGCACCGAGGCGGTCCGAGAGAGGAACCGGGACGAGCGCGAAAATCTGTACGGGGACCGATCCGAGGAGGAACCAACTGACGCCGCTCTCGAGGTGCTAGAGGCCAAGAACGAGACGATCCGCATCCTTCAAGTTCAGCTTAAGGAAGAGCGGGAGGCCAGGAAGCGGGCAGACACGATTATCGCCCAGCTCGCGCAGCTCAATGCCACCCTAACCACCCGCGTGCCACAGCTTGAAGCCCCGCTTACTGAGTACCCGAATACGGAAGGGACGACAGTTGGGAGCGCGGAGGGGATACCCATGACCCCGGAACGCAGCCCGTGGTGGAGAAGGCGCTAAGGGGGGGCGTAGGATCGTGCAGAGCGTGTTAACTTGGCCGCGCCTAACAGCCATTGTCGTGGTGGGCGCGGTGCTGCTGCTCGGGTTGTTCCTGAGGTCCCAGTCCTGAGGTCGCAGCGTTCAACGACCGGCAAGGTTCCGTTGAAGGTTGCTGGGCAGCCGAAGCCCCGGAGCGTGCAGGCTCGGGGAACGATCCGTCGGAAGTGATCGTTCGGTGTCCCTGCGAGGTTCGAGGGCATGGACGTCGCGAAGTTTCTCTCGAGGCCGATCGAGCCCTGCTGGCAGAACGACTAGAACACGAACGCTTGCGCTGGGAGGAGCTCGAGCGGGTGCGCAACGAGCTGCTCTAGCGACAGAAGGCCCTTAGAGGGCCGCCAAGAGCCCCAGAAGAGGCCGCGGAGGAGCCGGAGAGGGAGAACGACACTGGGCCGAGCAGCGGAGACGCCCGGGGGACTCAGAGCGGGTCTCGTGGTGGCGGAAGGTATCCGGTAGCTACCGGCCGAGATAGGTATGGGTGAGATGCGGCTACCGGAGCGCTAAGGCCAGACCACAAACAGCTACAGAGCTAACCAGCAGATCTGAACCGTCGTCCCGCTCGTTTTGTCCCTCACAGAAGGGTAAGAGCTCAAGGGCACCGGCTGCGGATTATCTAAAGGTCATCGGGGAGAGCTCAACGGACCGTACCCCAGCTCGCGCAGCCGGTCGGCGATAATTTCGTAGCCGTCGTCGTTAGGATGGACCCCATCAGAACTCAAGTGCCCCTCATCCAGGTACGGTTGGGCGTAGGGTATATCTTGGCTGGCTGCCGCCGTGGCGATGTGACGGTTCACCTCGACCAAATACGGCTCGAAGATCCTGGCGACGCGAGGAGTGTACCCGATGCCCGCCGTGCGAATGATGGTATCCTCGGTAGATCGCAAGCTCAAGAGCTCGGCGATGATGGCATCCCAATTCTTTTCGAGCGTCTCCACGGCCGCGCGCAAACACTCTTGGTCGTCGCCTCCGCCGCAAGCTCCGTTCTCGTACGCCTCGCCCGCGCGTCCGAGGTCGTTTATGCCCACATTGAACGTTATGACCTCGGCTGCGCCCAGGGCTTGACGAATTTCCGGGTCCCTATGAAGGGCGCGGAGCAGTTCGGAGCTCGTTTGGCCGCTTGTGCCTAGGTTGACAACATCGACTGCGACATCCGTGTCGGACTCGATGTGGGCTGCGTAGCGGTCCACGTAACCCCTGTGGGCGCCTACGCCCACGGCCAGCGAGTCGCCGAGGGCCACGTAGTCCCAGGAAACAGGCGAGTCGGTCACCGCTTGGGTTTCTTGTTTGGCAGTACGTCCTCCCGGAAGGGTGGGAGCCGTCGTACGCTCCGTAGTGTTCGCCGTTTCACGATGTGCTGTCTCATCCCGGGCGTCCTCGCTCGTCCGGTGCGAGCCCTGCTCGGTCCCTGGAACGCAGGCCGCCACGCCCACCAACAATGCCACCATGATTAGCAAGCCGAGGGATCTCGACATGAAGCGCTATTTACTTCCGTACCGGTGATGATGGACGCTCCGCGCCTTGGATCGGTGCACCAACCTCCTTGGTCCCTCAGAGCAGTAACCGAGGGGGATGATCCCGATGCGGCGAACTTCGGGGGCAAGCCAAGACCTGCTGCACTTCCCGATCGTGAAACGCCGCAACAAAACATGCCCCTAAACCCTCGTTCAGCGCCACTAGCCGCAGTTGCTCGTGGCTGTACAGATTGTGCACCGTATGGTACATACTGAAGGTGCCCTGCGCAGAAGGTTGGTGGGTAAACGCGATGGGTAGTATGCTCGCCGAACTTGCGAGATTGGCGGTCGACGTTGTTCATTCTTTTGGGTACGTCGGCGTGTTCGTACTCGTCTTGTCGGGGAGCCTGTTCCTGCCGATCCCTACCGAACTGACCCTGCCGCTTTTCGGGTTCTTGGTCGGGCAAGGTCGCCTTTCATTCGTACCGGTGCTGCTGACGACGACAGCAGCGAGGGTGGGTGCTTCGCTGCTCTTCTACGCTTTGGGACTCCGGATTGGCGAGGTAGGCCTGCGCCGACTAATCAAGCGGTGTGAGCACACCAAGCTTCTGTCCATGTCGGACGTGGATAAGGCGAGTGAGGTTTTCGAGCGTCACGGCGGTAAAGCCATCTTGATCGGTAACCTCATCCCTGGCGTAGGCACCTTGATCTCGGTGCCGGCGGGCCTCAACCACATGCCTATCCGGTGGCGATTTCTGGGCTACACCGTCCTCGGAGGCACCTTGTGGACCGGGACGTTGGTCAGCCTGGGGTGGACACTCGGCAGGCGATGGAGGATCGTGGAGCTGTATGCATCTGTAATCGGATACGTGGTGCTGGCCGCCCTGATCTCGGGGATCCTGTGGTTCTTGTGGCGGCGGGGTAAGGGACGCAGATGAGCGAAGCCTCATGCCGCTTGACGATAGAGCCTCGCAAATGGCCCAGGGGCATAAGGACAGGCGGCCACCCTCGGAGCGAGTGCGAGTACGCGAGAAGTTTTCGAGGACACGAATCTGGGAGTTGTCTTCGCGGTGATGACGAAAAACCACGTGGGCGCGACGAGCCGGACGTTCAGCGACAGCCATGAAGGACTTCCTCTCGGACCTGAAGGACATCGTCGGCCCTGGGGTTCTGGCGCGGGTGTTGCTCAAGATGCGAGAGAACGACCTGCTGGGGCTCGCGGGACAGTTGACCTACTTTTTTCTGCTCTCCTTCTTTCCCTTCCTCATCTTCCTGGTCGCGCTGGCGGGGCTTGTGCTAAACGACCCCGAATCGGCGATCAGGGCCTTATCGGCAAGTCGGCGGGCTTTCTGCCCCGGGAGGCCACCGAACTTCTTGTGGACTACCTGGACCGGACCCTGCGCGGCACGGGCTCTGGTGTGCTTCTCGTTGGGATCGTAACGACGCTCTGGATGGGCTCTGCGGCTTCGATAGCTATCATCAAGGCGGCCAACCGGGCCTACGTCCTCGTGGAGACCCGGCCATTCTGGAAGCTACGTGGCACCTCCATCCTCTTGGCGCTGGGTTTTACGCTCCTGATGGCGGCCCTATCGCTTGTGGTCTTCGAGGTGGAGACCTACCTAAGTAGGCCCGGCGGGCCGTCAGGTTCCCTCGTGGCCATCTGGAGCATCGCACGCTGGGGACTCGCCTTCGCGGTCGTGACCACCGCCCTGAGTGTCCTTTACTATCTGGCCCCCGACGCTCGTCTGCCGTTCAAATGGATCACGCCAGGAGGTTTCGCGGCGACGGTCCTTATGTTCGCCGCTAGCACCGCGCTGAGCTTCTACGCCTCCAGACTCGGCAGCTATGACCAGATCTACGGCCAGCTCGGGGCGGTGATAGTGTTCATGCTCTGGCTCTATGCCATGGGGCTTATGGTGCTGGTGGGGGTCGAGATCAACGCCGTGCTGGCACGTCGGGCGGAGGACAAGAAGGGCATCGATCTGGTTCAAACCGCCAGCCCCGAAGGCGACAGAGGTGGGTAATCAACCAAGCGTTTCTCCGATGACTGCCCTGACAGAAACAATAGTACCGAACAAACGGCGACACCCCGTGCACACAGGCTGTCGACGACCTCACCCCTATCTCTGCCTCGTTTGCACCGACACTCATAACACGTACCAGAGCCCGATCACCGTGTCGTTGCACAGCACGACCTTTTTGAACTTGTAGCGGCGCAGGTAGTCGAAGATGGGCGCCGACAGGGGTGCCGGTTTGATCGGCTTGGCTTCCATAACGCATCCCTTTCCGTCGGTCCGGTTACCGCTCGGTTCGTGCGACCCTACTACGTCGCAGAGTAGCCTGTTTACTAGAATCTCATCGCTTTCGATGTTCGCACAGGAACACGCGGTGGGGATAGGCGTCCCCTTGCGATGGTAGGCAGATCTTCTTTCCTTCCTACTCGCGAATATAGCGGTAGTCTTAGTGTATCGGTAGCTCGTCGTGCACCAAGACCGTGTGATCGTCCGCTATGGAAATCTACCCTACGTCCAGCGCCCAATGGTGGTTGCGGCAAAGGCACAGGCCGCACGCTACCCTAAGGTTCGACCGGGGTCTTGGGTTCCTCGCCCCTGAGCACCGCCCGCAGATTCTCGGCGGCCATGGCCGCCATCCTGTCACGGGTCTCGACGGTGGCGCTGCCGATGTGCGGGGCGAGGACCGCATTCTCGAGATCCAGGAGCTTAGGGTGCACCTTGGGCTCTTCCTCGTAGACGTCGAACCCAGCGGCGAAGACGCGTCCGTTTTGGAGGGCGTCGGCAAGGGCAGCCTCGTCCACCACGGGCCCGCGTGAGGTGTTGACGAGGACGGCGGTCTCCTGCAAGAGATCGAGCTCCCTCTCGCCAATGAGATGTCTGGTCTCGTCGGTTAGCGGGGTGTGGATCGAGACGAAGTCGCTCTCGCGCAGCAAGTCATCGAGATCTAGGTAGCGCGCCCCCAACTCCTTCTCGGCATCCTTCTTGCGGGAGCGGCTGTGGTACAGGACCTCCATCCCGAAGCCCTTCCCCCGGCGGGCGACGGCCTGGCCTATGCGTCCCAGGCCGAGGATCCCGAGCTTCTTGCCCCACACGTCGAGGCCCCGGAGCTGCTTCGGCCCCCACCACTCCCACCTTCCGGCCCGGAGCATCCGTTCGCCTTCGCCGAGTCTCCTCGCCGCCGCGAGCATAAGCATGAAGGCGACGTCGGCCGTAGTCTCGTCGAGGACGCCGGGCGTGTTGGTGACGACGATGTCCCTCTCTCTGGCGGCTTCCACATCTATGTTGTCGTAGCCGACGGCCATGTTAGCGATGATCCTAAGGCCCTCGCCCGCGGCATCCATGACCTCGCCGTCCATCTTCTCCGTTGCGGTGGAGAGGATGCCGCTCGCGCCTCGGGCGGCCTCGAGGAGCTCGTCGCGGGTCGGCGGACGCTCGGCGAGGACGCACACCTCGAAGTCCTTGAGGAGGCGGACGCCCGCATCGGGGATCTCGCGCGTCACAAGGATCTTGTCGGGCATCGTCGTCCCCCTCTAATCCTCCTTGAGGAGCTGGCGCAGGACGGTCTGGAGGATGCCGCCGTTGCGCAGGTACTCCACCTCGACCG
>Ga0126314_10001719_pt1 | contig 10650 bp, 8 predicted proteins | sample Plot105B_FD_92535 | JGI IMG/M metagenome (GOLD analysis project Ga0126314, IMG submission 92535) | Serpentine soil microbial communities from UC McLaughlin Reserve, CA, USA - Plot105B | ecosystem: Environmental > Terrestrial > Soil > Grasslands | place: USA: UC McLaughlin Reserve, Lake County... | reverse complement strand
AGCCGCAGGGCGGCTGCGTCGATCCCTCGGGCGTCACTCACGCCTATGCGGCGGGTGCCCGGGCCCGCGGGGCCGAGATCCATCGCTTTACTCCCGTCACCGCGACGCGCGCGCAGCCCGACGGGTCGTGGGTGGTCGAGACGCCGAAGGGCGACATCCTCACGCAGTGGGTCGTGAACGCCGCCGGTCTCTGGGCACGCGAGGTGGCCCGCATGGCCGGTTTCGAGCTGCCCCTGATCCCGACCGAACACCAGTATTTCGTCACCGAGACCATTCCTGAGATCGCGGCCATGGACCGCCGCCTACCGTCCGTCGCGGATCGGGACGGCGAATATTACCTGAGGCAGGAGGGCAAAGGCCTGCTGGTCGGCGCCTACGAGCGCGACATGCGCTTCTGGGCCGAGGAGGGCACGCCGGCCGAGTTCGGCCACGAGCTCTTCCCGGACGATCTGGAGCGGATCGAGGAGAACATGCTGCGCGCCATCGCCCGCGTTCCCGCGATGGAGCGCGCCGGCGTCAAGCGCGTGATCAACGGACCGATGATCTGGTCCCCGGACGCGGCGGCGCTGTTCGGCCCGGTGCCGGAGCTTCGCAACTACTTCTGCTGCGCCGGCATCATTCCCGGCTTCTCGCAGTCGGGCGGGCTCGGCCTTCTATCGGCGGAATGGATGGTCGAGGGCGAGCCGCAATACGATATGTTCGGATGGGACCTCGCCCGTTTCGGCGCCTGGGCCACGAAGGCGTTCACGAAGGAGCGCGTCCGGGACCAGTACGCCCACCGGTTCAAAATCCATTTCCCGAACGAGGAACGCGCCGCCGGGCGACCCGCGCGCACCCGCCCGATTTACACGGCCCAGAAGGAGATGGGGGCCGTGTTCGGGTTGAACTACGGCTGGGAGCATCCGCTGTGGTTTGCGGCGAACGGCGAGCCCCGGGAAGAGACGGTCGGGTTCGAGCGGCAGAACTGGTGGGCTCCGGTCGGCCGCGAGGCCCGGATGCTGCGGGAGCGGGCCGGAATCATCGACATCTCGAACTTTGCGCGCTATCGGATCACCGGACCGGGAGCCGAGGATTGGCTGAACGCGCTTCTCGCCAACCGGATGCCCAAGGCCGTGGGCCGCTCGTGCCTCTCGCCCCTGATCGGAAAACGAGGCGGCGTCGCGGGTGACTTCACCGTGACCCGGCTCGGGGAACAGGAGTTCCTCATGATCGGCTCCGGCATGGCCGAGCGGTATCACTCGCGCTTCTTCCGCGAGGTGCCTCTTCCCGAGGGCACGAAGGTCGAAAGCGTGACCGAGGCGATGTCGGGCTTCAACATCGCCGGACCACTGGCGCGCGACCTCCTCCAGCGCCTCACGAACGCCGACCTCACGACCGCCGCGTTTCCGTTCATGCGTTCCGCCCGGACAGAAGTCGCGGGCGTATCTTGCATCGCAATCCGCGTTTCCTTTACGGGAGATCTGGGATGGGAGCTGCATTGCGCCGAAGCCGACCAGGCCCGGCTCTACGGAGCGCTGCTCGATGCCGGACGTGAGATCGGTGCGGGACCCGTGGGCAGCCGCGCGCTGATGTCGCTGCGGGTCGAAAAGGGCTACGGGAGCTGGGGGCGCGACTACTCCCCGGAATACTGGCCGCAGGAGGTGGGTCTCGAAGGCCTGATCAAGGCCGACAAGGAGTTCCTGAACAAGGCGGCCTGGCAGTCGGTTGCCGCAAACCCGCCGCGTGAACGGCTCGTGATGCTCGAGATCGAGGCCGCGACTGCGGACGCCACCGGCAACGAACCCATCTTCACCCCTGAGGGCCGCGGCGTGGGTCGCGTCTCCTCAGGGGCCTATGGCTATCATGTGGAGAAGTCGCTGGCGCTGGCCTTCGTGACGAAGGACGCCGTCAGGCCCGGAGCGCAATTCGACGTCGCAATCCTCGGCGGTCCTCACCGCGCCCGGCTGCTGGACCGTCCGCCCTTCGACCCGGATGGAATTCGGCTCCGCGCATGAGGCAAAGGCACCCGCCGAGATGTTCCTCGCCCTCCAGGGTCTGCGTTCGACTCGGGGCGCGTTTCGGAATCCGTGCACCCTCGCGCAAGATTAAGGCGCGTGCAGTCTCGAGCACGCCGACCGCATCTTTGAGACCTGCTTGCGCAAGTGATACCCTTTCATCATGACGTTCGCTGACCGTGGTCCCGGACCGCAGACCTTCGTCTTCCTGCTGGTGCCGGGTCTTTCGATGATGAGCCTGTCCTCCGCGATCGAGCCCCTTCGCTCGCTCAACCGGCTCGTGCAGCGCGAGGCCTATCGCTGGCGCCTCGCCAGCCTCGACGGGGTTCCGGTCGCGGCTTCGAACGGCATCGCATTCCCCACGACCGTCGCCGACGAGGCCCTGGGCGACACCGATTTTTTGTTTGTCTGCGGAGGGCTGCGCATCCGCGAATCGGACGAGCGGCGATATCTTTCCATGCTGCGGCGGGCCGCCCATCGCCGCATTGCCGTCGGCTCGCTGTCAACCGGTTCCTACCTCTTGGCCCGGGCGGGCCTTCTCTCGGGCTACCGGTGCACCATCCATTGGGAGAACCGGTCCGCGTTCCAGGAGGACTTCCCCGAACTCGACTGCACGAACAAAATCTACGAGATCGACCGGGATCGCCTGACCTGCTCGGGCGGCACCGCGGCCATGGACATGATGCTCCACTTGATCGCGGATCGCCACGGCGCCGATCTGGCGCGCGGCGTGGCGAACCAGTTCCACCACGAGCGCATTCGCGACGAGCGGGAGGAGCAGTGTGGCGGCCGCCTCGGGGTACTCAAGCAGCTGCCCGAGAAGCTTCAGCTGGCTATCAGCATCATGCAGCGCCATATCGAGAACCCGCTTCCGATGCCCGAGATCGGCCGACGCGTGGGGCTGAGCCCTCGGCAAATGGAGCGACTGTTTCTGCGCCACGTCGGCGTGTCTCCGCTCCGCTTCTCGATGCAGCTCCGGGTCGAGCGCGCACGTGAGCTCCTGATCTATTCGGACCGCCCGGTGCTCGAGATCGCGATTTCGGCGGGCTTCACGTCAACCTCCCATTTCGCGACCTGGTACAAGCGCATCTTTGGCGTCCGCCCATCCGACATGCGGGGGCGAGCAGCGCCACGGCCTCCCCCATCCAGCGTCGCAAACCGGGTGGAACATGTCGGAAACCCGACGGGTATGTGATAGCGCTTTCCGGATGATCAGCCGTAAGAACGGCCGGTGAACGGCTCAGCAGGGAACGCCCTTGGAGACGGTCCAATTCATCATCGCGAACCTGCCTTTGATCTGGCAGCGCACGGTCGAGCACGTCCTGCTCGTCGGGGCCGCGGTCTCGATCGCCATCGCGACGGGCGTTTTCATCGGAATTCTCATCACACAGAGCAAGGCGCTGGCCGACCGGGTGCTCTACGTGGCGGCCGTGATCATGACGATTCCGTCAATCGCGCTTTTCGGCTTGCTCATTCCGATTCTGTCGCTGATCGGGCAGGGGATCGGATACCTCCCGGCGTTGATCGCCCTGATCCTGTACTCGCAGCTTCCGATCATCAGGAACACTTACACGGCGATCATGAACGTCGATCCGGCCTTGCGCGAGGCCGCGCGCGGCATGGGGATGACGATCGTGCAGCGCCTCTGGACAGTGGAGCTTCCGATTGCCCTGCCCGTGATCGTCAACGGCGTGCGCAACGCGGTCGTCCTGAACATCGCGATCGCGGCGATCGCCACCTATATCGGCGCCGGTGGGCTCGGCACCTTCATCTCCCGGGGCATTTCCCAGACGGATGTTCGCCAGCTCATCACGGGCGCGCTGGCGGTCAGCATCCTCGCCATTCTCGCCGACTTGGCGCTTCTCGGACTGCAGCGGCGTCTGACCTCTCCCGGTTTGAGGGATTGAGATGATCCGTCTCGAACGCGTCACGAAGATCTTCGGGACGATCACCGCCGTCGACCGAGTCGACATGGACGTGCCGACCGGCGCCGTGTGCGTCTTGCTCGGGCCTTCGGGCTGCGGCAAGACCACGACCATGAAGATGATCAACCGGCTGATCCCGCCGACCTCCGGCAAGATCTTCATCGACGGACGGGACACCGCTGGGATTGACGAGGTGACGCTGCGGCGCTCGATCGGCTACGTCATCCAGCAGATCGGCCTTTTTCCGAACAAGACGGTCGAGGAGAACATCTGCACCGTCCCGGACCTGCTCGGCTGGGATCGCAGGAAATCGCGCGCCCGGGCGGCCGACCTCCTGTCCCTCGTCAACCTGGACCCGGCCATCTTTCTCAAGCGCTACCCGAAGGAACTGTCCGGCGGTCAGCAGCAGCGGGTCGGTGTGGTGCGTGCGCTTGCCGCCGATCCTCCGGTCCTTCTCATGGACGAGCCCTTCGGCGCCATCGACCCGATCAACCGGGAGGTGATCCAGGACGAGTTCATGAAGATCCAGGCGGAACTGAAGAAGACCGTGGTCTTCGTCAGCCACGATATCGACGAGGCCGTGAAGATGGCGTCCCACATCGCCATCTTCCGCGAGGGCAGACTGATCCAGTACGACACACCGGACACCATTCTCGCCACGCCGGCGGATTCCTTTGTGGCGGATTTCGTCGGTGGGGATCGGACTTTGAAACGCCTCCGGCTGATCAAGGTCAGCCAGGCAATGATGAAGGAGCCCCCGCGAGTCGTCGGGGAGGACACGCTCGAGACCGCCGTCGCGCGGATGCGCGAGCATGGCCACGGGTCGATCGTCATGGTCGGTCCGCGCGGCCGCGCGCGGGGCATGATTCGGCTCGACGAGGCGCAGGACAAGAAGGGGGTCGTCAGCGAGCACGTGGTGCCGCTGCCCGGGGTCATCCATGTGGACGACGATCTGCGCAACGCGGTGTCTATGATGTTCAGTCACGGTGCGACGTGGCTCGCGTGCGTCGACGACGACGGCTTCTACACGGGCTACGTGACCCAGCGGGGCATCACGCAGCTCCTCGGCGCGAGCGACCGGGATTGACCGCCATGGCCGCATCCCTCGCGTCGGCGGCCAAACTCTTGGTCGTCCTGGGTGTCTTCGCGCTCGGAGCCTTCCTGCAATCCCGAGGCGTCCTGCCCGGTATCCTCCGGCACTGGTCGGACGTCGTTTATCTCGCGCGGCAGCATATCGAACTGGTCGCCATCTCGGGCAGCATCGCGGCCCTGATCGGGGTGCCGCTCGGGATCGTCCTCACGCGCGGCGTGGTCCGTCCCTACGCCGATGCGATCACCCAGATCGTGAATCTCGGCACCACGATTCCGACCCTCGCGATTCTGGCGCTCGCCATGTCGGTGCTCGGGATCGGCTCGCCCCCGGCGATCTTCGGGCTCGTGGTGCTCACCCTTCTTCCGATCGTTCTCAACACGATTGCGGGCCTCCGGATGGTCCCGGCGCACCTCATCGAGGCTGCCCGCGGGATGGGGATGACCGGGACCCAGATCCTGCTCACGGTGGAACTGCCGAACGCGCTCTTCGTCATTCTCGCGGGGTTGCGGACCGCACTCGCGATCAATGTCGGGACGGTGCCGCTCGCCTTCCTGATCGGCGGCGGCGGGCTCGGCGAACTCATCTTCACGGGAATAGACCTGATGGAGCCGACCATGCTGCTTGCCGGCGCGATTCCGACTGCCGTTCTCGCGATTGTGATCGATTTCCTCGTGGGACAGTGCCAGTTTTGGCTCATACCGCGAGGCGTCAACCCGCTTCGATGAGCGGCGACCCTCGAAAAGGGTCGAACAGAGAGGGGAACACTATGTTGAAGACCACACTTACCGGCTTGCTCGCCGCCGCCGGATTGGCGCTCGGCCTCAGCTCAGCCTCCGCACAGTCGATCATCGTGGTCGGCGGAAAGAACTTCACCGAGCAGCAGATCATGGCGGAGATGACGAGCCAGCTCCTGCAGGCGAAGGGCTTCAAGACAGACAAGCGGGCGGGCCTGGGAACCGCGCCGCTGCGTCAAGCCCAGGAGGCCGGGCAGGTCGACGTCTACTGGGAGTATACCGGCACATCGCTCATCACCTTCAACAAGGTGACCGACAAGCTCGACGCCGCCGCGACTTATGCCAAGGTCAAGGAGCTCGATGCGGCCAAGGGGCTGGTCTGGCTCAATCCTTCCAAGGCCAACAACACCTACGCGCTGGCGATGCGCAAGGACGACGCGCAAGCCAAAGGCATCAAGAGCCTTTCGGACCTCGCGGCCAAGGTCAAAGGCGGCCAGAATCTCAAACTCGGGAGCAATGCGGAGTTCTATGCCCGCCCCGACGGCCTGGCTCCGCTCCAGCAGACCTACGGGTTCGAGTTCGGCCGCGAAAACGTGGTGCGGATGGACACCGGCTTGCTGTATCAGGCTCTGAAGGACAAGCAGGTCGATGTCGCCCTGGTCTTTGCGACGGACGGCCGCGTTCCGGCGTTCGACTTCGTGGTGCTCGCCGACGACAAAGGCTTCTTCCCGAGCTATGCCCTGACCCCGGTCGTCCGTAAGGAGACGCTCGACAAAAACCCGAAGCTCGCGGACGTCCTCAACGGCCTTTCGGCGAAGCTCGACGACGCCACGATGGCAAAGCTGAACGCATCGGTTGACGTGGACAAGAAGACGGTCGAGGAGGTCTCGACGAGCTTCCTCAAGTCGCAAAGCCTGATCTGAGGCGGCAAATCTCGGGGGAGGGGATCGTTTGAGATCCGCTCCCTCTGCTCGTTTCAGCACCCGAGGACGCCGTGAGAGTTGCCGTAGCCCAGATCGAGTGCCGGCCGGGCGATGTTTCGGCGAATCTCGAGTCGCATCTCGCCGCGCTTCGGTCCGCGCACGCCCTCCGCGCCGACCTCCTGGTCTTTCCGGAGCTGTCTCTGACGGACTATCTCCGGGAGCCCGACACCTCAGCTCTCGCGCGCTCCGCCAACGCCGCCGAATTGCGCGAGATCTCGGCGGCCGCCGGCAATATGATCGTCTCCGTGGGCTTCATCGAGCGCGGTTCCGATGGTCGGATCTACAATGCGCAGGCCCTCCTCGGCCAGGGCGCTTGCCTGCAGGTGCATCGCAAGGCGAACCTGCCCACCTACGGCCAGCTCGTCGAAGGGCGTTACTACGCGCCAGGCCGGAGCGTCGCGCCCGCCCGGCTTCCCGGCGGCTGGACGGCCGCGACTCTCGTTTGCGCCGACACCTGGAACCCTGCCTTGCCCTGGCTTGCCGCCCTTCAGCAAGCGGACGTTTTGATCGTTCCCGTGGCCTCGTCGGTCGGCGCGGTGAACGCCGATTTCGACAACCCCGGAGGATGGGACCTCAACCTGCGTCACACGGCCCTGACCTATGGCCTGCCCGTGGTGATGGCGAACCATTGCGGCCGTCGCGGCGGGCTCGACTTCTGGGGCGGATCCCGCATCCTCGACCCGTTCGGGCACGAGCTCGCGCGGGCCGGACCGGAGCCGTGCCTGGTTTTCGCGGAGCTGAAGCATGCGGATGTGGCGACCGCCCGGCACCGGCTCCCCACGATCCGCGATGCGGATCCGGATTTCGTGTACGCGGTGCTCGGCCGCGTCCTCGGGCGGAACGGCGAGCCATGAACGATCCGGTCGCCTTCATCCACCAGTTATCCTACCGTGATCTGCCGGACGCGGTCGTCGCCCAGGCGAGGCGCTGTCTCCTCGACCTGATCGGGGTCGCGGCAAGCGGCCGTGCCACCGATCTGTCGCGCATCGTCCACGCCTTCGCGGTCTCGCAGATGGGAGCCGGTCCGCACGGCGCCCGCCTGATCTTCGACGGACGCCGGGCGAGCCCGACCGGTGCCGCTTACGCGGGCGCCTCGACCATCGATGCCTTCGACGCTCATGACGGCCACAAGCTCACCAAAGGACACGCGGGGGTCGCTCTGCTGCCCACCGTTCTCGCCGCCATGGACTCGTTCGGGCGCTGGGACGGTCGGGAGCTTCTGACGGCACTCGTGCTCGGGTACGAGATCGCCATCCGAGCGGGAATCGCGCTCCACGCCAGCGTCGGCGACTATCACACGTCCGGCGCCTGGAACGCGCTCGGGTGCGCCGCGATCACGGCGCGCGCACTCGCGCTCGACGGGGTGAAGACCCGCCATGCGCTCGGGATTGCGGAATACCATGGACCCCGCAGCCAGATGATGCGCTGTATCGACCACCCCACCATGGTGAAGGACGGCTCCGGCTGGGGCGCGCTCGCGGGGGTCTCGGCGGCCCATCTGGCGGCTGCCGGGTTCACGGGAGCGCCGGCGCTCCTTGTAGAAGAGGGTCGCGAGACGCTCTGGGCCGATCTCGGCCACCGCTGGACCATCCTCGAGCAGTATTTCAAGCCCTATCCCGTTTGCCGCTGGGCCCAGCCCGCGGTCGAGGCGGTTGCCTCGCTCATCCATGAGGGACTCGCGCCCGCGCGCATCGCCGAAATCGAGATCCGCACCTTCGAGCACGGCGTCAGGCTTGGGACGAGGCCCCCGGAGACCACCGAAGAAGCGCAGTATGCGCTTGCCTTTCCGGTTGCGGCGCTCGTCGTCCGCGGCCGTCTTGGGGCCGAGGAGATCATGGCGCACGACCTTGCCGATGCGCAGGTCGCGGCCTTGGCATCCCGCATCCGCGTGGTCGAGGACGAGGCCTTCAGCGCACGATTCCCAGCGGAACGGATCGCGGTGGCCGTCCTGAGGCTCGACGACGGCACCGTCCGGACATCGGCCCCGACATCGGCGCGAGGCGACCCCGAGACGCCTCTGACTGACCTCGAAATTCTGCAGAAATTTCGGGCTTTGACGGGGAGCCTGGCGCCGACGCGCCAGGTCGCGATCGAACGAGCCGTCGGGGACCTCGACCAGAGCGAATCGGCTGCCGCGGTCCTCGGTGATGCGGTACTGGCGCCGATCGACGGAGCCGCGGGTCCGGCGCGCGTGGACGAAGATCTCGCCAGCCGCAGTCGAGAACTGGCATAGGACCTGGGATTGCGCGAGCGGATTTGGCACGAATGTCTCGGGCGGAAATTGCCGCACTCGCCCTCGCTGCGGGCTCCGGCCGCGGGAGGTCGCCGGGGAGCGGACGATGGTTCTGCGCACGACGCTTTTAATCAAGAACGCGACGCTAACAGTCGCGAACCCCGCCGTCGGATCGGGGAAGTTTCGCCTCGGGAACCCGTGCCGTGGCTCCCAGCCGGACCGGATCGCACGCCATGCGCTACTCGCTTTTGACCCTCGTTGCCAACTCCGTCAGGGGCCACAAGGGCTGGACGCCGCAGTGGCGCGATGCCGAGCCGCGCTCGGCTTATGATGTCGTGATCATCGGAGGAGGCGGCCACGGGCTTGCGACCGCCTATTACCTCGCAAAGGAATTCGGTATCCGCAACGTCGCGGTCCTGGAAAAGGGCTGGATCGGCGGCGGCAATGTGGGTCGCAACACGACCATCGTGCGCTCGAACTACCTGCTGCCGGGCAACATCCCCTTCTACGAGTGGTCCCTGAAACTGTGGGAAGGGCTGGAGCAGGACTTCAACTACAATGCCATGGTGAGCCAGCGGGGCATCGTAAACCTCTACCATTCCGATGCGCAGCGCGACGCTTATGCGCGTCGCGGCAACGCCATGCGGCTGCACGGTGTCGATGCGGAGCTCCTCGACCCCGAACAGGTCCGCACCATGCTGCCGTTCCTCGATTTCGAGAATGCGCGTTTCCCGATCCGGGGCGGGCTTCTGCAACGGCGGGCCGGCACCGTGCGGCATGACGCGGTCGCTTGGGGCTATGCCCGCGGGGCGAGCGACCGGGGCGTCGACATCGTCCAGAACTGCGAGGTGACGGGACTTGCGATCACGGACGGGCGGATCGCGGGCGTCGAAACGACGCGCGGGACCATCCGCGCCGGCAAGATCGGCATGGCGGTCGCGGGGAACACATCGCGCGTCGCAGCGATGGCGGGAATTCGCCTGCCCATCGAAAGCCACGTCCTTCAGGCCTTCGTGACGGAGGGTCTCAAGCCCCTGATCCCCGGCGTGATCACTTTCGGCGCGGGCCACTTCTACGTGAGCCAGTCCGACAAGGGCGGCCTTGTCTTCGGTGGCGACATCGACGGCTACAACTCCTACGCACAGCGCGGCAACCTGCCGGTGGTCGAGGACGTGTGCGAAGGCGGCATGGCGCTGATGCCGATGATCGGCCGCGTGCGGCTGCTTCGGAGCTGGGGCGGCATCATGGACATGTCCATGGACGGCTCCCCGATCATCGACCGCACGCCGGTCGAGGGCCTCTTTCTGAATGCCGGCTGGTGCTATGGCGGCTTCAAGGCGACGCCGGCGTCGGGCTGGTGCTTCGCCCACCTGATCGCGAAGAACGAGGCGCACCCGGTCGCGAGCGCCTACCGTCTCGACCGCTTCGCGACCGGCGCGGTCATCGACGAAAAGGGCCAGGGCGCCCAACCGAACCTGCACTGAGGTCCCCATGCGGATTCCCTGTCCCTTCTGCGGCGAGCGCGACGTGCGCGAGTTCGCCTATCTCGGCGACGCCACCGTAATGCGTCCGGACCCCGCGGCCCCGGACGATCAGCGGCACTTCTTCGATTACGTCTACCTGCGCGACAACCCGGCCGGGCTCCATTTGGAGCTCTGGTATCACGCGCAGGGTTGCCGCTCCTGGCT
>Ga0126314_10001718_pt1 | contig 10655 bp, 10 predicted proteins | sample Plot105B_FD_92535 | JGI IMG/M metagenome (GOLD analysis project Ga0126314, IMG submission 92535) | Serpentine soil microbial communities from UC McLaughlin Reserve, CA, USA - Plot105B | ecosystem: Environmental > Terrestrial > Soil > Grasslands | place: USA: UC McLaughlin Reserve, Lake County... | reverse complement strand
GTCGCCAGTACGGCAACCGGTCCCTCGGCAAGGGTGACCGCAGACCCAGCGTGGTTCTGGCGGATCCAGAGCGAGCCGGGCGACGCGCGATCGACTGCCAATCGGTTGCCGAGCAGCGCCACCAGACACGCCGCTCCGCCCGAGACAGCAGCCGAACTGATTCGAACCATCACCGGACCGGCAGATTGGGCATCGGCGCATCGGCCTTGGAGAACGCACCATAGTGGCCCTGCCGGCCAAGGAGCTGCTCCTTGCCCGCGAGCACCGCCGTGGTCACGCCGCTGGTGAGATCGGCGACGTCAACTGTGCTCAAGACATCGACCGCATCCGACTCATTGCGCGCGGCCAGCACGTCGGTCCCCTCGATCTCGGCGCTGTTGGGCCCGGCAAGGACGAGCCCTCCTGCTGCTGCTCGCAACGCCACATCCATCTCGACGTGGGCGGTCAGCAGCTCAGCTTCAGGCGGTGGTTCACTGGCTTCCGCAGCGACGACCAGGATCAACTCGGCACTCTCTTCTGCGTCACCGTCGATGGTGATCAGTCCGGCGGACGCAAGTGACTCACCAATCGCAATGGCCAACTGGTCGCGGCTCCCGGTTTGCTTGGAGGCAATCGCGCGTCCCAAGGCGACACCTAATTTTGTGCTGTCCGTCATCGAGTCGTTGAGTCCCAGTGGCGCCGCGTACGGGCTGAGCGCCTCGGTGAGATCGCTGATCTTGGTTGGGTCGAACGCGTTTTGGTTTACCTTCACTGTTCCCGTGATGATGCCGCCGGCGTCGGTTACCGCCGTGCTGATCGAGGAGATGACCTCCGACGGGGCGTCCGGCATGGTCACCACTGCGACCCGGCTTCCGGTCAATAGGCCGGCGGTGAGGGCTTGTCCCGCGCGAGCTGCATAGGCGTCACGGTATTCATCCAAGGCGTTGCGTCGATCTATCTCGGCCCGAAGATCCTGAACCTGCTTGCGGTCCTGGGCAGCCTGCTGAGCCAGACCCTCATCCACCGATGGTCGTAGCGTGACACCAAGCACGATGCCGACAGCCAGTGCCAAAAACACCGCCATCAATGACACGATGTGGTAGCGGAAGTTAATCACGCAGCTCGCCGCTGGGGCTGGTGCTCGCTTCGCTCGCACGTTTCATGTGAAAAGTTCCTTCACCCAGTAGATCGCGTCATGGATTCGGGCGAGCAACAGACTCCCCACCTGGCTGCCCAGATCGGTGAGCATCAAAGCTGTTGTGAGGGCAATGATCGCTGAGAGCACCAGCAACACGAGATGCCAGCCCGTGACCTGGCTTCGATAGATCCGTGACACGCCCTTGGCGTCGACCAGCTTGGGGCCGACCCGGAGCCGGGTCAGGAACGTCGAGGCCATACCGGCACGGCCTTTATCCAGGAACTCCACTAGAGATGCGTGCGTACCAACGGCGACGATCAGCCGGGCTCCTTTGGAATCAGCCAGCAGCATGGCGGCATCCTCACTGGTACCAAGCGCGGGGAAGGGAATGGCCTGCAGGCCTAGGCTCTCAATCCGCTCGATTCCTGGGGCTCGTCCATCCCGGTAGGCGTGTACGACGAGCTCGGCGCCGCACTTGAGCGCCGCGTCCGAACAGGAGTCCATGTCACCGATGATCATGTCCGGCCGGTAGCCGGCCTCCAACAGCGCGTCAGCGCCACCGTCGACCCCCATCAGCAGCGGCTTGTACTCAGAGATGTAGGGACGCAGCGCTTCCAAGTCAGAGCGGTAGTCGTAGCCGCGGACCACGATCAAAACGTGCCGACCCTCGATCTGGGTAGCCACGTTAGGCACTCCGACACCCTCCAGGAGCAGCTCCTTCTCAACTCGCAGATACTCCATGGTGTTGGCGGCGAAGGCCTCGATCTGGTCGGCCAGTCCCTCCCGGGCGAAGGTCAGCTGATGCTCCAACACCTCCGTGGTGACCAGCGTTCCCTTCGCAACGACATGGCCGCTTGCGTCCAGCAGCTTGTCACCGTCGACAATCACCTGGTCACCCTCGTCGAGGAGGGTGAAGATGTCCTCGCCCGCGTCGTCGATGAGCTGTATCCCGGCGGCGAGCAGGATGCCTGGCCCCAGATTCGGATAGCGGCCGGAGACTGACGGCACTGCATTGACCACCGCACCCGCTCCCGCTTCCACCAGCGCCTCCGCGCTGACCCGGTCCAGATCGGTGTGATGGATGACTGCCACCTCTCCTGGCAGCAGCCGCTTGGTCAGGTTCTTCGTGCGCCGGTCGAGGCGCACCGGACCACTGATCTCGGCGGGCGCGCCACGCTTGCGCAGAAGGGTAGGGAGTCGCATCTCGGGTCCAATACTGGCACCTCTGACCTGACCCGTTGCCCCGTCGACGCTATGCTCGATCGCTCAACCGGCTGCGGCAACGGCTTAGGCCCGTGCCGCGCTGGCCAGTTCGACCAGCTCGCCGGCATGGGCAAGCGCGGAGTCGGTGGTTTCCAAACCGGCCATCATCCTGGCCAGTTCGGCCGCCCGATCAACCTCGGATATCTGCCGGACGCCACTGGTGCTCACCTGGCCGTCACCCGACTTGACCACCACGTAATGCCGGTCTGCGAATGCAGCGACCTGTGCCAGGTGTGTCACCACGATGACCTGAGTGTGTCGAGCCAGCTTTGCCAACCGCCGCCCGATTTCGACCGCCACCCGGCCGCCCACGCCGGCGTCAATCTCGTCGAAAACGAGCGTTTCGGCCTCGCGGGCGGTGGCGAGCACGACCTCCAGGGCTAGCCGCACTCGCGACAGTTCGCCTCCGGAGGCGACCTTGCCAAGACTCCGCGGCTCACTGCCTGGGTTGGCGCTGAACAACAGATCGATCGAGTCCATGCCGTACGGGCCGAGTTCGGTCTGGGTCATCTCAAAGGTCAGCTTCGCGTGAGGCATCGCCAGGGCGGCAAGCTCCCGAACCACCAGGGCGCTGAACTGGTCAGCGGCTTGCCGACGGGCGTGACCGATCTCGCTCGCCAGCGCCAGCAGTTGTCCATCCAGCTCCTCGATGCGCCCAGTCAGCTGAGCGATTCGGTCATCGCTCTCCTCCAGGGTCGCCAGACGGCGAGCCGCTTCGTTTGCCCAGATGAGCACCTCGTCGGACGTCGTCCCATACTTTCGGGTCAGCGTAGAGAGTTCGGCGCGCCGAGCCGCGATCTGCTCAAGGCGTCCAGGCTCACCATCAAGGTGATCGAGGTAGCGAGCCAGGTCGGCTGTCACCTCGGTCAGCAGGTAGCCCGCTTCCTTCAGCCGGTTCGCTAAGCCTTCCAGCTCAAGATCTTGTCCGGCATGTGACTCAAGAGCCTTTCGGGCCGACGAAAGCCAGGCCAGCGCACCACCCGCCTCGTCCTCAGAGCCGGCCAGTGCCACAACAGCGGATTGAGCGGCCAGCTGTAGATCATCGACCGCCTGCAGACGCGTTGCTTCAGCCGCCAAAGAGGAGTCTTCACCCGGAAGTGGCCCGATCTTCTCGATCTCGTCAAGCCCGAATCGAAGCAGATCGATCTCCCTGGCCCGAGCTTGCGCCTCCGCACGCAGCTGCGCGACTGTGGCCCGCGCGTGTTGTAACTCAGCCCAGAGCGGCACGTAGAATCCGAGCGGATCCTGAACGGCAGCTCCGGCGAATCGATCCAGCAGCTGGCGCTGCCGACTTGACTCGACCAGCCGTACCTGGTCGGCCTGGCCGTGGATCGTCACCAGGGCGACCGAAACCTCAGTGCATATTCCCGCTGGCACCGAGGCGCCGCCGAGATAGGCACGAGATCTGCCGGTCGCCGTCAGATGTCGGGCAAGGAGCAGCTCTCCATCGTCGTCCAGGTCTCCACCGGCGTCGAGTACTCGATTGACGGTCTCGACCGGAGTGGCTGAGAAGCGCCCTTCAATCCGAGCTCTCTCGGCTCCTGCCCGTACCAGCTTTGGATCAGCGCGTCCGCCAAGCAGCAGGCCAAGTCCGGTGACAATCATCGTCTTACCGGCGCCGGTCTCGCCGGTCACCACGGTCAGGCCTGGATCGAACGACATCGTCGTGTCGTTGATCACCCCCAGATCGGTGATCCTCAGTTCGGAGATCACGCCCGTGCCTGCTGCCGGTGGGGCAGCTCATCGGGGTCGGCCAGGCCACGCCAGCCCTCGACCCGCAGACCGAACTTGTTCACCAGCCGGTCGGTGAACGGCGACTGGGAGAGGCGGGCCAGCCGCAGCCGATGCCGTCCCCGCACGACTTCGACCTCCATACCTGTGTGGATTTCCACCGAGCGCCGGCCATCACACCACAGCACTGCGCTCGTTTGTGCCGTTGGGATCAGCTCCACGACGACCCGGGACGAGGGCCCGAGCACCAGAGGCCGGGCGAAGAGAGCGTGGGCGCTGAGCGGAAGGACGAGGAAGGCGTCGACACCCGGCCAGATCACCGGTCCGCCGGCAGAGAAGGCGTACGCGGTCGAGCCGGTCGGCGTGGCCACCAGCAGACCGTCGCAAGCCCAGCGGGAAAGGGGCCGGCCATCGATCTCGACCAGCACCTCCAACATCCGTTCCCGGGCCGCCTTCTCAATGGAGACTTCGTTGATGGCGAACGACGACCAGACCACCTCATCGTCGTCATCTCGCAGCTCCACATCGATGGTGAAGCGCTCCTCAACCCGATAGGACCGCTCCACGACACGCTCGACAATCCAGTCGATCTCGGAGGACTCTGCTTCGGCCAGGAAGCCAACATGACCGAGATTGACGCCTAGAAGCGGTGTGTCTGAAGCCATCACCCATTCGGCTCCACGCAGGATCGTCCCGTCCCCGCCGAGTACGATCATCAGCTCGGCCACGGCGGCTCCCTCTACGCTCGGCCGGATGAGTTCGCTCACCCGCCCGGTCAGATGGGAGCCAAGGCCGGCCATGTCCTCAGCCGGCATGGCAATGTCGATTCCGGCGGCGCTCAAGCCTTCGACAAGCCGCACCGCTGAAGCAATCGCCGCCGGCCGGCGGGGATGGGTCAGCACGGCGACGCGCCGACCTGAATCTTCCTTACCGTTCGGGGCGCTCACCTGCCACAGCATAGGGTGGTTCGTCGTCTGGGCTGGGGCGCCACAAGCTCACCGCTTCGAGACCAGCAGTGCGAAGAGCTCGACGCTGCCGGCCGGCCCGGGCAACCTGCTCGGCACAACGGCCTGAATTGGCCAGCCTAGATCCGCCGCAACCACCGCGACACCGTCCACAGCCTGCTGCCGCAGTGACGCCGATCGCACTACTCCACTTTTGCCGAGTGCGGTTCGGCCAACCTCGAACTGCGGCTTGATCATCACGAGTAACCGGCCGTCAGTTCGAGTCACCGAAACCAGCTGAGCCAAGATCATCTTGAGCGAGATGAAAGACACATCTGCCACCACGAAATCGACTGGAACACCGTCCAGGTGTTCCAGTCTCAGGTCTCGCAAGTTGGTCCGCTCCCAGACCCGGACCCGAGGGTCACTGCGAAGCTCGCTGGCGAGCTGATCAGTGCCGACATCGACGGCTATGACCGCCCCGCAGCCACGTTCCAGCAGTACCTGAGTGAAGCCGCCCGTCGAAGCGCCCGCGTCCAGCGCCCTGCACCCTGCCACATCAAGGTCGAGATCATCGAGCGCGCCAAAAAGTTTGTGTGCGGCGCGGGAGACGTAGTGATCGCGCATAGCGTCAAGGCGGTCGGTGGTATTGACCAAGTGAGCCGCTCGGGTGATCACCTGGCCATTGACTCGCACCCCGCTCAAACTGATCATGGACTGGGCGTGGCTGCGGGACCGAGCCAGCCGACGACGGACGAGCTCCCGGTCCAACCGTTGCTGCACGATGCCGTCACCGGCTGCCACGCTCAGCCCCTGTCGGGCGCGTCCTGCCGGATGTCAGTACCGGCCTCCAATGCGGCTTGCAGGCGTGCCTGGGCCTGGCCAAGTCGATCATGGTGGTCCGGCAGCGGAACTGATTCGAGGGCAGCCAGATCAGCAAGTGCCTGATCGACCTCGGAGTTGCCGGTCTCCGGCGGTCCGAAGACCTCCCCGTGGTCGGCGCCAGTCATCGGGCCGTCGGTCATCGCTCAGTCCTCGGTCATCGAACTTCTCGGCACACGCTTTGCCGCGGCCCGCTGCGCGGCAGCCTTCTTCGCGGCTGCCTTTCTCGTCGGAGCGGTTGTCGGGGGCGGATCAGTTGCCGGAGACACCTTGACGCTCGCCCCTCCTGCGGCAGCCTTGTCCTGGACCGTTCGGCGCAACTCTGCGATCTCCGCGCGCAGGGCCTCTAGGTCCTCGGCGCGCACAAAACCCAGCCTGGCGGCAGTTTTGTCTACCTCGGCTTTGATCAGCTTCTCCAACAACCCACGATTGGCCCTGCTGGCCGCCAACAGTTCCTCCGCGAGCTTGGTTACCCGCTCACCGGCATCGGAGGCAACATTGTTCAGACCGCTTTGGGCCAGCAAGGACTTCGCTGCCTCGACGGCTTTCGTGCGAGTCGCCTTCGTCATTCCGGACATCATCTGAATGTAGTTCTGCAGACCGTCAACCGCCATGGCGGACAGACTACGCGGCGGAGAGCCCGAGGATCGGAAAGGAACCCACCGTCAGACGGATTCACCGAGCTCGGACAGCACTGGCTCGACATCGAGGCTGGACCCAGCGTCTAACGCATGCCAGCTGATCTGGGCTGCGGCCCAAAGCGCGTGCAGCTCCGCCGCTGCCGGCGGTGCGGTATCGAACACAATACGGCCGTTTGCCTCTCGAGCCCGGACAGCGCCGCACCGGATACCTTCACCTTCCTCGACCGCGATCAACGGAGGCTGGTATAGCGCGCCCAGGTCGCGGCCGACATGAGTGGGACGCTGATCCGGTGCTGCGGCAAGCAAGTCGCGTGCGCGATGCGACCCAGTGAGCACGAGCATGCTGTCTATGCCGGCGGCAATGGCGCCGGCGATGTCGGTATCCAGCCGGTCGCCGATGAAGATCGGCTTGTCCGCACCGAGCCGGATCGTGGTCTCGTCCAGGAGAGGCCGGTACGGCTTGCCAGCCACCTCCGGTTGCACGGCGACAGCCATTCGAACCGCCGCAACAGCGGCGCCATTGCCGGGCACGATGCCCCGGTCTGTTGGCCGGGTCGGATCGGTGTTGGTCGCCACCCAATGCGCGCCCCGGTGAATAGCGATCGCAGCCTCATTGAGCTGCTCCCAGGTGAGATCGACAGCCCAGCCTTGGATCACCGCGACGGGGTTGTCATCAGCCGAGCGGACCGGTGTCAGTGCCCGCTCTGCGAGGGCGTCCAAAACGCCATGACCTCCCACGACAAGAACCTTGGCACCCTCTCCGAATCGCTCGGCGAGTAAATGGGCGGCGGCCTGAGCCGCGGTCACCACATCGGAGTTGGCGGCTTCGACGCCCAGTTCCCGCAGGTGCTCAGCGATTGCGGCCGGCGGCCGTGCGGCGTTGTTGGTGACGAATCCGGTCTTGATGCCGCGCTGATGCAACTGCGCTACGGCCTCCGGTGCACCGGGGACGGCGAGCGGCCCCAGGTAGACCACGCCATCAAGATCCAGCAGCACGGCGTCGTACGCGTCGACTACCGCGCGATCTTCTGGAAGTTTCGGCCTATTCACTTGAGCGGTCACGAGTTCTCCGCCGATGGCAGTCGCTCAAGATCCGACGGATCGACGTTCAGCAGCACACCGTCGAGCTCGTCCACCCTGGCCTGAGCATCGGTTTCGACATCTGTGTCAAGCTCCGCTGCCGCCTCGAACCACTTCCGGGCCTTTGTTGATGAGCCCCGCCGAAGCAGTGCTTCTGCATAGGCGTACCGCAGCCGAGCAGCAGCAATCCGCGGCGCAGCGGTGGGCCTGAGAGTTGCGATCGCTGCTTCGAGCAGCCGCAGTGCCTCAGCCTCTTGGTCAAGATCACTTCGTGCACCCGCCTCAACCAAGATCATTTCCACCCGCTGCGCAGGATCGAGACGAAGCCGCTTGGCCTCTTTGGCCAGCTTGAGCGCAGCTTCTGGACGGCCCAGTGCGCGCTCGCAGTCGGCCATCATCGGCAAGTAATCGTCCGAGCCCGTCATCCGCCGAATAGCACGCAGCTCACTGAGAGCAGTGTCGTAGTGGCCCGCGGCGTAAGCGGTTTCCGCGGCCGCCTCCCGCACGACCGGCAACCGAGAAGCCCGTCGTCGAGCAGCCTCAGCATGTGCGTAGGCCAATTCTGGATCGTGGTCGATGAGCTGCCCGGCGGCAACCAGATGCGCGGCCACGATCTCGGCCAGCTCCTTCGGCAGCCCTCGAAGCTCAGCCCGTACGCTTCGATGCAGCAGACGCGTGTCCAATCCTTCTGGTACCGGCGGCTCGCTTGCCCTGCGGACAAGTCCCGGACGCGGCTCGTTCTGGGACCGCTTGCTCGGCCGCGTGCGTTGGGACGGCTGCGAGCGCTGGTTACTCCGCCCGCGCTCCGCCATTGCTTCATCCTTGCGGTCCGCTGGCCGGGACGCAAAGGCGCTGACATCGAGGGCTGGGAAGCGAAGCGGCGACCAGCTAACGTGAAGCTGTCAGGCACGATGTTGCACAGCGTCTCCAGGAGTGAGCGTGGCATTGGTCGCCGGGGTGGATTCCTCTACTCAGTCTGTGAAGGTAGTCGTCTGCGACCTCGAGACCGGAAACGTGGTCCGGACGGCCCGGGCGGCGCATCCGGATGGGACTGAAGTCTCAGCCGACGCCTGGCTTGGCGCGTACCAGGAGGCGACCGCCGATCCGACACTGCTGCAAGACGTGGCAGCTCTCGCGGTGGCTGGCCAGCAACACGGCATGGTTACCCTCGACGAAAACGGGCAGCTGGTTCGTGATGCCCTCCTGTGGAACGACAACCGCTCAGCACCTGACGCGATAGATCTCATCGCCGAGCTGGGCGGACCCGCGGCCTGGGCGGATGCGGTGGGTTCGGTTCCGGTCGCCTCGATGACAATCTCCAAGATCAGATGGCTGGCTCGGGCAGAACCCGACAACGCCGCGCGTACGGCTTCAGTGGTGCTGCCCCACGACTGGCTGTCCTGGCAACTCGGCGGCCGCAGCTTCGGCCCGACCACTGACCGCGGCGATGCGTCCGGCACGTTGTACTACGACGCGACGGCGGGCAGCTACCGGGACGATCTGGTCCGGCGAGCTGTCGGGCATGATCTTGAGTTGCCCCGAGTAGCGTCGCCTGCTGAGCTGATCGGCGAGACCCGGGACGGCGTGGCGGTTGCCCCAGGTACCGGGGACAACATGGCGGGAGCCTTGGGTCTTGGTCTCGGCGATGGCGACGCCGTCGTGTCGCTCGGCACAAGTGGCACCGCGTACACCCGCAGTCTCTCGCAGACCCACGATCCGACCGGCACGGTCGCCGGTTTCGCCGACGCGACCGGGGCCTTCCTGCCCCTGGTCTGCACGCTGAACGGGGCGCGAAACCTGGTGGCGACAGCCGATCTGCTCGGCGTCAATCTGAACGAGTTCAATCAACTCGCGCTGACTGCCCCACCAGGAAGTGCAGGGGTGACCTTCCTGCCCTACCTGGAGGGGGAACGGACTCCGCCGCTCCCGGACGCGACCGGGGAACTGTTCGGCCTGACCCTTGCCAACCTCACGCCGGCCAATGTCGCGAGAGCTGCGATCGAGGGTGTGCTGTGGAGCCTGGCTTACGGCGTGGAGGTCCTCAGAGAGCACGCCGGTGCCATTTCCTCGATCACCCTTACTGGCGGCGCCTCACAGTCTCCGGCCGTGGCACAGATCGCCACCGCAGTCTTCGGCTTGCCGATCATTGTCACCGAGGCATTCGAAAGCGTTGCCGTGGGAGCAGCCAGACAAGCTGCATGGGCGCTGACCGGTGAATTGCCGAACTGGCCCGTCCCGGTCATTACTCGGTATGAGCCGTCCGAATCCGATGCGCGCACCGCTCAGGAGATCAGCGGCCGCTACCGCCAAGTGCTGACCGACCACGTCGGATGGAAGGGTATTTCGGTCGGTTCAGAAGCCTCCTCACTGTAGAAATCGGCGAAGGACGGCGAATGGACAGGTCACGACAATCTCGGGATTGAGACAGCTCGGGAGCGGTACTCCAGGATCCTGGTGACCGACGGCGGAGGCCTCCTGCCGGCCGATGCCACCGAAAGTGCTGGAGGAAGAACTACGGCGACGGCTTGTCCCGCCCCATGCCAAGCAACCGGCTGCCCAGCCGACGCGTTTGCCCTGTGCCGTCGCATTTGGGACAGAGGTGGTGTGCGTAGCCGAACAGCCAAGCGCGCGGCCTCGGCTTGCCGTTGCACCTCGAGCACGTCACCCAAGGATTGAGATACAACGACAAAACGTAGCCGCCGATCAACAACACGGCAAAGGCAACCACTTCCAAAGCCGTGTCCCCTTTCCGTCGGCGTAACGAGCACTAGTGATAATGCAGCACTTGCTTCGAGCTAACTGGAAGGCATGCCGTACGAGTCACACAAAAAACACCTCAGGGGTGGTCATTCGTGACCACCCCTGAGGTGTGTATGTCCGGCGACGTCCTAGTCTCCCACACGGTCCCCCGTGCAGTACCATCGGCGCTGAAAGGCTTAACTTCCGGGTTCGGAATGGAGCCGGGTGTTTCCCTTTCGCCATGATCACCGAAACTCT